>Ga0100391_1001857_pt1 | contig 22954 bp, 16 predicted proteins | sample CryGeymeta201515_FD_81541 | JGI IMG/M metagenome (GOLD analysis project Ga0100391, IMG submission 81541) | Groundwater microbial communities from Crystal Geyser aquifers in Utah, USA - Crystal Geyser metaG 2015-15 | ecosystem: Environmental > Aquatic > Deep subsurface > Groundwater | place: USA... | reverse complement strand
TTAATAAAATCGCACTGAGATAGTAATTAGATCAACTGCTGTTAAAAATAACTGTTCATAATACTTAAGCCCCAAAAAGTTCTGTTGGCCAAAACTACCCCGGGATATTTTTTTTCCATATCCAGGGATGGTTTTGGAAATCCCGGGGTCGCCATATCCCTCGTTGTGATAACACATGACTCCACCTCTAATGAACCTCATCATCACTACGAGAAGGAGCTAGTAGTAGTTGTCTACTACGATTACTAGAACTACTACTACTAGACTAGCTAACAGTGGCGAAGCTACTGTTGTAGCTACACCAACTGTAGTAGCGCTAAAGTAGTAGCTACAACTGGTCAACTATCCGTAGTAGCCACTACTAGTAGCAGTAGGTTTCCAAGCTACTCCTACAAAATAGTAATATTAGACTTTTCCTTATTGCTTTTTCCTGGTTAGCTACACTGGCTAATTTGCAAGCACTGTCGAGGACCTTCAGAACAGAATATGAACATATCATTGGCAAACTCCAGACAGTCTCTAACTAGATTCGTAGCTACCGATGCTGAGGCGAATTTTATGAAGTTGGAAAATGTTTTATTTGCGGCACTTTCGTACCCTATTTTTTACTTTTTCCCAGAACACCACCGTCTTACTTGTACAGTACCACTCTCATTTTTTATTGCAGCAGTGATGGTCATACGTCTTCAAAGGGTCCAAGAATGGCGCCATTTCCATTCTCTTGCAGATCCTGTTGTATTACGCATAGTATGGTAACAACAGAACAAAATCCATGGGATTCGACCAAGCGTTGCCAAAGCAACACGCATTATTGCAAATTGCAACCACCCGCATCTGATCTATAAGTTGCGATTTTCTTGTGCTCTTTCTCCGTCTTGAGTAGTTTGGTTGAAAGAGGAAGACACAGACGACGGTTCGGTGGGCACAAGCGTTGCAGCTCCACCGCCATCGCCGCCGCTACTCCTTCGTTGCTCTTTTTGGTTGCGAAGAATTCTGTAGTCTTCAAATGGCATGCACAATTTCGAAGACTGATACCTAGTGCAGTCTACTTGTTCCAAAAGACCATCATCCACATTCCCTGCATACCCTGCTTTTCGCATCAAGGAAATGACAGCCGTCCGCTGGTCCCAATGCTGTTCGTCTGCTACCTCGGGCAAGTAAGTTGCCGAGAATTCCCGAGCGTTGCTCGGACTCAAAAATCGTATCAGAATTCCATGTGTGCCCACCGTCCAATCGAGGCAATGGTCACAAGCTTCATAGTTGACCAACAAACTCACCGCAACACGCAGCTGGGAAATCTCTTCGGCCGTAATCGGTCGAAAGCGTCGATCTTTCAATGCACTTGTTAAGGCGTACTCTCCAATGGCTGTCATCAGAGGTTTTGGACTCAGAGAGCCTATGCAACCCCGCAATTCGTAGACAACTGGTTGTTGATTACCACTTTTGCCTCCCAACCAGTTACCGGAAAAGGCACTACTACCAGAAGGCCTCTGTTTGTCCCACGTAACAAACAAAGGACATTCAACAGCTGGATGAGGCAAGTCCGAGGAAAAATCTGAAGAAAGAGATTTGGATCTGCGAAATGATGGCCAGCCCTTCTTAACTGTGCTCCCTTCTAGCTCGTCAACCAGTACTTCAAAACAGTGATAACACATTTTTTCTGTCGCCCTTAAACGTTTGTCGTCCTCATCATTTGTATAGCTGCAACATATATATGTGAATAGGAGAGAGGAGTCGTGTCAGACGTGTCATGTATCTTCATGGATAAAAGAAGAATTTCGAGTATTATGATGTGCGAGTAGTAGCAACATGTGCTGGCTATATCTCCAATTGCAGTTCAAAAATCCATACCTCATCTCAAACCAGTTTATCACTACAATTTCCTTAGAAAGCCGGTGGTGTCATGAATCGTACACCACTTCCACCAGATCTTCTCTTCTGGGCAAATCTTAACTGCACTTCTGGAACTGTACTTCCCAAAACCCAAGACGCACGCAACAGGTCAAGCAAGATGTTACTGCTTACGGAAACCAAGACACTGCTCGCACAACCACTTCCATACACAATCACACTTCCTTTCCACTGCCTCCTAGTTTGGTGGATAGCAAGATATTTGCTGGAATGGCGTCGTCTCTAGCTTCTAGACTAGTCTAGCTAGTAGACTAGTAGTAGTGTGAAGAGCACTCGAAAATCGAAATTGTATTTGGGGGAATTTCTTTCGTCCTGTTATTACGGTTTGATGCCAATTATTCTTCGGACGTTTTTACTACCGACGCGCACCTGCCAAAATCATCTGCGGCGGCACGTTTAAGGAGGACTTGATTTGTCATGATTCCAGCGTTGTTGTGCGTGATCCTACGGGAACGAAAAGGAGAGCAACTTGCATCCGTCCAATCGATGATCAAGCGCAGTGCTTCTTCAACTGTACCATTAGCGAAAAGTAAATGAAACAATATGACTCAAGCTTAATACGTTACAACTTTATGTTCCTTCAAGTACACGACAAACAATCAGCACGCTGGTCTGATTCAAAGAAATCATCCGTGACCTCGTTCGCGTGAGGAATATGTCCTCCACATTGCAGATTTTCGTGATCGGGTCGGTCTGTCGCGCCTAGCAAATACATCAACTCTGTGAACGACCATGCTGACCGAAATGCACCTCCATGAGGCATTTTGTAGGACCAGTAATACATGTTCACACCAGCCACCTTGGCTGCATTCATTTGCATCTGATACGAAGTTTTCAAAGTATCAATGTCATTGCAGGCATGACGGACTCGATGATGGGTAGAGGTGGAGAATTCACCCGACATGAGTTTGGCACCTTTACCACACATCTCATCCACGGCCTCGCGAAAGATTTGGGGGGCCCATTCAGTGCACCTTTCGAGTGCGGCATTGCGTCCCTCTACATCACCGCAAGAGTAGTTTCCAGACGGTGGTCCATCTGTAGTCCCAGAGCATTCGCTGGACCATGCGTGATAATGATGAATGTCCAAAAGAGCCCAGTCTTTGCGCTCAGCTGGAGTCGTGCTTTTGTTCCACCAGGCCGCCAAGAGCTTGTGAGATGCCAGTGCGCCTTCTTTCGGACCATCGTTATCCCTGTTGCCAGTGTTGAAAGTTGACTCGATAATGTCCTTTATCAAGACAGATTCGTGCAGATTGACATGCAATTGCTTGCCCAATTTTGGCAACTTGGATTCACGAAACACTTTGACAGCATCGGATAACCATAAGAAGACACGTAAGTGAGGACCATCTGGCATTTGATAGGTAGAGTGATGATTCAGTGTCTGCAAATACGACTGGGCCAAATCGTTCGGTAAGGGTGGCAAATAGTTGCGAGAAGGGACATTTGCAAATGCTCCAGCCAAATGCGCTGGTTCATTCATGGGACTGATACCCGAGATACCATCCAATGCATCCTGATCCAACTGCTCTACCCACGCCACAAAGTCCCGATATAATTGTCGTGCATAGTCTTTATCATTGGTAGGATCATCGTGTTTCCAAAAGCGTGGTTGTTTGGGCCACAAACCGGAAAAGGTTCCCGGACTGGTGGCCCCAGGATAGGTGTGCAAATCCAAAGAAGCTGTTATGTTGTATTTGGAACAGGATCTCAAGAATCGAACCAATAAAATTCGTGGAATGGCAGGCCACAGTACTCCTTCATCTTTATAATAGGGGTCGCGACACGTAAATTGTTCCAAAAGTAAGGCATCATTGGTCTTTTTTAAGGACGTGATTTCAACATCAGGATCATGGTCGGTAAAGCACCAACTCAATGGTACTCGGACATGTCGAATTCCAAGGCTGGATAGTTTTTCCAAATCATGTTCAGTGATAAATGTTGTTCGATGTGCTTGAAAGACCTTGAGTGCCTTGGCCGTGGTGGTTGTTTGAAGCATACTTTGTTTTTGTTCGTTTTTGAATTTTTGTGTGCGTGTGAGAAGATGAAATGAAACTGTGTACGAAGGGAGATGCGAAAACAGCACCATCCTCATTGTCGAAATGTTTGCACATACCTTGTCAAGAGATCGGTTTCGCTGTGCCAGGCCGGGGCTCCTGCTTGACCAAGATGAAGAGGTGGCAAGCAAATGGCTGCAGTATTGTCGTCTGGGGTTGCCACCTCCACCGCTCCGGAATCTCCTACATAAAAATAATCTTCTAGGCTCAACCAGGAACCCAAATTCACTCCGTAGGGCATTGCCACTTCATTATTATTGTTGTTGCCGTCGAGAACTGTGTATTGTTCTTCGTGATACATCGTGTTCTTCTTCGTTTTGCTGCTCCAATACCAGACTAAGGAAGCATCGGCATTGTTGGTATCTTTCCAAGAAACAGTCGAGTTGTTGCTGTTTGGACCTGTCGACCATAGGAATAGAACCATACCCAAGAATGCAACGGCAGAAATAATGACCAATGCCATTTGAGTACGTGTCTTTGGTTTTCCATACTGACTGGTACTCGGAGCAGCATCTTGCTGATTTGTCGTCCTGTTATGCTGGTGAAGGTGAAGGCTCCAATCATTATCCGTAATAGCTTTGTCGCGAGACTGGTACGACGGATACGGAACCGAATGATTTTGAACCATGGCGTAAAAAATGTATTGTACTAGACTACGTATTAGCTTTGGTTGGATTTTTCGTTGCACCTCTTCTTTTTCTTTTATTATGGATGATATTTTTTTGGCTTCGTACGAATCTTTGGGTGGTGGATCACTACTAGTAGAGGTCTAACTATTTCTATATTACGGAGTATTTATTTACTTCTATTTTTTTTTGCTTTCAGCATCAAGGTTCTCTCATCACCATCCGCCGAATCAATTCACATTTTATAATGTACCAGGTACTGGTTGGTCAAAACAACGCACACTTTCTCCATGAGCCAAACCCCATTTTTTCTGAAAGATCGCAAAATTCTTTTTTCCCTCCGAATCTATCTCTACTACGCTACTGGTCTACTCTACTAGCTACTCCGTAGAGTAGTACGTAGCTAGTAGTTGCTGTAGTACTAGTAGTAGTCAATTACAACTACTAGTACTAGCTAGTATTAGTACTACGACTACTACAGTACTAGCTAGACTACTAGTAGTAGGCTAGCTAGAGTAGCTAGTACTATATTGTCAAGAATACTCTAGCAAATATAATAATGGTTGAACTTTGAAGCTTAGTAACGTAGTAGATGCTCTTGTATGACCCAAATCTCAAATTTTGTTTTAATTAGTAAAAAGTTTCTGCCATGGTAGTATCAAAAGTCCAGGATGATGAGTCGAACAGCAAAGGCAACAAAGGAAATCTGGTGCATGACATGAAGCAAATGGGCCTTCGTCATTTGGAACGTCCACCTCTCAAATATGTCATGTGGCTTTATGATCTATTCAACAAGATTGAACAGCGAGATCCGCCACCAAACAATCCTATTAAAACCAAACATTTGCGACTCATTACCATTCGCGTATCTCACTACAATGAAAAGGTTCGTTGGGCTTTCGACTTGTTAGAGGAGGACGAAACGTCGCCGTACTATTATACCGAAGACACCCACCCACCAGGATTTCAGGCGTTCGAAAGTATCCGAGCCTCCCATGGTAAAGGCAGTGTAACGCCCATGGTCATTGGTCCTGGTGAATCTTATCACCAGGATCAAGTGTGGATGAAAAGTGATTCTATTGTGCGGGAATTTTGTCCCCACTTGTACCCCAATGATGAGGTGAAGATTATGGAAGATGATTTCAATAATCGTTTGGGTTCTGCCGTTCGAACCTTTGCCTACAACCAATTATTGACGGATCAATACTTTCCCGGACTGGTCAAGATGGCAACCGGTCCCGAGTGCGCGGCGATTGAAAATGTCTTGTTCCCCTACACGAAAAATATGATCAGATCGGCACTGCGAAAGTCTTTACAGATTGATGAGAATTCCGTCGCACTTAGCAAATCGACCATCGAAGAAATTTTTGCCACGGCAACTAGGACGCTCGAGAAACAAGAGTACTTGGTCGGCAATCAATTTACAGCGGCAGATTTGACCTTTGCGGCACTTTCGAGTCCTTTGATTCGACCACCGGAATTAAAAATCTTTCAATGTCCCGACAATGACTTGCCACACGACATTTTATCGCTATCTGAGAAACTGAGGAATACCAAAGCTGGACAACACACTCTGAAAATGTACCGACAGCACCGGCAGCCCAACAGCCACAGCAGCGGCAGCAGCTCTGTAAGGATGGTGCAAATTAAAACAGCGGGCCGAAATCGTGTTCCATGGATAGCAGCAACCGTGGTTGTTGGTTTAGGTGCTATGGGTGCCGCTGCAATCAGGGGTGTCTATCGATGATTGGTACGCTTGTTGACATTTGTATAAGGTTTTCCTTTTTTCATGGAGGCTGTATCGATACTCGACCGTGAATTATACAGCTCATAATTGTTGGATGTACATTGCCTTTGTATTACGAAATGTTTTGATGCATCAACACCAGGGGCAACATATGTATTTTTTTATAAATTTGTGTGTATGCTATAGTAATGTACACAGAATGATGTCTACTCTTGGCAGAAGAAAAAAAAAGTAGTACCGGAACAATTTCAAAATGGAAGCAGCGTCCATGCCAGTGCTACAATTGAAAACAAGCTCAACTTCCAACCAATTGTCATGTTGTTGCCTTCGGACACTATTTGCAAATTGGAAGGTGAATTATCACCACCAGACTCAACGGTTGCTGTCGCTTCTGTAGAAGGACTTGCAGTGTTGGTGCCGGCAGTAGTATTGACCAGGGGGGTAGGAGTAGATTGGGCGGTAGCATTAGCAGATGACGAGGCTGAAGTGGCTGTTGTGGCGGATGGAGTGGCTGTTGTGGTTGCTGTACCTGTGCTCACTACAGAAGCTGGTGGAGTAGCTGTACCGGTGGATCCATTTGCGTCAGTCTCGTCGCAGACACAAGCTCCACAAGCTTCAGGAAACTCGATGGTGCCTACTTGGCGACATGCTTCTGGTAGGGGTGTTCCTTCTCGGGATAGAAAAGAGATTCGTTGACCACACGAATATGAATCAGCCAATCTATCCCATACTGCTTGTGTGCATTGCAGACAACCACAATATATAGTCTCCGTTGTGGTGATTGTTGACGAAGATAGCTTAGAGGTTGGCTGTGGTGTGGGTTGAATTGTATTTTCTGTAGGAGCTGGAGTTGTACTATCGGAAGGATCAAGTACCGTCACTGCCGGGTCAGTAGGTGCTGCAGTTGTTGGAAGCAGGGTAGGTCCGGGAGTGGGATTTTTAGTCGGTGCCATCGTGGATGGTCGTCCTGTTGGCACCTCTGTCTCTGTCAAAATAGGTCGAATGATCATCACCGGAGAGCTCGTGGGTGCATTTGTAAATGGTACTGATACATCATTTTCTACCTGAAGGAAATCCTGTATTCCATTTTCGATAGCTCCTCCACCATTAACACAGTCCTCGGGCAGGGCCAATGCAGTAGGCCAACTCCCTCTAGTTTGTACATATTCACCCGCCTCACAAACAAAGGTATGATCGCTCCAGCTCAAAATGTAGCAAACGCCTCGTACAGCTCGGTATGCTCTACCACCTTCGTACGAAACAGTAGTCCCTTCTTCACCTTCGGGTAGCTGAAATGCAACGTAAAGAGGACCTTCTCGTCTTCCAAAATTCATATTGGGACAGGATTGCCCGTTGCGGTTTGTTGGAATAATGCCGTTTGCATCAACATCTCCTTCCTGTTGGCGTTCTTCGGCAATTCTCGAGCCCGGAATTTGATTGGAAGTATTGACTGCTTCATCTATCCCGCTAACGAGAAGCACCGAAAGGAGCAGAATGGAAAGACAATATAAAGCTGCCATGGTACATTTTGGTTACGTAGCAAGAAATTCTTTGTGCTGCGATGTAGGGAAGCTCTCACAACAGATCTGTCGTATTTTTGGGTTGGTATAGAATATAGAATTTGCGAGAGCAAGAAAGAAAACCGTTGAGGTGCGCAAACTTGAGTATCGTTTGTTCCGAAGTTTAATTTTAACCTTACATGTAACCTTTTCTTTTCATCCCTAGCCTTAAACATTTTTTGCGAAACTTTACTTCTTATTGTACGTACCAGGTACAGCCACCAATGGTGGAGTAGTCTAGTACTACTACAAAGAAATACTAACTAGTACTCTACTGTACTATGGCTTTGATGACGGTCACAATCGTAGTTTTAAACTAACTGATCTTCTTGATACTTGATACATCTCACTTCTTGATCACTGCATTACAAACATTAAAAGGTGGCTGCTAAGTTCCCGAAACGTTGGAGGCTGGCGCTAATTTTAATTCTCCAGAGTATGCAGATTCCTTAGTCTTTCCCGCAAAGTGTCTATTGCTACCGACGCTTTCTGTTTCTGTGTGTGACTTTTTCGCTGTTGGCATTTCCGGCCTCGTCCGCGGTCCCGGCATTTACGTCCTAGTAGTGGTAACAAAGATTTTGAATTGATCCTCTGAAAAAGTCTACTCGAGTCTATTACTACTACCTTACGACCTAACCAAACACACAAATACCACGGACCACAGCACACATTCCATGAAGAAACACTTCAGTGCTAGCTTGAGTGCCTTGTGTGCCATGAAGTTCTTGTGCTGTCTTCTTCTGCTTCAGCAGACCATGTTCTTTCTTTGGGGCACGTTTGCGATAGGCACATCCCACGACAACCGACAGTCGCAGCGTGCACGAAATGTAAGAGAACCTTTCCTTCCCACCCACCAGGGTGGATCTTCTTCCGGCAAGCATTCGGTTGTGCGGACGTCATCCCCGTTGCCGTTACCAAGAGATCTCAAACAGAAGGTTCCTATGAATGCTGCTAATGCAACTCCTACCGCAACTGACATCGACATTCCCAAACCCAACTTAGTGATTCACATTGGCCCTTCGAAAACGGGAACAACATCCATTCAAAAAGAATCGGTACTGTTTGAAGCTCAACTACAGCAAGACAACTACGTTTACCTTGGCCGGTACGCCAATCCTAAGCTCAGAGAACCGGCTAAAGTTTCCTTTCTCTTTCGGGATGATGATTGCTTTCGACAGGCGTCTACCGAGTATGCACAAAATATAACCCGAGAATTCCGAGAAACGCCGTGCTGGAAAGAACGCTTCTCAACACTGGATGAGTATCGGGCAAATGGGACCAGTATCGTGCTATCCGACGAAGCTTATTCGTATGGTATTAAGTACGTCGAACGGGATGTCCAGTACTATACATCGCTGAAAATGGCTCTATCTAAAGATTGGAATTTGCTCATTGTTCCGACCTATCGACGATACTATGAATGGATATTATCGGTGGCCAAGGAATACAATCAAAAACACTGTTTGGCCACGACAGCACCTTGGGACAATCATACGCAGTGTGAAAACTTGTGGGAAAAGGTCAATAATCACCGGCGCAACAATATTGACTATCATGGCATTCATTACGGGAATCTAGACCAAACCATACCGGCATGGCAAGAGGGAGGTTGGAATGTCCGTATTCTGAATTTTCACAATCCAAACCAACACATTACGTGTGATTTCTATTGTCATTACGTTCCCAATGCCAAACATACGTGCCAACACTGCATTGCTGGAAATCATCAACATACGAATGCTCAATCGGCTTCCATGACGGCCTACAATGATATCGTGTACACGGCAGCACAACGAGGTATCTTGACAACCGAAGAAATGTCGAATCGTACGCGATACGAAATGACACAGGACTTGAAAAGGCATCATCACAGTGCAGGACTTGATCGCATGCCAGTCAAATGTCCTCATCGTGTCTTATTGGAGAAGCTACTGGAAAAGAGTTTGGCATTTGAACGGTTGATTATGCCCGACTTTTCTACTACACCAGAGGGCGAAGCAATGCATAAAAGAGATTTTTGGGCCATGGAAAAACAGTATTGTACTGTTGATGTCGATGCCTTGCTGGCTGGTAAAAGCCATTGGAATGAAGTTGTAGAAGCAATGCAAACAACCAAGGAATGGGACGCGAGAGTCATGGAAATGGATGCTCGCGATCTGAATACCATTAAGAAATTACAATGAAGGTAGTTTTAGTGCTGTCGTCTTGTGGCTGCGTCAAAAAAAGAAGAAACAGAAGAAAGAAATTATCATTTATCTGCTACTAGGCGCGCCCATCTCTGTGTGACGCGTGGGTAGGTCGTTCACTCCTGGTGATGTTGGCGAATACCTCTGACAAAACCACGTTCCTAACAAAACTAGCATCGGATGATGGATTCACCGACGGCTCGATGAATGCTTGCCTGACCGTGGACGAGGAAGTCTCCGTGCCATCCAAGACGTGCACATCTTTTTCCAGTGGTTGCCTCTCTTTTCGACACTGATATTGCTACTAATAGGGGACAATTCTGCCGAAGGAGAACATTCCATCCCCGGTGACAAACTTGACTGGTCTCCACGTATTATTGTTGCTTTTGTATAGACAGTCAAGCTATTTCGCTGCGTAAATCTGTTGCCACTACCTAAATAAGAATTTTAGTATGAGCTCTCTAGTAATCCATTACCTTTACTCTGGTAGACTCTTGCTAGTCTAGTACCTACTCGAGTAGACAGCTAGTACTCCGAGTAGACAAGCTAGCTAGAGGAGTGGTAGACTAGACTAGTACTAGACCTAGTATGGGACAATCCATGATTCAATCTATCAACACTATCCCTACTACTCGTACATCAATTTTCCATGATCCAATGATGTCGTTTGCAGAATGCCTAACGCGCTGGCGTGGTAGGGATGCATTTGGGGAAATAGAAAATCTCTATCCCTTAATGTGCAGCATTTTATCGAAAGTGAAACCTTTATAAAGGTTTTTTTATTCCCCCAAATACTCAAAAATGAGTACTTCAGGCTGACTTGGAAATTATTCCATACTTAGGTATCGTAGTTTCCGATCAACTACCGACGAAAGATGACAAAAAGCAATACACATCCAATAATAAACTCGGTGTAAATACCGAAAAGGGATAAATAAGACCCAGCATCTCATCTCCTGGCAAGGTCCTTTTAATGCAAGTTATCCTAATAGTAGTAGTAGAGTGCTACGATTCCATTCAAGACTATTCGCCTGAGAAAATCGCATCTTAAGATACTCTACTCCAACCTCTCTGCCGTGTACTATTATTAGTATTCCGGAGGACTGCAGTAAATTTTACTATAGAACATTGAACCCGTCCACTACTACTTGGCAGCACGCTCGGAGACACCACGGTTGTAATCCACACACATTCACTGGAAACTCCGTTCGAGAAATCCTTCCATTGCTCACGCTGGACGATTCTTGTTACCATCTCGGACCCAAAATCAAGAATCTAAGTGAAGTGATCAGCAGATAGCAGATATATACTATATACTGCCCTACCGAATTACACGTACAGTACATTGGAATCCAACAGACAAAATTCTACCACGTACCACAATAATATCATGAGGTCTCTGTTTAGCCGTGATTCGCCAAACAGGCCACGGAACAACAATGGATCATCCAGAGAAAGTGCTGGTGAGCTTGCCAAGAGAAAAACCTTTGCGTTTATGAAGTATGGTGGAGAGGATCGAAGAACTTCGGAATCCATACAGGCGACTCGCGAACATGCTCGTAGACTAGCCATGATGCAAAATGAGGAGGAACCGGTATTCCAACCTGAATTTCCAGCGTCCTCTTCGGCAGCCTTTGATTTTAATCCCTTTGGTCAAGAATCAGTTAAAAGTAATAATGCCGCTCCTGCTGCTGTTGCTTCCTCGTACAATAACAATAGCACCAGCGCTTACAACGGTGCCTCAGCTACGAAGAGGAGGGCGAACAGCAATCGAAGACCAAAACCAGCAGCCGCAACACCACCACCACTACCGCCGCAAGAAGACTTTTTTGCGCAAGCTCCAAAGGAAGACTTGTTTGCTCAAGATCCGAAGGAAGATTTTTTTGTCCAAGCTGCCGCCAATTCTTCCATTCCACCTCCTCCTCCAGAACAACCTCAGACAACGAGTAGTAGCTATCAAAGAAAAGCAAGCTATGGAAGTTTCGGCAGTAGCGCTCCTGCGTTTGATTCCTTTGAAAATGAAACTTTTTCGAGTGGCGCCTTTGATGTCGATCCTTTCTCCTCGTCTCAGCAGAATGAACAACAGTACCCTTCGATGCCGCCGAAACAGCAACAACTTACTCCTGCGCAACGGCGCATGAACAAAAAGGGGCGGCCTCCCAGAAGTGACAATGCGAAATCGGCACCTTCTAGTGAAGTCAGTTTTGGGTCCGTGACATCATCACAATGGCCTTCTACCCATTCGCAGCCAAACCTTTTTCAACAAAATTTATCGACACCTCCACGATCGTCCCGGCATGTACCTCAACAATATCAACAAGAGCCACCAAAACGTACCATGGCTACATTTCCTTCTAACTCTTCCATGCAATCATCATTTACTGGTCCTTCTCGTCCTAGTAGTGGTAGTAGTGCTCCAAAAGTTGTCAGTTATACACCATCTTCCGCGATGACGCCACCTCCAACATCATCAGGGAGCGTCGGAGGAGGCGCAGCAGCTCGGCGACGCATGCGAAGTCAAATGCGACACTCGTCCAGTGGATCTCTGGGAGGATCAGAATCGGCGAGTTTTGACGAAAGTTCTTCTCCGCCGGCGTCTCCCATGAGCGGTCGGCCATTGCATCCGGCGCACAGCAACGGAAGCGTCGGATCGTCCAATGGTAACACGCAACAGCAACAACACGCACGAAATCGTGTGTCCAGTTATACCTTTTCGGGACAGCAACATACGAGTAATAATACTCCGGGAGGAGGCGGTTGGCAACATTCGCCGTCACCTTCTGTTCGGGGGAGCGGTGCTTCAGTGTGTTCATCTGCTGCCGAAAGCGACGTTGATTTGTTTGATAGTCGCAATACCGGAGGAGGTTTTACCTTTGATGCGTTCGGGTTGGATGCTTCTGAAATTGATCGGGAAGTTCAAGAAGCGATGCAAGCAATTACAGGCCCTGGCGAATTCAATCCTTTTGGATTTTCAGCGAGTCATAGTACCAATAATAGCACGAGCAGTACGGGACAAGACAACAATACTCAACTGAACAAGCAACAATTTGACAATAGCGGTGACGAATTTGAGCCGCAGGTATGGGACTCTCCACCAGGGAGCCGGAGATCAACACCCGCCCCGCCACAAGACGTTGAAGAGTACGACGGTTTTGTCGATGGATTCCGTGTATCAAAACCCTCTCCATTGCCACAAATCTCAGTTCATCGATCACCAGCGAATTCGGAACGTTCTTCTAGCCTATCCAGTATTACCGATCACAATACAGAGCACGGGGCACCGCGCCGCAATGTGTTCAAGGAAAAGGCAGGTTTTAGCTCTAGCAACCGTTCCCGTACGCGTCGGTCTACTCAACCGCAATCAAAGGCACCTACCAGGAAGCAGTGGGTGCCGCCCCCTGGTGCCGTCAAAATGCTAACACCTCCTCGCCGTGAAATCGCCAAAGGACAAGAGGCAGCACCACAGAGGCAACAGGAACCTCCTTGTCCGTCGTTGTCTGTGGACGAAGAAGCTGAGCGCTTCTGGAACGATCATCTTGTTCAGATTGATGATGCGGTCAAGGTGGAAAACAATGAAAGGCAAGCTCTCGCTAAACAACAGCAGTCAACGCTGGTGCCTGCGACATCCAAGGAGGATGTCGCCTCTACTCTGAAAAATAGATGGCAATCGGTAGCCAAGGAGGGTACACATTCTCTGAAAAATAAATGGCAAACACCTGCTGCAAAATACTCGAATTCTGCTTCACAACCTCAGCAGCGTGAACAACAGTCAGAGATGCCGCAACCAGCTGCGCGATTTACTCAAGAGGCATCCTTTCGTAAACAAAAGGGAGAAGAAAAGAAGGAAGATGACGCCTCTGCTGAAGACCGGGATAATCAAACTGATACCACCTCTGCTATGACCACTGTTTTCTCAGAACCTCAATCTTCGTTGTCGCCTGGCATGAATCACACTAAACCAACAATACGGACAGACCTGCATCAGAGCGAAGAAACAGAGTCTGCGGCTTTAACGCCGACAGAACTACGCAGGCTTGAATTGGATCGACTACGTCACAGTACAGCTTCTGGAAAGCCATTTAAGGCAAATTTGCTCCACAGCGTGACGACAGGTGAAAACAAAATGATCAAGCCGCAGCAGCAGAGAGCCAACGAATGCAACGACCTAAGGTCATCCTTCGCCAGCTTAAAGGAGCGCTTGAAGTCGCCAGTTGAAAAGAAGGAAGCAAACAACAGCAATACGGTGCAACAGCAGCAGCAGGGCGTTTTCTTTGCGTCTCCTGATGCCCCACATGCACCCAAGTCTGAAGTTGGCGTGTCCTCGTTTGCACGCCAAAAAATGAAGATTGCTTCCCTGTCGTCGTCTTCCAAATCTGAGGTCGGTGTCAGTAGATCTCCTAGAAACAGAGAGCAGTCAGAATTGACGGATTCTGTTGTTAATCGGATGCGCGAAAGGAATGTAGATTCGGCGCCCTCCGCCGCCACCAGAGCCTCTCTCACGGTATCTTCATCTACACCTGCCTTTATGGCGATTAAGTTGCGGAAAATAGAAACGTCACCATCACTGAAACACAATGGCAGCGATCAAACTGATGATGCCTCTTTAAGTGACGGCCTAGAGTTCAAAGATTCGTACAGTGAACATCGCGAACAGGAACCGAGCCAAACGCAGGAAATAAATGAATCTTCTTCGGGCGATTATCACAGGAACAGTTATAATGGGCAGCCTCCAGTTCAATCACCAAAAAGACAGAGCTATCGTGAACGCCAAATGGCCAAGGAGCGAGAGGTGAAGGTGGAACATCCAGCAACTCAGTCATACGAAGAACCAAAGAGAAACGTTGAAGATATGATTCGCCGTCGAATAGCGGCGAATAAGGCGAACCGTGCCAGCTCACCTGCTAACGAAAACCTGCAAACTGACACTTTTGATGCACCTGGCGACGAACACTTTACAAACATTGATAAAGCTCGAGTGTCGCTTCAACCACCTATTTTGCCCCCAAAAGAGTCTGAGTCTCATCCTCGAGAGAAGCTGGCGACAGCAGTCGGCGGTATTAGCGCTGGAGGTTTGTCTTCCTTGCATGCTCAGCTGAAGCAAAGGCAAGATCTCCAAGAGCAGGATACACAAACTCATTCAGCCACTAAGGGAGATCAAGCAAAGCTACATGGAAGACCTAGACTCGAAAAGCTCGAACTTACTGCTGCCGATAGTCAAGGCAGCGACAAGAAAGGCAGCCCCACAAGGACTCCCAAGGCAACTTATGCAATGTTAAATGCGTTTTTACACGGACGAGAAACAGTTTCAGGGCCCGAAGAATCACCTTTCAAATCTAAGTTTGGGGAAGAAAACGACGATTCGGCAACTTCCCCGCCAAACTCCAGTACACAAGCCTCGTCTGTCCACATTGACGATGGACGCCCGGCTCTCAAGAATGACCCAAAGTACTCAAGATATTTTACTATGCTCAAGATTGGCATGCCGATGGACGTTGTGAAACATGCACTGGTCAGAGACAACCTTGATCCGAAAATCATGGATGGCGATCACAACAAACCTGCACCCATTGGAGGTGTGCCCCTGAAAGAAGACCCTAAATACTCCAAGTATTTCAAAATGTTGAAGATTGGTATGCCAATGGAGGCGGTCAAGCATGCCATGGAAAGAGATGGCCTCAATTCTCATGTGATGGATCAAGATCACAACCTGCCGGCAGACTCCAACATGGATAACAAAGACGAGGGACCGAAAGAGAAAGATTCTCACCGTCGTTCACGGTTGCATTGGAAGCCGATTCGCGAAGTGCGGCGCAACTCGCTATGGGCCAAGATCGACGAGGAAATTGATCCTGACAACATTGAAATTGACGAAGAAGAGTTCGCTGAGCTTTTCCAGGCTGAAATCGAAACCGATGTTGACCAGGCCAAAAAGACCAAGGCCAGAAGCCCCCGAAAGGGCGCAGCTGTTCGTGTCATTGATCCGAAGCGTGCCAACAATGGTGGAATCATCCTGGCTCGTCTAAAACTGGATCATGATGAAATGGCTGATGTTGTTGATCGAATGTAAGTATTTCGCCTGTATTTCTTAAATTTTGCGTTGCTTCTGCTAAGTCAATTCTAATTCCATTTTATCCATTCTAAAAGCGACGAGAATGGAATGACGGGAGAGCAAATTGAACACATTATTGAATATCTGCCAACAGCGGATGAGCGTCGGGCGCTGGAAGCGTACATGCTTGAAGGGGGACAAGACGCTTCCGAGAAGTTTGATGGACTGTGCGAATGTGAAAAATTTATGGTGTCAATGATGACTGTAGAGCATGCGAAGCGAAAGGTTCGAGCCTTACTATTTAAATTGCAGTTTGAAGAGGCTCTAGAAGCTCTTTATCAGGAAACTTACACTGTCGAGGCTTCGTGTGACGAACTGAGCAACTCTGTTCGTCTGCGCCAATTGCTTGGCATCATCCTGACATTCGGCAATCGTCTCAACACTGCAGGAAAAGGCAAAAAGAAAAAGGCCGGAGCCTTCACCTTGGATTCTCTACTAAAATTGAATCAAGCCAAAGCGTTCGACAAGAAAACTACGTTTCTCAACTACATTGTTCAAATTGTCCAGAGAAATAATGAATTGCTGCTTCGCTTTGCGGACGATTTACCAACCGTAGCTAAGGCTGACAAGGTCTTTTGGGAACAATGCGTGTCCGACTTGGAGGAAGTTGAGAACCAGCTAGAGAATGTTAGAAGAATAGCTCTCTACCAGGCTCGCCAGGCCAAGAAGTTCCGGCGCCAGAAGAAAAGGCACCCCAACGGAGAAGATGGTGACGAGGAAAGCCTCAGCGATATGTCGCTCTCCCTTGAAGAGGAGGTCGAAGCACTACGTTCTAGTCCCATTGGTCTCTTTACGCTTTCCGCCATTAAAAAGGTGTCGTTCTTGCGCGATAGGGTGGAAGGGACGAAAGTCAAGTTTCAAAAACTTTTGGAATATTTTGGAGAAGATAAGAATAGCACCCAGCCACACGAACTATTTTCTACCATTGTCAAATTTTGCCGCGACTTTGAGAAGGCGAAAGAGCAAGTTTTTGCACAAGAAACGAAGAAAAAGCGCGAGGAGCGGAAACGTCAAAGCATAACGAATGGGAGAAATGCATCTAAGACGCCAGGAAAACCTCCGCAGCACTCTCAAATGCCTATGAGAGCATCGAATATGCAACCAAATGCCAGTCGTCTGATTGAGGATATGAAGCGAAACAGTCAAGCATTCGCGAAGCGACAAACTCCGCCAGGTATTCCATCGCAAGCTCCGCAACAGCATCAACAACGCCGTGACTTTACTCCTTCAGTATCACCACCACACTCCGAAGTGAGCCCAAGGTCTTGCCATCCTATTTCCGAGACCACACTTGGTCCCACGGGTAATAGCAATGCATCCTCTGTGCAAAGCACTCGTCAACATACAGCGGGTGCGGGCCAGACTTTTGCTTGCGACAGTCAGGAGATGAAGGAGAAAGCTGCCAGTCTCACTAATATGCATAGGCAAGATTCGTCTCAAAATGCCAATGAGTATCCTTCCTCGCCTTCCCAGGTCAAAGCCGAGCCGACAGCAAGAGGAAGTGGGGCTCTGTCGAATTTTGCATCAGCATCACACCAGCAGACCCGTGAAGTAGACTCCTCTGTGTCATCATCAGAAACTGGATCTGCTGCCCTTCGAAGAAAAGTTAGGATGCGCAGCCGTCGTCCCGGCAGCACCTCATCTCCAGAATCGCGACCAGAGGATCCAACCATAGCTGCATCGAACACGAGCAGACACCAGTCTGGCCTAGCAACGGCATGCGGTGCCGAATGCCCAAGCAGCGTGCCTACCAAAGATAGTGCGAATGATTTGCTGCGAAGCAAATTGCGTCACAAGAGGATGCTTGAAATGAAGCGCAGGGAAGCCATAGAACAGGAGCAGTCGTCTTAGAAATGCCGCTCTGAGATGAGCCCAACATTGAAACTGTCGCTGCGCCTTGTTGTAGACAAATTGGAATCCCGGCCGTGTGAGTGGACTTAACGCTGATTCCGCCAATGGTATCACTATCATTGCAGCATTTTAAATGATGCAGTATCTAATCCCGAGCCAATTTTCTCTATGTCTCTCCACATGGTCGAGTGCGGCATGTGAGGAAATAGAACCCTAAAAGAGATGTCTCTCATTCTGAATAGACTAGAAAGCAACATTTTCGATTGCAAATTGAAATGATTAAAGTAGCGGTATTTATCATGAAATGCTATGTAGAATTGTGAGTTTTATGTACTCAATATTTATAATTTCATGCAGTGTGAAATGTATCACCATCGATGAAGGCAATGAGCACAGGATCCCGTCCCCTCGCACTGGCATTTACTGCTCAGCAGCATTCTTTACCACTGGAGAGTCGAGGGCGCGGAAAGGATCACTGGTGTTGGTGCTACGTTGCTCAAAGGTTTGCATTGTCAAAGATGATTGATTCGAGTATTGTATCGCGTCTAGTTGATCTGTGGCTACAGCATTGGGGGCATTCCTGATCATTTCTTCAGCTAGACCGTTTGCGTCCTTTCCTAGTTTCTCTTTCGTCGGAAGTACCCAAAGGCCAGCCGGATTGTCGCTCATGGACGAAGCCTGGTGGTACCAAAGTTTCCACTTACCGTTCTCCTTTTTAAAGGCATTCGTCGCAGACAGCGTCTCTATAAGCTCGCTTTTAGGCTGCAGCTCACCTTTGACAATAGTGCAAGAAATGGAATAGACAGACTCCTTGCAAAAGACGGTTGCCTTTTCACTCGTCTGGAATTCGATTTGAATTTCTGATGGTTCCATCCAGTTCCTTCGAGAGACTCCATCCATCTTTTTCACAGCATGTTTCCAGCTCTTCATGATGTTTTCATAGCCGACCAATTTCTTCATGCCCGGAAAATGACAGATACAACGCTTGTCGTTAAGCCAAAGAGATTCCATGTCGGACATATCCAGTGATGAAAACGCGCTGTAGAAGTGAGCATTTGTTTCCATGATTGATCGAAAGTCGTCAGCAGGAATACGCCTCTGCTTCATTCGAGATCTCTTGCCCTCCTTTGCCTTGCTAGGCTTGGCTTGCGCTTGCTCCGTCCCAAAGGTAGGAGAAGCAATGACTGCGGCAATGTCCTTTCTCATCTTGGGGGGAAACGGGAAAACAGTAGATAAAAGATGGAATATTTTGGTAGGGTGGTAGCTTGTAAAAACAATTACTATGGTAGAGATAAAAATAAATTGGTGTTTGCGAAAAGATGAGGGGATGCTGGAGGCAGAAAGAGCGAATGTTGGCGGCAGTAGATAGTTCCGTGACAATTTCAGCGATCCTTATGAATCACGGAAACTTTTTAGCGGTCCATTGTGCTGTCATTAGTAGGCAAATCACCCAAATAGTGAGCTCTGGTGTTGCGCGCTGGCCTTACCCAAATTTTGCCTAAATACTTTAACCTCTTCGTAACTTTATTCCTTCGGTATTTCCAAATAAAAAATAATGATCAATCATGTTGTTACATTTTTTCGCTTCCTCACATTTTCAAAGGTTGAGCTAGCGTTGTTCGCTGAAGCTTATTATTAGTCTGGCGGCAGTCACAATTAACTTAGCTTTTACAAGGACACCAGAGCAAATTAAATTAAGATTAACCAAGGCACATCTCCCAGACATCGAAACCAAGATCCCTTGCACCAGCTCTAGGAGGAGTAAATTCAAGATGAGGAGGAAAAGTCCCAAGGCAACAAAGACCTACAACCGAGACGCGGATCGTATATTAGCTGCTAACTCCATCTTTTATTCTGCCTTTTCAACACTAAATTATCCGGCAATGGAAGATCTTTGGTTACCGGACAATACTAGTATTTGCATTTTTCCCAATTCGAGACCACTGCGAGGATCGTCTGCAATTCTGAAGTCATGGAAGCATGCGGTTGAGTTCATGAGTGGGAACGACTTGCGCAATTGGATGACACCCGATCGGGTTCGTTTCGAATATATAGGGACCAACCGTGCAACACTGGTATGCGATGAATTGATATTCTGTCGTACCCAGCAGATCGTCGCTGGAAGGCAAATTGAACACACCGAAGTGGTGAATAAATTCCGGGCCAGGAACATGTTTAAAAAGGTTCGAGGCCGATGGTATCTGTGCTACCATGAAGCTATCCAGATAAAGCCAGTGGCTCCAGTAATGCCTCCAGTGAATGATGCTTGGACCATCATCTCCGACGATGCTTCGACTGTAGATTCGAGGCAAACTTTTTTAACTCTCATGACAACAGAAAGAGGTGAGCGAAAACGTGATCGACGTCGGCAGCAAAGTTCATTTTCTAGATTCATTAATTACTGGAACTGCAGCTGCACATGAAAGGAAAACAGCGACTGTTTGACAGGTGAAAGGCCCACGAAATAGTGTAGGAGGATACATACGCACACACTATTTGAACACAGAATAGCTACAACCAAGACCGGACTGACTAATCATGAAACGCACCATCTGCTCAGCTTTTGAAAAGGTATTGACAGAAGAAAAAGAAGTCTCCACAAAGAGAAGTGAGGGCTAAAATCGACCATGGCGATGACGCTGCAAACGCAGTTCCAAGATTTTCAAAATCATTGAAGCATGAAAAGTAATCTAAAATTAACAGATGAAAACATACATAAATATTGATTTCAACCCCCCCCGGTGTGAAGTGTCGTAAGTAATAGCAGTTTTAGTACGCAAGAGTGTAAACCTCGTTTTTGTGTTTAAAGCTCAATAAAACACAACAGTAGAATGGTCTACTCCAGAGTACTTCTTCTGCATCTGACCCGGAAAGGTCCGCCAAAAGCACTAGCTAGGTACTGAAAAAAAAAATAGTTGGCTATACAAGGACTGCATTCACATTGCTTTATGCATACCAAGAAACAATAATAGTAGTCTATGCGGTACCTGGTGGTACTAGTAGTAGTAGAGACTACAAGTGCAACGGAGTAAACTAGTAGTAGTCTTCTCAAACAGCAGTAGAAAAGGACGAAATTCACATCTTCCTTGGTCTGTTATTACTACTACTAGAGGTAGCTAGCTAGTACTCTAGCTACTGTAGTAGCTACTGTAGTAGCTACCAGGTACTACTACTAGTAGTATTACGGTAGGAACCGTGACGGTGACGTTGCGTTCGGTTCCACGAGTCGCAGCATTCGTGAGAGATGACTTTTTTTTGCAAGGCCAAGCAAGCAAAGATGAAGAAGGATTTTTACGAAAGGCACTGTCTTCTTCTCACAGGAAGCAAATGTGCGTACGGTATCTTGCTTCCTTCAAATCGCTTTCTGCAATTTATGGCGATGGTCGGATCAACGAATCCGGCGGGCGTTTTCTTCTGGATCCGTTTTTTTATCTCATTGTCCTAATCTTTTCTTCAAGCTGAATTATCTACTGCTGTTGATACTACTGAATAAATAGCTCCTCTACTAGTCTAGTAGCTAGCTAGCTAGTGTAGTAGCTACTGTAACTGATAAACATGTCAACATCATCAACAAGAGAAGAACAGCAAATTACACTGAAGCGACACGACAACGATGTATGCGTGATAACTTTGACTGGGACGCCGCACAAAGCCAATGTCTTCGACCTCCCGTTACTTCAGCATTTGGATCGGTTGTTGACTCTCGTGGAACAAGAGTACATGCCTTGCACTCTTATCATTAGGGGTCAAGGAAACAAATTTTTCAGTGCCGGATTTGACTTGCAAGCCTTGACAGGATCTGGTCATCGTAGCTCCAAAAATAATCAGAAGAACAGCAATACCAACAACAACAACAACAACAGCAGCACCAACAACAACAGCAGCAGCAAGGCTACTCCGAAGTCAGTTCAAGGAGATGCCTTGATTAATTTTAGTTGGCAAGTCTTGAATCGACTATTGGTCTTTCCTGCTCCTACCATTTGTCTTTTGAATGGGCACGCGTTTGGATTGGGACTGTTCTTGGCCTTGGCGTGCGATTATCGCATCATGATGATGACAGCAGGTCAGAAAGGTGGAACATTGTTGTGTTTGCCCGAAATTACTATCGGATTGCCACTGGGGTCCGGATTTGCGGCCTTGGCGAAATGTAAATTGACGCCGCAAACCTTGCGAACGGCAGCATTAACGGGAAAGCAATTTACTGCCAATGAAGCATTCAAGGCTGGTATCGTCGATGGTACTGTACCCTTTTCCGACCAAGAAATTTCTCCTTACGTATTAAAACTGGCGAAACAATTGGTAACGACGGCTACCAAAGGAAATTTATCCCTCATCAAACAAGAATTGTATCATGAAACACAAGCCGTGTTACTGTCAGGACAACAGCGAAGCGTGTCTTCCTCAACGGCTAGCAGATCCAGATTGTAATAGATCACTACGAAACGTTGTTCCACCATGCAGGATCTACAGACACAGGTGCTCTATTGACAAACACGATCGAATTTTTTAATTGATACAGTACACTTCTATTTTCCTTCGTACTGTGCCCAGAGCCACGCTGCGCTAAGCAGAGCAAACGGTACGAGATCAAAAATATAGTGCCAGACAACGTCCACTTGTATCTGCAAACCAATTTTCTTTCCTGATGCTTGGTTTGCCTTGCTTTTTTTGCTACTTTAGCAAGAGCACACGGGACGATGAAAGGCTGTACCCATTTCCGACCACCACTAGACTGGATTACTGGCCGCTATTCGAAAGCTACTAGACTACTACTACTCTAGTGGTTTACCGCCGAACTAGGATGAAGATATCCATATCCTAGTTCTCAGGTTAGTCCAAATTAGCAGTCGCTTGCAAGCTAAAGAAAACTGAATTCAAAACTAATGACAATGACCTCCATATAACTCT
>Ga0100391_1001856_pt1 | contig 22960 bp, 11 predicted proteins | sample CryGeymeta201515_FD_81541 | JGI IMG/M metagenome (GOLD analysis project Ga0100391, IMG submission 81541) | Groundwater microbial communities from Crystal Geyser aquifers in Utah, USA - Crystal Geyser metaG 2015-15 | ecosystem: Environmental > Aquatic > Deep subsurface > Groundwater | place: USA... | reverse complement strand
TTAAAGTGACGGGGATAGTTAGACGTCTAAAATTTGGGACAGCCTAATTAACTTGGAGTTAGTACCAGTGGTACAGTGTTTCTACTGTGAGTCATGAGCTACAGTCACGGTACAGGGGAGCTCCGGAGGGCTTCATTCGCAGGAGATACAGTAGCTAGTAGTAGTAGTAGTAACTACTTACTAGCTAGTAGCTACTAGTAGTAGAAGTAGTAGTACTTTAGTAGAGAATGGCACAGGGAGCACCATACATGATCATGATTCAAGATAATTGGATTAGAGTACGCCGACGAGAATTTGCAGTGTTACTCTGTTAATCTATCACTAATCAACTCTACGATCTTTCTATTCCATTTATCGACAGAAACATATCTAAACATATTGTTAAGGGAAGAAGATGCAGATATCCAAAGCTGTTTCAGTTCGCGGTATCCTGCTTCGATTGCCAGGGACTAACCTAGCCTTTCCGGGTGCTACATTGAATATTGCATCTTGGAATGACTCAAAAGACAGGATAGTACCAGGGCGGAGACCAAGATCCAACATCTCTGAGTCTCCGCACGTCTTCATCTCAGCATTCGTGTATTCTCCAAATTGCCACCTTCCCCCCCAAAATCAAATCTGCTCGTTTTCTACCTTGTCCGCCTACCAAGACACCGACAGAACAAGTGGCACAACACCATCAACTTCTTTCAATGGAAGCGACTCAGTTCAAAAACTAAAATTGGAACTGAAAAATTTGTGCAATGGTGGTCATGCTGCCAAAGCAGAGCAGGTGTTCAAAACTTACTCAGATTCCTTTGATATACCACCCGAAGAAACTTTGAGTTGCTGCAACCTTATCCTTTGGGGTTGGACGCGGACCAACTTACCAAATGCTGCCGAACGATCGGAGCGCTGGCTCGAGTCCATGCCCGTGGCACCTTCGGTTGCGAGTTATCAATACATATTGGAGGCCTGGTCTCGCGCCAAAAACAACAGCAGAACAGCCGGTCGAAGAGCGGAAACGCTCCTCCGAAAACTTCAAGATATGGGGTTGCAGGACCAGGTGGCTGCGTATCACTGTGCGCTGAAAGCATGCTCCCGGTCCAAAGACGGAGATCGAGCCATGAAATTGCTCAACGAAATGCTCCAACAAGAGTACCAAAATGGGCAAGTGAAAATGAACAAACACCTACTGGCTACTGTATTGCTGGCATTTAAATCCATGCCACAGCGTGCGGAAATAGTACTGGAAAATTCAGAAAAAAACTTTGGGCTGAAACCAGACTTGATTCATTATTCTATTGTTCTGGATGCCTGGTCCTTACAGAAAAACGGGCCTCGAGCCGAAGCACTGTTCAACAAAATGTTGACCCGAGGCGTCAGAGCCAGTGTGGTAGCTTACAATGCACTCATATATGCCTGGAGAGACGACCTTGATCGCACGGAGGAGCTCTTTCAAGCCATGGTACGAGATTACCTGGAATGTCCTTTCCACAAGAAATCTGACAAGAATTCTGTGAACGCGACAGATACTAAGACGACTGTGAACACGACAGATGGAGACGAACAAAACGAAGTAGGTACACCTCGCTTTTCTCCAGCCGCAGCTGTCAGACCTAATGTTCAAAGTCTTGCAAATGTTTTGACAGCTCAAAGTCGGGCGAATGCACCAGAGCGAGCCGAAGCTTTGCTGGCGTGGGTCATAAACGACGAGAGAATACGGCGTCTCATAGAGCCCAATATATTTTGCTGGACCGCCGTTTTGAACGGCTATGCTCAAGTGAAACAGCCGGAGAAGGCAGAAGCATTCTTGAGACGCATTCAGCAGGTTGATATTCTACCTAATGTGGTAAGTTACACGACGGTGATGCATGCATGGGCATCGGTCGGAAATCCTGCACGGGCTATGAAATTGTGGGAAGAGATGCTCCAGCACGGATTACAACCCAATCAATATTCATTGAATACCCTTATCATGGCGTACGCAAATGCAAGGCAGCCCGAGGCAGCAGCGGCTATCCTCAAAGATTTGCCAGACAAGTGCAATGTATCACCTGATCTTGCCGCCTACGCATCACTTCTACGAGCCTGGGAGCTATCTAATATGCCCGAAAAGGCCAGAGCACTTTTGGAGGAGCTTCGGACCAAAGAAATCGGAGAGGGCAAATCATTATTGGATATCACATCGTACAATACTGTCCTTTCAGCCTATTCCAACTCTGGGATGGTTGACGAAGCGGAAGAACTGTTGAAGGAAATGATTGAAGGAGGTTGCCGTGGCATCCGTCCGGATGGAAAATCGTTCGCGCAGGTCCTTCTGGCGTACACTCGCTCTTACGATGAGGATCGTCGCAGCCAAGCTGGAGATAGAGCAGAGGAAGCTTTGAGGCAATTACAAGAACTTGGTGTGAAATCTCACGGTGTTATGACGAATGTCGCTCTGCACTGTTTCGCCATAAGCGGCAATCCTCAAAAAGCGGAAGACAAACTGAGACAATTGATATCTTTGGGGGCAGAAGTTGATACTGTCGCTCTGAACACCTGCCTGAATGCCTGGGCACGTCTTGGTGATCCGGATAGGGCAGAGTCGCTCTTGCTTGATTTCATGTGTATAAATGACGATCAAAGGGCGACGGGGCGAGGACGGCGGGGATTCAAGCGAAGGTTTGGCTTTCAGCCAGACGTCCAGACATTCAGTATCATTCTCTTAGCATGGTCGAACGTTGGTACTGTAGAGGCGGCAGAACACTCGGAAACTATTTTAGAATACATGGGTAATATCAGTGGTTCGCGGTGCACACCTGACACAGTTGCGTATAATACAGTTCTTCGAGCGTGGCTTAATGCAGCATCGGCATCTCGGTGCCTAGATACTTCTACCGCTTGCGCCGAACGTGCTGAAAAATTGCTGTCGAAAATGGAGGATATGAATTATAATTCACTGCCAAAGAATTCCAATCAGATACGGCCAGACCGTCAATCTTACAGCGCTGTCATTCAAATTTGGAGACTGGCCAAGAATAACAAGCGTGCACAGATTTTGATCGATAAGTCCCCCTATTCGGAAAGAACGTCGAAGCCTGCACTATTTGAAGGGCCGCTGTTAAAATAAACTGTCAGCCAGGCTTCTTGGTTTTTGACACGACTTATACCATAACTTGGATGCTGCGATATTACAAGCTACAGAATATACCTTCAAACCTTATAATATGCTATGTTTGACGGCAGCAACGACGATAAATATAAGTGGAGTGTTGGCTTGGTAGCATTAGTTGGCTTCGATGTCCTGTAACTCGGTGACATCATAAATCAGTTGACTAAAGTCTTCATGTCTGAACTTTTTCGTCGCAACTAACTCAGCCAACATTTCTTCGGGCCCTTGAGGGTGGGATTTGTTGGTCAGCCATGCACAAATGCCTGGAACATGTCCTGCGCCTACTAATGCAGCCACGACGATAGGTTTACGTTGCGCCTCAAGATAACCTTGTGACCGTGAATCAGATGATGCATGCTCCCGCCGCGGATCAATGGAAGAGCCGGTGGAAGAAAGCTGGGGGCTGCCACTTACTGATAAAGACGAGGAGTCCCTATTGGACCGCGCCGCGGACACAAGCATTCCTCTGCAAAGTTGGTATAGCTTACACGCCATATAGGCATCACGTTCTCGGATGATTACTCGTTCCAGTGTTGGAAAGTGTTTGCGCAAGTCTTCAAGGCTCGCTTTCAGCAAATCCGTCTCGTCGTCCTCCAAGATCTTTTGAATCCACGCTCTCAACTCTTCTGGGTTTGGTTTGTGGAAGGAACTGAAGATTAAGCCCAATAAAACTTTGATTTTACCAAACCAGCTTAAGGACTCCCAGCATCTTGCCAGTGTAATGGCCAATGGACGATCGCCCAGAATTAAATGAGGCCGTTTGTAAGCAAATGATGGTGTTCGTGACGATGATGGCATCACCGCCGCAGAGGAACGCCAGTATTGGTAGGCAGCTCGAAATTCGCCTCCCAATTCAACACCCAAAGAGTCGGCATATTCTTCCTGTGTTTGCGTGAGCAAGACATTTGCAATGGATTGAAATTTTGAGTTGTTGGTTTGGACTTGGACTTCTTTCACCTTATCCCAAAAGGGAAGAGTTCGATTCATAGTTTCGAGTACTTCAGGAGGATCTTCCATAAGGGAAGTTCGCTGATCACAGAGCTCCACGAAAATGACATCCGGGTGTAGTGCCTGCAAGAGAAGCTTCACATCTCGACTGGAATCGTTGGAGACGTGCGCCGTCCCCAGGAGGTAAATCTCGGCAGTTTGATCCTGATACGGTATGGATATTCTTTGAAGTGTCCTATTGCTTTTCTGACAAAGAGGCGAAGGCAATTTTTGCTTCCAACATGGAATATGAGTAGCGTTTACATTTGCATTTGCATTAGTTTTCAGTGTTGTATCATCTCCGATGCTACTTGCTGTGGCGGCACCTGCAGCTGAGGCTGAAGCAGATAGTTGAGTACTTCCCCCGCGGATATTCTGACCCCAAAACTGCTTAACAGTCAATGGATAGGATGTCAGAGGGCACCGCACATGTCCGGTTACCCAATGGGGGTTAATCAAATAGAGAAGAGATAGAAGCGCGGCGTGCACCATTCTGGGTAGTTGCCGGCGCCTCACGTTTATTCTTGATGGACCATCAACAACACTCTGCGCAGAGTGTTTCATAGATGTGACCATTTCTATTTCTATTGCTGTAGTATGACCTCAGAAACTATGTCAATGTGCAAAGCTGACTTCTCCCTGCTTTTGTAGCTTCTACAAAAGTACTTTTCTATACATGTATGTGTGATGATCGATGATGGATTGAAGATTGAAAGGTGCAAGCAATAATGCAGTTGTGTCTACCTGTATGAGTAGCTAGCTACTACAAGTAGACTACTAGACTACTACTACGTACTACAACTAGAGAGAACTAGACTAGTAGTAGACTAAGTGATGAGTGACAAATTCTTCAGTTCCACGTGTAACAAAAGTAAAAGAAGTGTTTCCGTCTGGCCTCTTTGCCCCGAACCAGTAGTATCCAACTATTAGTAGTAGGGTTTAAGCACAAGGTCATCAATACCCTTCAAAAAATTAATGATGAAACGTCGGAAAAATTTTCCCGAAGGTGCTCGATGTGTACATTCCACCAAGAGTTTGCTACAATACAAATAAAGACGAATTCAAAAATGGTGATACGCAGGAGCTTACGGAGGTGGTCAGAGTTGTTGCTCGTGTAGATAATTAGATCTCAGACCGTTTAGTAACTGACTGGAACGACACGAAAGTTTGGGGTTTGGGCGACTCACGACAATTCAAGACCGATTACCGTTGTCAAAATTCCTATCTACACCGCACTGGCTCTCAGGACTAACTAAAAAAGCCTGCCCAGCACCGGGTCAACAAAAGAAATGAGCGTGGAGGTATGGATAGCAGCAGCAGTCGCATGTTTACAGTGAGGATTGAGGATCCCAGAAAAGCAAAAAATGAGACTATAAGTCTGGCCCTCGTCCGTGTTGAGGTACGGTATCTTTCGTTTAGAAAAATTTGAAAAAGTTCACACCACGTGTCACACCAAAGCCACCACAACTGCATTCATTACATCATTTTTGAAACCTTCACGACCAGGCCATGATGCGACGATCCCTCTTCTCGAGTGTTCTTTTGCTAGTCCTCAACTCAAAATGTTCAGCCTGGACACAATCCACAAATTCGTTCATTCCAAATGCAATTGTATGCACCGAATGTTTGGCTTCCACTACTTCATTCTCCAGACGCGATGCAATCAGAACAACGGCCAAGGCAGCGTTTTTTTGGCTAGTGGGAAATCCCTCTACCACATGGGCTGTTGAAGGGTCTGTGGAAAATCAATATAGATTTGAAAATCGAGATCGCGACATGAATAAGCAAGCCGTTATTCGAGAGGATTTTTGGTATGCTAAGGGAATCGCACCTCCTCGGCAGCTAAATTCACCTATACTTCTTGATGACCCCAAATGGAATGCCTTTGGTTCATGCGAAACCAGTGGAACAGAAGGTTCTACCTCCAATTCCTGTACCTACATTTCTCTCAAGCAGCGACAGCCAGCCTACTCCAAATATGGATTTAGCATCGCGTTGGCCGGAAAGGATTTTTTAAGCTTGCGCAAAGCTCTGCAAGTGGAGGATTGGACAACAGCTGGGGCATATGTTTTCATCAATAAAGAAACAAATTTACCTCCACCGCCTGTTGATGCACTGACTAAAATGGTACTCTTTGCTAGTTCCATGCTAACAAGTCCTAATTTCAGTGGAGTCTCTCGTGAGCTCTTAGTAGCGAGGTTTTAGTCAACGAATTTAAATTTGCCATTACGGAAATACAAGATGCAATCATAAAAAAGGACAAAGCTAAAGCCCTGGCTGCATGGGATTTTGGAAAAGATTCTTATAATTCCTACAATCAAGTTGTGAACAGACAAATTGTACCAAAAGTCGGAGATCCCATTCCATTCATAGAATAATATTAAGAAAGTGCACTTAACGCACTCTTATGAACAGCGGCTCGTCCAGATTTTCAACGTTCCGCCCTAGAAGTAGATTACTAGTTGTTGTTCTTGTCGAAAATAGAAATAGCGAATCCACTGCCAACCAAATGCTATTGATTAAGTGCCTAGTTTTGGCGAGATTTGCAGAAACAGATGGAGCTGCCTTTTGTATTTCAAATGACAGCTCAAATTACAATTGACGCCGTGCGAACACAACAAGGTCATGATGGAACGTCCACATTGCCTGCGAGTCCTCTTTGTCCCACCATGCTCCCTGGCCGTCGTAAGCGACCCGAAATCCAGCTTGTTTGAGGTTTGAAATAACCTTGTGAAATTTGATGAGTCTCTTTTCCTTTGTAAAGGACCACTCAAATACCAAATGCGTGACATCCATCCATGACTTTGCATCCATGGCTTCATCTGCTAGAAGAATGTCAATCTCCGCACCTTCGCAATCCAATTTTACGAATGTGACGCCTGCTTCGAGTGCCCCTCCAAAGAATGGCACAGCAGTGACTGTCGTTCTTGTGAGCTTCCCTTCTTGTTTTGCAGACGAAAGCTTAATTGTCTTGTCAATATACTGCGAATATTCCTCCAAAGCATGCCTCCATGTATTCTTGCTTCCATCATTTCGTGCTCGAGCATGAACTAATTGAGCGTGGCCAGTTGCTCCATGAGCTACAGCTGCCTCATGGATGATAATGTCCACAGAATCGTCCGTGCTTTTTAGATTACGAACTAAGAGTTCCAAATTGCTTGGTTCCGGCTCGTACACAATCACCTTCTTACATCCAGCTGCTAGTGCAAACCTCGAGAATACTCCAATATGGGCACCAATATCAAGAACACAGGCATGCCCTTTCAGCGAAAAGTCTTCGGGTTGGTCATTGCCTTCCCATATTTGATGTTTTAATTCATAGGTGCAACCTTTCTCGGAATCGAAAATCTCCACAATTACTAGTGGGTCAGTTGAATCTGAACGAAACATGAGGATCGGGAACCCAGGAAGCTGTTTCTGGTGCTCGGCAACAAGTTGTCTCGCCATTCGGTCTTCGGCGCTGTATTCCACAAAATCAGTTTCATGCTTTACGTTCGTTTCGTTGCCCGCTGGAGTGAACCACACCAAAGAGTATCTTTCGCCATCGAAAGGCGCGGTCCAATGTCGCTGTTTCCATCCATCGAACTCTAGAGCAACGTAGCGTATGTCGTAAGCCTGGCCTTCGACGTGGATTTCCCCACCCTTGTAGTCCCCTAAACCTGCAATCATGCTCAGACTTTGACCAGCTCCGCGTCCACTGTCGACATGTGGTACGAACTGGGCATTTCTGTTGACGGCACAATGAGTAGATACAGGCCGTACACCATCTGATGCGTGAACTCCATCAGCGGCAACTGGAGATCTACGAGCAAGCTCTCCTTCCAGCTCGAAGACGGCCTTGGCTAGCTCTGGGAAAAGTTCATTTGCGAATGGGAGATTTCCGCTCACTAAATCCTCGTTGACCACCGTAAACGATCCACATTGAAAGCGTTCACCGTCGAATTCAGCCGAGCCATGCTGTATCGAATAATCCACCTGTTTGTTGGAAGATTGATCAACTGACCGAATAACACGAGACCGTGCCTTGGACGTCCGCGGCCAAGTCTCTTCCGAGACAATCTTTCTCAGCAGTCCTATTGTATTTTTGTAAACGGTGGGAGTTGGGGTAAAAATATGATCAGAGCTGAGCGAAAGCGGTGTTTTCGAAGTGATGACTGTCGCTCGCTCCATGCGCAACTTGTCTTCGTGGGCAATCTGCGCCATTTGGGACTTGATCCTTGGCGTAATCGTTTGCTGCAAATCTTGCAACCATTCCGTTTCGTTAGCTCTAGTTTCTTCTATCAAATTGGATTGCAAATTTTCTTGCCATGCCTCAGAAATCGGCTCCCTTTCCTTGAACAATTCTTTCGTGCTCGGCGAGTGCAAGACTAATTCGAGAAAATGAAACCGGCCACCGGCAAAATACGTGCGTCCTGATGGCGCCAAAGGAGTTTCCAAACAAATATCCGACCTTGTTGCTGTTTCTGTATAATCCAAGGGCAACCAACCGTTCGTCATGGCAATGACTGACCCAATCATGCGTCGTATTTGTTGCTTGACAAAGCCATCGCCACGAATTTCTACCACGGCCATCATTTTGTTGTCGTCACCATTGCCGCCTGTAATCTTCAAAACTTTGGCTCGATCGACAGTTCTCCAGACCGGATCATTGCTGGGACTCGCCATACCTCGAAGGTCCGGATCAGCATAGTTGTGCCAACATCGTCGTTCTTTGACCCACAAGTTGCCAAAGCGCCCCGGCGATGCTCCCATCATTGTCGGCAAAGGCAGAGTTGCAGTGCCAGAAGGCTTATATCCCTCCTGTGGAATATCACCTTTTTTGCTAACGTTGTTGATTTCTTTGGCCTCGGTTTTTCGCTTTTTGGAAGTACTTTTGTCACCTTGTTTGTTGTGTTTTTCTTTCTGATTAATCTTTTTGTGTTCTTCACTCAAGCCCTTGTTGCAGTCGACTAAATGTTTACTTTCGAGTGTGCCCAGGGCAAGTTTAAGTCGCTTGAGCACTTCGGGCCTTCGTTGGGTTGTTCGTGGTCGGTGCTGGTGATCGCGTGCTCGGACAGCCGCAAATTGTTCCTTGCCGCCCTGTTCGAGCCACCAGGCTCGTGCGGCATCGCCACCCTCCAACCAGTCGAGAGGTAACAGGTAATGATACACCCGTTGGGTACACGACTTTTCGGCGGCAAAATTGGCATTTAATGGAATCACCCTCGCATCCAAGAGTTGAACGGTTCTCAACGAATCGCTGTGTTTTTCGGTTATTTCTTTGGTAACTTGCGTTTGCATATCTTTCAGCACTGCCTGAAAATCCTCCAAGAATTCACCTTGATAATACACACCAATGTAATCGGATGCCGCACTGCAATCTTCATCCTGTGCAAGACAAAGATGTCGATGTTTGGCAGCCGTTGTTTGCGTCATGCGATCATCCAAGCTCTCGGTCGAAGATGGCTGATATATGGGATGATGCTTGGGCAACACCTCAAAAAAGGTCTGCTGAACGAGCTGGGCCGCCAATTCGCTGGGTGATGGCGCTGCGTCGTCTCGCTGTGTTTTCGGTAGAGCATGATATCCAAAGCGAATGACGACCTTTTGTTTGGGAAGTTTGATCCCGCGATTGGCATCAAATGTAGCTCCCTTGTTGCCTGATGCTTTCGAAGCTCTTTCAAAGCAAGATGCAGTAGTACGTAAATGCTTAAAGAGAGCATTCCGTGATTTGAAGCGGCCTTGACAAAATTGACACTGGTGTTTGAGATCAGTGCTGTTGTTATTGTCGTCTTCCGATTGACTGGTTGGCTTGTTATCAGCAGCAGGTTGTGGTTGATTGATAGTACTTGTACTCATGGTAGTTGAAGTCGCTGCAGTGGAGGTAAATCTACCAGGAGCCGACAGAAAAATGCAACTTGTTGGGCGTTGAAAAGCTTGAATGCGCGTTGAGGTTAATAACAGAAAAGAATAAAACAGATGACAAATGCAGAAATGCCAATACGCCATTACTTGTGAATGTATTCCGTTAAAAAATATCTTGTGATGTTATTGACAGCAGTTGACAGTTAACATACTACTAGCTAGACTAGCTAGTAGTACCAAGTACCAATAACCAATAATATTATTAGTAGTAGTATTTGTTGGCAGATAGAGCAGTTATTTTTGGGGGCATCAAAATCGAAACAATCAAAAATGGCTGGATCCAGTTGAGTCACGAAAGTAAAGCCCATCACAAGTCACGAATAACGAACACAAAAACCGACCATCACATGATGCAACAAAGCAACAATAAACAATACCAGGTACCAGGTACCAGTACTCCGGTATAAATATTATTATCGTCATTGCACCTCCACAGTACCAAGCTTAATTTCCTACTTCATTGACATTATCCCACAATGGTCCGACGGCAGCCAAAAACAGCTATTGTGCGAATGGTAGCAATTTTATTATCCCGGCTCCATTCAATCCAACCTTTGTACCCTTCACCTGCGTCCTTCTCCTCCACCACCACTCCCTCCTGTCGATTGTCACCATCACACCTTGCCATGCAGTCGGTGTCTTCCTCCTTTTCCACCCGGATTACTGAATTTCCCAACTCTGTACAATCTACAGAATCTGATATTGCCACTCTGGTGCGACAAACGGGTCAAGGTAATCCATCTAAAGCTGCCATTGGTGTCCCTGCTCTCTGCCAGTGTCAACACGGTTTTCCCCAGGCCTTTGCAATGGATCCGTTACCGAACAACCTGGGACGCATCAATTCGGGGATGCTCAAATTATCCTGTCCGTATCTCGTAAAAGCCGTTGATATTCTCGAAGATGAAGGAATGATTCTTCGGATCAATGAGGATAATAAAGAGAATCATAATATCGATCCAATGTGGGAAGAAATGAACCAACGTCACCTTGTCCACTCCCAGGTCCGACAAGCCATGCTGTCTAACAAAGAAATTGAACTATTGCAATCTAAACTGGGTAGAAAAGGTGCTGCTTCCTTTCTCGAAGCAGGCGTTGCTGGAGCTACACAAGGATCCAACGATGTAAAGTGTTTGCATGCATGGTTGGCAGATGCTCTATTTCTCAACAATAGCAGCGTGGATAGCGTGACAACGACTCGTACAACAACAACAACAACGATTACAAACATTGGAGAGCTTATCGTGACTGCCTTGGGTCGATTGGAACCGAAAGTGGAGCTCCAGGGAACACCGGATTGTTACCGGTTTTGCAATCCCAATGCTCCAGTTGGGTTGGCAGACCCGCCCACACCACGCAACAAACAGCGCTTGCGAACCAGGAAAGAGACAGAGCGACGCAAACGACAACGAACATACAAAAGGAGTGGTGAGCAAGGCGAAGAAACGAGCATGCCCCAATGATGGGAATCGCACACATCCAATTTGAACGGTCGCCGTGGGAGGAGTCAAAGCAAATGTGGATCTGATATTATGACGCACACATAATCTAAAATATCACGCCTACTGTTTTTGCAATCCTTTCAGTACGAGTCAACAGTCAACTACCTTTCAAGAAGCCAGGACAGCACTCTACCACCACCTCTAAGACGAAGCAGCAGTTTGTATCTATGACACCACAATGCTGTTAATTCTTAACCACTTGGGTTCTCCTGCAGCTACTCCGTAGAAGGTCTTCGTTGAATAGATAATTCTTCCATCCCATGTCATCGTTATCCACAACAGCATCCAACCAAAATAAAACAATCTACCTCATTCGACACGGCCAGTCGAAAGGGCAGACGGCTAAGCGACATGGCATTGACCGCAGAAGAGATCAGTCGCTCCGCGATTGTGGTTTATCACAAAAGGGGAAGCAACAAGCAGCAGAGATACCGAACCATTTTGCTGCTAGAGGAATCTCAGAAGAAAGCATAGAGCTCGTCATATCTTCTCCTCTGACCAGAGCCTTGGAAACGGCGGTCCTTGGATTCCAGCATGTCAGCAGCAGCAGCAGCAGGTCGAAGCAAAAGACGAAGAAAGCTCCAGCACCCATTTTGGTTCACTACGGTTTGCGAGAAGTAGATTCGTCGTTGCCAGAGAATACTCCACGTGCCTCCATGGAGGAAGTTCTGCAATATATTGCCCTGGAGAACACTGGCAACTTAACCGGAGAAATCGATACGGCATCCCTGCAGCCAAAACATTGGCCGAAGGACGATATCGACAACTATTCTAACCACGACACGAAAGAACGACGACTGCGAAAGATTTTTCAATGGATTGCAACCGAACGTACCGAAACGACCATCGCAGTAGTCAGCCATTTTGGTGTGATACGAGCTGCGGTAGGAGCTCAGTATGACCTTCGACCCAAGAATGCTGTACCCATACAATGTCGACTGTATCCAAATGGAACACTACAAGTATGCGTCGAGTAAATCGAGCGCTACTTCTATATTCAATCAAAACAAAATATTGTTCTACCCACTTTATGTAATATCAACTTCCATATCCAGTGTGATAGGGGAACCCCTTGGATTCTTCTTATTTGACGCTATGTCATGACGGGGACGATGACGGCAGGTCCAACCCTGGCAAATCCTCAGCTCTTCCAATCGTCGCTCATATCTGATCCGCTGCTCTACACTCAGAGAAGAATAGGTATTCTGCAATTGCCAAGGATCCTTATTAATATCGTAGTACTCAACAAAGTTTTCATTGTCCAAGAAACGACAATAAATGCTGTTCTCCTCGACATCGATGGTCCGGACGCAATGGTATGTGTTGTTAGTCCAATCTCCCATGTGGTAGGTTGGATCGCTTGGTGGTGTCGGTGCGGGACAGTCCCAAAAGTTGTCGCATTGTGGATTCCCACGTCCATGATAGGAAACCAAGAAATCCTTTCGGAGATCAGTGTGGACGTTTTCGGAAAGAGTTGGTTCTCTCTTGGCTAGTACGGTCGGAAGAAAGGAGGACCCGTCCATGCTGTCGACTGCATCTTGCAATTCTTTCCAATATGGATGGTCATGGTTCAAAGATGATAATGCCATGTCGGCCATTGTCGGTGCAATGTCAATATTCAAAACAATGGCTGACGAGGTGGCGTCCGCGGAAACGCCAGGACCTGTGACTATGAAAGGGACACGTATATCATTTTCGTAGAGTTGTCGCTTGTCGTAACTTAGACGATGTTGTCCAAGCTGCCACCCATTATCAGATCTGGCGGTAAGGTATGTTGATGTTATTGAAATTGTTCAGTACGAAAATCATGCGCAGCAGCAAAGGCAAACACAGCACAACCTTCTTCTGTACGCACGTGTATATTATCCAAGTATTTTCATATAGATCACGTTCTTTCAAAGCCTGCACGAATTGTTCAATGTGATCGTCAACACTCAGCAAAGCCTCGGTGCGATTTTGGTAAACGGAATTCATCCAAGCTTCTGTGGCAGGATTGATCGGCGCCAATCCTCGCATCATCCAATGTTTGGCTTGCAAGCTTTCGAATGTAGCATTGTAATTGGGAGTCTTCATGGCGGCGATTCCAACATATTTCTCTTCAGCCCACGGAGCTGGAGTAAAGGGCATGTGAGCTGTGGGCCAAGCCGCGACGGCCAAAAAAGGCTGATCGGGAGTTTCTGTAGCAAAGGCCGCAATGCTATCAAGGGTCCAGTTGGCTACCAGGTCAGGAAAGTAATCCTTCTCGTAGTCTTTTCCGTGGTTGATTTCTTCGGCAGGTGTCTTGCCGCCATCCAAGGACTTGACGACACCATAATTATAGTACTGGGAATTTCCAATCAGTCCTAGCCATCGATCCCAACCGGGCGGCACTCGTTTACATCCTTCGCTTCGTTTCCCTTCCTTGTCCTTATTGCATCCGGGCGAACCAGGAATACCGTACATGTTGAGGTATTTTCCCGCAAAGGACGTTCGGTATCCCAGCTTTTGCAGAACCGTTGCTAGAGTGGACTGTTCCGCATCTGTTTGCCACCAGTCTCCGTTGCAGTTTCCCTCGACAGTATTGTTAAGAGCTCCTCCATTGTGAAGATATCTCCCAGTCATTATGGAGGATCTAGATGGACAGCAGATTGGTGTATGCACAAACCCGTTCTCAAACGTCATGCCTTGTTGCCTTAAAAGTCGCTCTAGTTTGGGCATGTGAGCCATGCCTCCCACTACAACATCTTGGTCGTCTGTCAACAGCAACAAGATATTGGGAGGCTTAACAGCAGCAACCAATGAATAGTCAAACGTCAAAAGTATTGAAACCAGTAGAGTCACGTAGGATAAGGCATCAAATAATAATAACATCTTGGCTGACTGTATGCCATGCAATGAGATGATAATGTACTATGTATGGAGAATTACTGCAAAGGCTAGAGCTTTAAAAGGCGAGTTATACTAGGTCTCGAGTCTAATTACAGTATTATTTTTACTAGACGATGAAAGGTACGGTTTTGTAGGGAGACGAAGACGAAAAGAGAGGAAACCTCGGTGCTAAGAAAATCGTCTTTCAGTGAATCCTATTAGTAGTAGTCGTGCATCGTGGCAAAAAAAAAGAAATTATTTCGAACTTCGAACACACAAAAAATAATTATGTCTATGCGGTAGTTGCTGCAAGTTGCAAGAAGCCAAAGTCCGAAGAACTGGAAGGTACAGAGACACGTGTTAGTTGTAGGTCGCAACCTTGGCCTGAAGGTTGGCCATCAAGAGCTCCATGCCTTGAATCTTGATGCCACCAGTGACTTTCTCGGGAGCCGGTCCTGACCTTTTTGAGGCCAAGTGTGGAGCAAGTTTGTTCTGATTGTGATGACTGCTTCCGTCAAGGCTCTTACTATGATTGCTCGAGTCCAAGGTTTCATCTTCGAAGTACACTATTTCGTATATGGCATCATCAATAACCGTGATTTCTTCATACTCGGTATTATTCTCATCTTGACCTAATGGGCCACCCGTCTTCTCTACTTCCTCGAAAGACGGTTCATTCGACGTCTCCAATTGCTTCATTATGTTCGAGTCATCCATCTTTTCTTTTTCCTCGCCAGCCTTTGCCACTACTGGATAATCATCCCGCGTTATAACGGCAGGAGTCGGAAGACGTACAGGGAAGGGCAAAGTTGAACGAGTCGTTAGCGGAATGTCCGCGATAGGTGCATCGGGAACCCGCCCTCCCAAAACAGGTGTGCCTACAACGGGAGCACCAACCGATGGAAACAAAACAGGAGTGGTTGTAGCAGAGGCTAGCGCCGTCATGATACTATCCTCGGATGTTTCTGATGCGCGAGTCAACTCGTCAACAACCGCTGGTTCTTCCGTTTCGGGTTCAATGAAAGAGACTGAATCGTCAATTTTTTCTGGAACATCTATAATTTCTGGTGCCCTCATCGCGATAGAGTTCTGTTTTTCGGTTCTAGGCGCTGGCACGTGGACGGAGTCGATTTCCGTCGTAGTGGGCGAATTTTCAGTTGCATCTTCGAAGACGGTTTTCGAGATCGCGTTAGCTCTTGGAGACACATTAGTATGAACTTGCAGATCAGCACCTGCCTCTTCTTTACTGGATTCAACGACGACAACAATAGGCGTGTCCATCGGAGGAGGAGGAAGCAATACTGTCGATTCCTCTGGGGCTGATGGCGTATCAATCGCAAGCTCGGTCTTCTTTAAAGGAGTTCCCATCAAGGAAGGAGCTTTGGCCATAGACACAGGCGCTGGGACTGCCACCTTTATCGCATCTTCGATGAAGGATGGTAGCTCATCAGGTGTTGCAGCTTGAACGGTTTGTTCTGCTATTGAGTCTCCGCGGATTTCGTCTGTAATAAGGGAGGTTTTGTCGTTATGAGTCATAGCTGAGTCATTTGTGGATACAGTACAGGGTAAATCGCCACCGTCTTCTTCTTCGTTGGTTAGTGCCGACACTACGGAGAAAGTTTGTTTTTCGTCCTGCAAAGGTTCAGCGGGCTCCCTGGGTGGCACTTCATTTATAGGCTTGTCCTTAGTGTCAACGCCTGCCTCTGCGCTTTGCACAACTGCTACCTGGTCCTCTATCGGCTCCCTCACATCGAATTCAAATGTCTCTGTCTTGTGTGCAGGGCTTTCGTTGCTAAGGACCTTCATGCCGGTTTTAGTTGTCTGTGTAACTATTACTTGGTTCTCTTTCAGCTCCCGTACATCGACTAAAAATGTCTCTGTCTTGTGTGCAGGGGTTTCTTTGCCAAGGACATTCATGGCAGTTTTTGTAGTCTGGGGTTCTACAAAGGTAGCAGCAATGTTGCCTTCTAATTTGCACTCTCCTTTCTGTGTCTTGTGTGCGGGAGTCTCTGTGCCAGAGATGTTCCTGTCTGTTTTAGCTGTCTGGGGTTCTATAAAGGTTGATGTAGTCTTGCATTCTGCTTTGCAGTCTTCTCGTTTTGTCTTCTGTGTGGGAGTCTCTTTGCCAGAGATGTTCCTGTTAGTTTTAGTTGTCTGTATTTCTACAGAGGTAGCAACAGCGTTGCCTCCTGCGTTGTGCTCTTTCTTTTGTGACACGGGTGCGGGAATTTCTTTTCCAGGGATGTTCCTGAAGGTTTCAGTTGTCTGGATTTCTACAGAGGTAGCAACAGTGTTGCCTTCTGCTTTGCACTCTCTCTTTTGTAGATGTTGCTGCTGCAATTGCTGTTCTTGCCGCTGCTCAATAATACATTCCATACCAAGGTCTGTAGCTATATTATTGTCTAGATAAGGGGTTCTTGGTTGAGTAGAGATAGGCGTGGCTGCCAAAGCTGGTGACGTTCCTTGTAGCACAGGTTTCCCCATCTTTACCGACACGGGCTTATCAACCCTTTTAACAAAGACTAGTTTTCCCTTACTAATATCCGGTACTTGACAATCCGCTTGAACGCTAGATTCTGGTACAGCTGCCAGCAATGGTATTGCTTTTTTGGACTGGACACTCCTCCTGCTCTTTCCCCGCCCTAGCTTCCGGAAGATTTTTTTGCCCCATCCAGACTTTTTGGGCTGATTAGTAGCCACAGGTGCTACAGGTGCCACAAGTGCCGCAGATGCCACGATAGGAGGAGATGTCTTCTCTGTTACCGGTACTACTGTAGGTGCATCACGTATCTCGCTAGTGGTATTAACTGTTTCTTCGCCAGTAGCGGCATCGACCGTCGTAACGGTCGTCTCGGTTTCAATTACGGTTTTGCCGCTCACAATTCTGGTCCTCATTTTCGTATGCGTCTTGGTAATTACACCAGGTTTCGCAGTAGCAGTGGCACTGTTGTGAGCTGCAATTAGCATGGCAGCATTTTTTGCTTTCAAACCTGGGACTTTCCCCATATCTTGGAGGCCTCCTTTCGTCTGCGGTGAGACTGCAGGAGAAACAGAGTTTTGTTTGGTCATTTGTTGCATCTCCTTCTGGTGCACTCAAAAGATTCTAAGAATTTGAATATTATTTTTCTTTGAGAAATCAGTTTTGTTATTAGTATTACTGTAGACTGCTCGATTGTTTGATGATTGAAATGAGGAATGAATCTTGCGCAAGATTGTGAACTACTCGAGTAAGATTTAAAGACATAAGATTTGAAGGGTCTTGGAACTTGGAACTGATCGCGTACCCTATCTTTAAGATACTTTCTGAATTAGGGGCGCTACTAGTACTAGCTAGCTACCGTATAACTACTAGTACTCCGGAGTACTACTAGTAATAAAGAAGAATAAGTTTAGGTTAATGCATCTCAGACATCAGACGAGGTCATAAAACCTACTCCAACTAGTAGTGTTTTTATGCACTGCGAGCAACACCTTAACGATTTAACTTGTTGATATTAAGAAGACTTCGTCAAACTGCCAATCGCACGTAGCTGCTGCTAAACCACCACAAACAATTCGGGGTCGTCGCACAATTTAAGATAATGGCGGAAATATACTGTTCTCGCAACAGGTACACCAGGGGCAGATGATTGTACTGTAATCCCAACGAGCCAATTTCGCTTGAGAATTCATATTCGCTACCAGTACAATGCCATTAGAGTAGGAAGTAGAAGTAGGAGGACCATGTCATCGTAGTCAAAATGCAGTACGAGATCTGGTCGACACACTAAAATTATTTCACCAATTAAAATGTTCATAAGTACGTCGAATAAAGGAAATAAAGCTATACCAGTGAGTGCCTACAAACTTGAATCAATGCGCAATAATGTTCGAACCTGTCAAAATGGTGGTATGTTGTTCTTCCACCTGATGAATGAAATTTTCACAGGCATGGTAGGGCTTTTCTATCAAGTGTTCAAATCCGTACGGCAATAAAATTTTGGAAGCATCTATTTTGGAACCTTCCAAGTACGCACTTGCCAAGACCATGTTCCGTTGACGATTGATGCGGTGACATTTTTCCCAATCTCGAAATCGCATCGCACAACGAGTTCCCGACAATCTCGGCAGATCGTCGTCCAGAACAACTAAATCCCAATTTTGGAGTTTCAGCAACTCCAGCACATCTGTGCCATCATAAGCTGTCACCACTTTCCATTTCTTTGGGTTCAAAGCTTGGATCAATCGGGAATAGTTGGAATGGGTTTCTGCACCAATCAGGCAGTTGAACATAGGCATGGGCGTCGTTTCTTCATTATCGTCTTTATGGCAATGGCTAGCGCTGCCATCTTTTGCCAACATACGCTGAACTTTCCTTCCAGCTTCCTTGACGACAGAACTTTCGGCAAGACCTTCCAAGTGTTTTATTGTGATGGGTTTGGCACGAAAATCATTCATACCGGCTTGCATTCCGACCTGAATGTCATTGCTCTGGCAATGCGCGGAGATTCCAACAATGTGCTGTTGAAAGTCAACAAGTCGATGCTTGGCTTCCCAAGCCCGAAATTGTTGCACACAGTCCACACCATCCAGCACAGGCATGAGGAAGTCGCAAAGACACAAGTCATACATCGTCTCTTTGAGTTTTTGCAATCCAACAAAGCCATTCTCAGCCTGTGTTACTTCAAAGCCTAACTTGGATAAGCACCGGGACAAGAATTTTCGGACAACCAGGGTATCTTCAATGACCAAAGCAGTTTTAGTTCGTTCTTGAACCGGCAAGGAGTCGCCATTGCAAGCACTCCGCCTCCTTTCCGACGCAATGGAGGGAAAAGGTGGTAACTTTGTGGTATCACTCTTACCATGGGAGTTCGTATCATATGGTAGCTTAGTGATGGTTGCCTGGGGGAGAACAAGCGGGATGGAAAACCAAAACACGGATCCTTGATGTGGACTTTCTTGCGGTTGATAAGCATGATCGCCACCCAAACTAATCATGTGCTGGGCTAAGTTTGTTTCTTGGTGGAATAACTCGGGATATCGTTCCAAAGGAACATTAGGACCAGTATCTTGGCACTCAAAGCGTATCATGGGGCCACCGGAATCATCCTTTTCGTGGGAGATACGAAAGCAAATCGATCCCTTGTTCGTTATACGGCATGCCCTGGTGAGAAGATTCAATGCCGAACGAAACAATATGAGACCACGACTCACGAATTCTTTCGGTACATCAGGATCGACGGATAGCACTAAGGGCACTTGTTTAGGATGATGTTCCATCACGGCCGATAACTTTTCGATAATATCATCAACCTTGACAGTATCTTTCACGTTTATGTTGTCTGGTCGGATCTTGTCATTCTCGTCGTCAAAGCCATTTAAGCAGGTTTTCTGATTTGGTTCGACTGCGTGACGAACCAAACCGCGACATATAACCTTGGCAACGGAGGCACACCGCGTTGCTTTCTCCAACTGTTCCCTTTGATTGTCGGTCAGGTTTGAGCTACCTTTCAAAGATGACAAATACGAGTCGATTCCTGTGAGTGGCGTGATAAGATCATGAACCACACTGGCCACATGTTGCGCTGGATTTCCCAGTAATTTTTCCTTTCGTCGTTGCACCAGATAATCAGATACCATATCAGCCAGTTCACAAAGATTCTGTTTTTCTGTCAAGGACAAGCCTTCTGGATGTGCTGCTTGATCAATGACACACAAGGTGCCCAATACGCAAGTGCCGCCTCTGTCATCCGGTACAATTAACTTGGCAGAAGCATAGAAACGCGTTTTTGGTCCATCGTCGGCGGTAACGAACCAATTTTCTTTCATGTAGGGATCCTCGGAGGAATCTCCAAAAACAACGACATCTTCTGTTGATTGTATAACGTGTTCGCAGAAGCTACCTTTGCGACACACATTCTTGAGTGTGCCCAAGCCTTTACCTGCCAGAATGTTGTACCGTCCCAAATCCATAGTGCCTACATAGGCGATGGGGCAATGCAACACGCGTGCCGTCATGGCAGTGATGCGCTCCAACGTTTGGTCACTTTCAATATCCAACAAATCGTAGGACTTGAGCGTGAGCAATCGATGATACTCTTGTTCCAAGGTTTGCCTCTGTGTCGAGTCTGGGTTAAAGCCATTCAAGACCCAATCGGCTTGTGAGTCCAGAGAATACGAAGTCGTGCCACTTGCTTTGCCGATCACAGCTTCTCGTAAAGCATCGTGCAACTGTTCGCTTGTTTCGAAATCTAAGACAGACCTTGTTGATCTTGCCTCTAATGGACTTTGTACGGAGCACATGATATTTGAGGATGGTATTGTTACTTTAACTTACTAAATTGCATAAAACTTTCTCCAAAAGAATGAAGATAGATGACTTTGAACTTTGACAAACAACTCGTTTCTACTGGCAACTCAAACAAAAAAGAGAAGACCGAGGCAAAAATATCTTGGAAAAGCGCAAAAAAACACATTGAAGCAAACAATGTTTGACTACTACTAGTACTACCGTGGTACTCTAGTAGTCTAAATAGTAGTAGGTCTAGTAGTAGAGGAGTAGTAGACCTCCTACTACTCCCCTACGTAGCTAGTTACCCTGGTACAGTACCTAGAGTATTACATAATCGTCGTCCCTATCCACTAGACTACCGGTAGTACTACGTAGTAGTAGCTAGTACTAAAGAGACTTCTTGGCTCCAATGCATACGTGGTACGGTAGTCTACTACCACTAGCTAGTTAACGAAAAGACCAGGCGACAAGAGCAGATTGATAAAGAAGAAGACGACAAGAAAGGTCATTCAATGAGTACAGTAACACAGTTACAGTAGTATGACAGTATTCGGGGCTGACACAAAAGAAGAAGAAGTCATACCACGGCGTACTATTGTTCTTCACAAGCCTACCTGGTACATGGTAGCGTACAACCGTGTTATTGCACCACGTACCAGTACTATACTTTACTTGAAACTCACAAGCCATCTCCCAGCCTTACCGTACCACTAAACAAAGCTGGTGCCAACTTAAAAGTCCTGGCCAATCCCAATGTTTTATTAGGAAAGGCCTTTACCATTTTGCAATTTCAGATTTGACGGACAAATAATAATAAGTGTTGCCTCTACTAGGTACAGTATCTGGTACCAGGTACTTAGTACCAGGTAGTGGTACTAGGTACTAGAGTACTCCCCTCCTACCCCCCCCCCTCTTGGTGGAGTAGTCTAACAGTACTACCTAGTAGTCTACCTGGTACCAGTACCAGGTACCAGGTACCCTTGTACGGTAGAGTAGTATGGTAGTAGTAGTAGTGGTACCGTAGCTACTACTGTACCAGTACCAGGCGTAATTATTACCAGCTACCGTACTGGTAGGTACCAGGTACTACTACCACTCCGATTACCGGCGGCCGTACTACCAGGTATGGTTCTAGTAGTAGTACTACCTGTTAGATAAATGTTGTAGAGGTACCTGGTAGTAGTTCTCTACTACTGCTGCCTACTACTGTACCTGGTAGAGTAGTAATAGCTACCAGTACTAGTAGTAGTACTATGGTAGACTACGTAGGTACCAGGTACCGTACTAGACTAGACAACTACGAGAAGTACGAGTAGTCTACCACTACCAGGAAGGTCCGCCAAACCCCTGTTTAAACCCTAATAGTTCCGATAGTAGTAGCGCTAATAGTAGTAGTAGCGCTAATAGTAGTAGTAGCTAGTAGTAGTCTACTAGCTAGTAGTAGTAGTAGTCGTAGTAGTGCTACTAACTACTACTACTACTACTACTACTACTACTAGTAGCACTACTAGTAAATTTCACTCACTCGAATAATCAACTAAAAAAAAAAATAAAAAAAAATAGCTATGCTTGCAGTAGTACTACTAGTAGTAGTAGTAGTAGCTAGCAAGTAGTACTGCTGGGTAGTAGTAGCTAGTAGTAATAGTAGTAGCGCTACTACTACTACTAGCCTACTTCATTACTCCAATAATCAACTAAAAAAAATAGCTAAAAACAGTAGTAGTTAGTAGCACTACTACTACACTACTATTAGCACTTCTAGTATTATTAGCCTGACTACTAGTATTAGCCGGACTAGTACTAGTAGTAGTAATACTATTATTTCTTCAGTAAGTAAGTAACTCAAGATTGACTAACATGATGACTTGATTTCAACACTGTAATTTCAACATGATTTCAACACATGTCAATACATTTCAACACATTTCAACACATTTCAATATATTTCAACACATTTCAACATGACTCACAGCCGGGACTCTATTTCAACACAAGATTCAATCGAGGTTTTATTTAGCAGTTTATCTTTAGTCTCAAAACTATCTTCAAGAATAGGATATGAGCTGTATTTGGCGGACCTTCCTGGACCAGTACCACTACGGTAGGCAGTATTTTACCGGCGCTCTCCTTATTTTTTACTGTCCAGTCAATTCCTGTCTTGCGTCAACATTATCTTTCGTGTTACTAGTATTATTTTATCAACATTTGGAGGTAGGCGCCGCGAGCTAATAGGAAAACTAGAGAGCACCCCCCCCCCCCCCCCCCCCAACCTCGTGCCGACAACACGACCTCACTGTAACCATCACGTCGGACGAG
>Ga0100391_1001855_pt1 | contig 22962 bp, 19 predicted proteins | sample CryGeymeta201515_FD_81541 | JGI IMG/M metagenome (GOLD analysis project Ga0100391, IMG submission 81541) | Groundwater microbial communities from Crystal Geyser aquifers in Utah, USA - Crystal Geyser metaG 2015-15 | ecosystem: Environmental > Aquatic > Deep subsurface > Groundwater | place: USA... | reverse complement strand
CTCCTCTTTTATTGCTAAAATATTCATGGAACGATTCCCTTAACTGCCGTTCCGCAGCTTTTATCGGGACGGCAAAGATACAACCTTATTTATAGGTTTTACAAGGTTTTTTTGAAGAAAATTTGATCTTACTGGTAATGAAGTTTTTAAAACTCGAATTTAGACTACTTTACTTTCATCCTCGTGTGAATACTGGCTTATTGCTTGTTGATAATCTTTCATTATATTGGTAGCCATCCTCTTGAAATCCTGGTATTACACTTTTGTCTGTTGTGTTTTCCTTAATCAGATAACGCGTCATGAGCCCTCTGGCTTTTTTGGCGAAAAAACTGATTATTTTATACTCACCATTTTTGTAATCTTTGAAAACTGGCGAAATAATGTCGGCCTCTATATTTTTAGTATCTACACTTTTGAAGTATTCATTGGATGCTAAATTTACTAATAACTTGGTATCCAGTGATTTCATTTCTTCACTGATTTGTCTGGTAATTTTAGATTTCCAATAGTCGTATAAATTTGCGGCTTTGCCAACAGACAAATCAGTTCCCATTTCAAGGCGATATGGAGCAATTTTGTCAAGTGGTTGCAGCAACCCATACAAACCGGATAGTATCCTAAGGTGATTCTGAGCATATTTGAGCTCATCCTTTGAAAGCTTTTCAATTTCGAGTCCCTGATAAACATCCCCTTTAAATGCAAAAGCGGCTTCTTTTAATTGATTATCAGTAAGATTACTCCATTGTTGATAGCGTTCATAATTGAGTCGTGCCAAATCATCACTTATCTTCATCATTTCTGATAAGTCGTTAGGCTTCTTCTTTTTCAAAATGGAGGCTATTTTATCAGCTTCAGAATTGAAAACTGGCTTACTTGAAGGAAGTAATGTTTCTATAGGGTTAAAATCCAATGTTTTAGCTGGTGAAATTAATATGTACATCGCGATTAAAATTAAAATGGATTATTCCCAAAACCTGTACCTATATTATTTGGTGATATGCCAATTGGTCTAAAGGGATCTTGAAAATCATTGTAAAAATAATTGCCAGAATTTCCTTGTCTGTAATTAAACGAAGCGTTAATTTGAACATTATCAGATATTTGATAATTCATATAGAGTTGAAATCCCTGAGCATCGAAATTGGGTGGCTCTGTTTTTATTTGCATAATTGATTGCTGATCAACTTGTTTCCAAGCTAATCCGCTCAGTTGGATTTTTGGACTGAGTTGATAACTTCCGCCAGCATACCATAACATATAAGAGGTGTTGGTTTTTGTGATCTCGAAATTTCCATCATGGTTCAGACGCAATTGATTGAAATTTTGTACCCATGTTTGCTGAACTCCGGCAAAAGCAGTAAATTCTTTCGATAGCATATAATTTATTTCAGGGTTTAATCGCTGAAAATAAATACCTTCTTTAAAAAATGGACTGGATTGAAAACCTGCTTCCATATTCATTGAGACATGATATGGCGACTTTGACGATTTTTTTTCACTGCTGGAATTAGGTGTTGTGCTAAATTGAGCGTTTGGTATAAAATTTTGTGAAAACGCAGAAAAACCTGTTCCCAAATTAATCAGGATTGAAAGTGCGATTAATTTATAAATATTGTGTTGATTCTTATTTAGTTTCATGGTTGATAGGTTTTTAAAGAAGAGTTTGAAAGTGGCGCATGTTCCGAAAATGAATTAATTCGTTCCATGAAGTCTGTTTCGGTAAGGTGGAATCTTGCTTCTTTTTCGGTGAGTTCAATTGAAATTATTCCTATCAGGATAAAATCGACCAAGATAGCTTCTGCACGGCGCTTTTTTATGCCGCTAAGTTGCAGAAAATCTTCAAGATTAATGGTTTGATGATCATTTAGATAACGAAGTAGCTTCATTTCTGTTTCGGTAATGGAAATTCTTACAGGAAGCTTTTGCTTTTCTTTCTTCCATACTTTCAACATAATTGGTGTTGCTAAAAGGTTTTGATCGCCAACACGGACAAAAATCTTGTACGCATTGTTTTTGTCAGGTGCTTTATGTTTTTCTTTCCGATTTCTTGGCACAATCACTTCTAAAATTAATTTGCCGTTGATGCTCCATTCTTTTGTTGTAAACTTTACTTCGGGCTGACAATAAAGTTGCGCAGCTGCTTCAATCATATGAATCTCTTCATCTGATCGTACTCCGGCAAGGGCACCATTGTCTTTTACGCCAACCAGTAATCGTCCGCCATCAGTATTTGCAAAAGCCACAAGAGATCTGGCAATTTTTTTACTGTCAGATATCTCGAATTTAAAATCCTGTTGCTGATGTTCGCCCTCTTTGATTAATTCCTGAATATATCCTGACATGAGTGATTTAGCTTTTCGCAAATTTATAACAATACTCTTAAAGGAAAGTTTGATGAGCATTGTTGGGTCATAAAAAAAGGCCTTGAAACATATTTTCAAAGCCTTGTAATACAATTTTGCAATCAACTACTAGTAGAACACCATGTTATTTTGTGAGGTGTTCTTTTCGCAATAATGGCATGCCAGTTTGATTTCGCCATCAACTACGATAACTTTAAATTTTGTTGGAACTTGTTCTTTATTAGTTACGCAATTGGGATTGAAGCATTTGGCAATTTTTTCGATATGTTCGGGAATGTTGACAGTTGATTTTTTAACTACTTCAAAATCCCTTATTTCGATCAATGTAGCTGTAGGAGCGACCAATGCAATCTTATCTGTTTCGTTGGCTTCAAAATATTTTTCGCTAATTTTGATGATACCCTTTCGGCCATATTTTTTACTCTCCAGATTAGTCCCGAAGTAAACTTCTTTGTCCGATTTTTCGAGATCCAGAATACGTATGACCTGAAATAATTTATTAGCCGGGATATGATCGATTACCGTTCCATTACTTATGGCCGATACAATTAATTCTTTACGCTTTTTATTCATGATATTCAATTATTTACAATTCTACTTAAGTCCTAATATAGCAGCAATCAAAGCTTGTCTGACAAATACGCCATTCAGTGCCTGTTCAAAGTAATAGGCTTTGGGATTGCTATCCACATCTACGCTGATTTCGTTTACACGTGGCAGTGGGTGAAGCACACGACAATTCTCTCGTGAATTATCCAACATGCTGTTGTCGAGAATGTAAGCATTTTTTACTTTTTCGTATTCAAGCGGATCAGGAAAGCGTTCACGTTGTATGCGTGTCATGTAGATAATATCTGATTTTGGAATCACTTCACTAAAATCAGTATATTGTTCGTATTGAAGATTAGCTTCTTTGATGTGTCTTTTTACAGCGCTTGGCAACTTCAATTCAACAGGTGAAACCAAATGAAACTTCGTATTGAATTGGCAAAGAGCAATTACCAAACTGTGAACCGTTCGGCCATACTTTAAGTCACCCACAAAAGTCACCTCTAAATTTTCGAGTGTACCCTGAGTTTTTTTGATCGAGTAGAGGTCGAGTAAACATTGGGTTGGATGCTGATTTGCGCCATCACCTGCATTGATTATAGGCACGCTGGCAACTTCACTGGCATAACGCGCCGATCCATCAACTGGATGTCGCATTACAATCAGATCAGAATAGTTACAAACTGTTAAAATGGTGTCTTTGAGTGATTCGCCCTTTTGAACGCTCGAAGTAGCAGCACTGCTAAAGCCAACTACATTTCCGCCCATTTTCTGAATGGCGCTTTCGAAGCTTAGGCGTGTACGTGTAGATGGTTCGAAAAACAAGGAGGCTATTACCCTGCCATTCAGTAAATTTTGGTGTGGTTCTTTTTCAAATTCTGCTGCTATTTCCAGAATTTGCATGATCTCCTCTTTGGAGTAATCATTGATGGAAACAAGACTGCGGTTTTTCATTGATCATTTTTGGATTTAAGGGATTATTGAAGGAAATATTTTTCAAAGAGGACAAAAAAAAGACGGCTAAAGCCGTCGAATTATCTATAAATGAAAGAAGTAAATGCTGGTTTTTTAGGGTTTTAAAATGTCCGAATAACGTTATCATAAGTTTATATTTATCGGGATGCAAATCTAAGTTATATTGTTGAAGGAGTTAACTTTTTTTATTCACAATATGATGATTATTTGTTAATAACTGCAAATATTTTAGTATTCGTCCCAGGCTTTTATTTTAAGATCCTCAATATTGTATCTGCCAATGCTGTAGATAAATGCACTTGCCAGCCTTGCATTCGAAATTAATGGGATGTTAAAATCAACAGCTGCACGGCGGATGGTGTAATCATTCGACAACTCCTCAAAACTTAGATTTTTAGGAATATTGATTACCAGATCAATTTTCTTTTCGCTGATTAAATCAAGCGCATTGGGGTATTCCTTCACGTCTGGCCAATTTACAAGTGAAGCGGAAATCCCATTTTCGTTCAGAAAGAAATGGCTGCCTTTTGTAGCATAAATAGCAAAGTTATGTTCTGCAAGCCATTGGCAGCTTTTCAGTAGTTCTATTTTGTCTCGCATTGTGCCAGAAGAAATGAGTACTCCTTTTTTAGGAATTTTAAATCCAACAGCCAGCATCGATTTCAAGATTGCTTCGTAATAGTCGTCGCCAATGCATCCCACCTCTCCTGTTGAAGCCATATCTACGCCTAAAATAGGGTCGGCTTTACTTAATCGCGAAAAAGAAAATTGCGGGGCTTTAACACCAATGTACTCTAATTCAAACAATGATTTAAAAGGTTTCTCAGCTTTCTGACCCAACATAATCTTGGTTGCCAGTTCGATAAAGTTGGTTTTTAGAATTTTTGAAACAAAAGGTAAGCTTCTTGAGGCTCTGAGGTTACATTCAATTACTTTAACATCATTGTCGCGCGCCAAGAACTGTATATTGAATGGTCCACTGATGTTTAATGTCTGAGCTATTTGCTTGCTTATTCGCTTAATCCTTCTGATGGTTTCGACATAAACTTTTTGAGGAGGAAACATAATGGTAGCATCTCCGGAATGAACACCAGCAAATTCGATGTGCTCAGATATGGCATAAACAATAATTTCTCCATGATCAGCAACGGCATCAAATTCTATCTCTTTGGTATCGGTCAAATACTTTGATACAACTACCGGATACTGTTTAGAAACTTGTGTAGCCAGTTCAAGAAAATGTTTGAGTTCGCTATGATTTGAAACAATATTCATGGCTGCCCCCGAAAGCACATATGACGGCCTCACTAATACAGGGTATCCAACCAAATTGGTAAATGCTTCAATGTCATCAACACTGCTAAGCTCTTTCCATGCCGGTTGGTCAATTTTTAATTCATCCAGCAATGCAGAAAATTTATGCCTGTTTTCGGCCATATCAATTGAATCTGCCGAAGTGCCCAAAATCGGAACATTATAGGATTGTAGCCTCATAGCCAGAGAGTTGGGTATTTGACCTCCAGTGCTCACAATAACGCCTTTCGGATCTTCGAGGGTTATAATATCCAGCACACGCTCTAGACTTAACTCATCAAAATACAGCCGATTACAGCTGTCGTAATCAGTACTTACCGTTTCCGGATTAAAATTAACCATCACCGATCGGTAGCCTGATTGTTCAATAGCTTTGATTGCATTTACTGCAGACCAGTCGAATTCTACGCTGCTTCCAATCCGGTAAGCACCAGAACCCAAAACAATTACCGATTGCTTATCCTTTTCAAAAGCGATATCATGACTGTTGCCATGATAAGTAAAATAGAGGTAGTTGGTTTGTGCCGGATGTTCTCCTGCCAGGGTATCGATCTGTTTCGCAAAGGGAAGGATTTGCTGTTCTGTACGATAGTTCCTGATTGCTCTAATTTTTTTCTCAATAATTTCAGAATCAGTTTCATTATAAATAATTCTGGCCAGCTGGAAATCAGAGAAGCCTGCCTTTTTTAGGTCAAGCAAAAATTCATTATTAATACTTTCGATGTTTCTGTAATTCATCAGTTTTTGCTGGAGTAGATGAATATTTCTGAGTTTAGCTAAAAACCAGGGGTCGATTTTTGTTGCAATGTGAATCTGGTTAATAGTCCATCCCTGATCAAAAGCTTTAGCAATCCAGAAAATACGTGTGTCTTTGGGATTAATCAGTTCATCTTCAAGTTTGCTGTCGGGTAGCTCATGATTGGCAACAAAGCCATGCATGCCCATACCAATCATTCTCAGACCTTTCTGAATGCACTCCTCAAAAGAACGTCCTATTGCCATTACTTCTCCAACGCTTTTCATGCTGGAGTTAATTTCTCTGTTTACCCCCTGAAACTTACCCAAGTCCCAACGCGGAATTTTTACTACCAGGTAATCCAATGCCGGCTCAAAAAAAGCAGAAGTGGTTTTGGTGATGTCATTCTTGAGTTCATGCAAGCCATATCCTAATGCCAGTTTAGCTGCAACAAATGCTAATGGATACCCTGTAGCTTTGCTCGCCAGTGCGCTTGAACGCGAAAGCCTGGCATTTACCTCAATCACACGGTATTCTTCTGATTTAGGATCAAGGGCATATTGAACATTACACTCGCCAACTATACCAACTCTTTTAGCGATATTGATAGCAATCTGACGTAAGCTGTGATATTCTTTGTTTGTGAGGGTTTGTGAAGGAGCAACGACTATACTTTCTCCGGTATGTATCCCAAGCGGATCAAAATTTTCCATATTACAAACTGTAATACAGTTATCGAACTGATCGCGAACCACTTCATACTCAATTTCTTTCCAACCTCTTAAGGATTCTTCAATTAATACCTGAGGGCTGTACGAAAATGCCTGATGAATTTTTTGTATTAGTTCCTCACGATTATGGCAAAATCCACTTCCTTGGCCACCTAATGAATAAGCTGCCCTGATGATGATGGGGTATCCTATTGTTTCAGCTGCATCGATAGCTTCTTCAGGAGATGTTGCAGAAAGGGATCGGGCTGTTTTTATCCCGATTTCATCCAACATTTCAGCAAAAAGATGTCGGTCTTCAGTTTCTTGGATTGCTTTAACAGGAGTGCCCAGAACTTTTACATCATGTTGATCTAAAATTCCTTTATTGTAAAGTTCCAAACCGCAGTTGAGTGCTGTTTGACCTCCAAATGCCAATAAAATTCCTTCAGGTTTTTCTTTTTTTATCACCTGTTCAACAAAAAATGGAGTAACAGGTAAAAAGTAAATTCTATCAGCTACTCCTTCGGAAGTTTGCACGGTGGCAATGTTGGGGTTTATTAGGATGGTAGTAATTCCTTCTTCCTTAAGTGCTTTCAAAGCCTGCGATCCACTGTAATCGAATTCGCCCGCTTCGCCAATTTTGAGCGCTCCGGAGCCAAGAACAAGGACTTTTTTTATTGATTTTTGCATTGCTCGATGGTTTGAATAAATGTGTTGAAAAGAAAGGCAGTATCAGTTGGGCCGCTTGATGCTTCAGGATGAAACTGTGTGCTAAAAAAGGGCTTGGTTTGATGTCGGATTCCTTCGTTTGATAAATCATTAAGGTTAGTAAACCAGCTTTCCCATTTTTGTGGAATGGATTCTTCGCTTACTGCATAGCCATGATTTTGTGAAGTGAGATATGCTTTTTGAGTTCCATTAAGCAAAACAGGTTGATTATGTGATCTGTGGCCGAACTTTAATTTATAAGTTTTTGCCCCTGCAGCCAGCGAAAGCAGCTGATGTCCCAGGCAAATTCCGAAAATTGGCTTTTCATTTTTAAGGGTAGATCTCAAATGTTCGATTGTAGCTTCGCATTTCTCAGGGTTTCCCGGTCCGTTTGAAATAAACAGACCATCATAGTCCAACTTTCGAAAGTCATAATTCCATGGAACCCTGATAATCCTTGTGTCAAATTGAAGCAAGTACCTGATAATATTATTTTTAACGCCGCAATCTACTAAGGCAATTTTGATATTCCCATCACCATATTCAATAATTTCTTTCGTGCTTACCTCATCCACAAGATTGCGATCATTGGGATCTTCAAACGGAATATCTTCATTTGATTCGTGAATGATTTTAGCCGGCATTGCACCTTTTTCACGAATTAACTTGGTTAGCGATCGCGTATCAATTCCAAATAAGGCCGGTATCTTTTCTTCCTTAAGCCATTCTCCTAAACTTTTAACGGCATTCCAATGATTATAATCCTCTGAATAATTAGAAATTATCAATCCGGAAATATGAATTTTTTCTGACTCGAAAAATTGAAGTAGTTTATCAGTTTTCATATTAGCAGGAACGCCATAGTTTCCTATGGAAGGGTAGGTGAGCACAAGAATTTGACCCTTGTAAGATGGATCGGTAAGGCTTTCCGGATATCCTGTCATAGCAGTATTAAAAACCAACTCACCACTTGTTGAAGAAGGAAAGCCAAATGATTTTCCATCAATTTGGGTGCCATCTGTTAATAATAATTTTGCTATTGGGTATGAACGATCTTTCATTTGATGATGAATTGAATGGATAAAAAAAAGACGGCTATTGCCGTCTTAAAGAATATCTTATCTAACAGTAATTGGCTGTCAGTAGTGATAACCAGAGGAAGAAGAACCGAATGCATATGATTTGTTTTTAGCGTTCGGAGCGCAAACATAAATCAATTTATCGATTAGGATAATTGAGTTTTTAATTTTTTTTAAGGACTAATGTTAATATCTCATCCTAAAAAGCAAAAAAAGCCGCACTAGGAGCGGCTTTTAAGACAATTAGATATTGAACTAATCTGCTTATAAATTTTGTTTTTCAACAAATTCGGTAAGTACTTCATCAAGGTTCGGGAAGCCGATTTCTTGCAGGTCATAATAAACCCGTGTGTTAGGTTTGTTGATTTTAACAATGCGGTTCAAATCAATTGGTGTACCAATTATAACGGCATCACATTCGGTATTGTTAATCGTAGCTTCCAGATCCTTAAGTTGTTGTTCGCCATAACCCATTGCAGGAAGCAAAGTTCCTATATTAGGATAAATCCGGAAAGTTTCAGCAAGTTTTCCAACCAGGAATGGACGTGGGTCAACTAATTCAGCAGCGCCAAATTTTTGAGCAGCTACTGTGCCAGCGCCAATTTTCATTTCACCATGAGTGAGGGTTGGGCCGTCTTCGACAACAAGAACTCTTTTCCCTTTAATAATAGCCGGGTCATCCACTTTAATTGGAGAAGCTCCATCAATAACCACTGCGGTTGGATTGACTTTTGCAATGCTTTGGCGGACAGTTTGAATGGCTTCAGGCGCAGCGCTGTCCATTTTGTTGATAACCACAACATCAGCCATGCGCAGGGTAACTTCACCCGGATAATAGCTTAATTCGTGGCCAGGACGATGTGGGTCGACCACTGTAATATTCAAATCTGGCTTATAAAATGGGAAGTCGTTATTACCACCATCCCAAAGGATTACATCACAACCATCGGGATCATTTTCGGCAGCACGGAGAATTGCCTCATAGTCAACTCCGGCATAAATAACGTTTCCACGAACTACATGTGGTTCGTATTCTTCCATTTCTTCGACGGTACATTTGTGCTTGGCCAAATCTTCTACTGTAGCAAAACGCTGAACTTTTTGAGCTACCAAATCACCATAAGGCATGGGGTGACGAATGGCAACTACTTTTAAACCTTTCGCCATTAAATATTCAATCACTTTGCGCGAGGTCTGGCTTTTTCCGCAACCTGTTCTCACAGCACCAACTGCAATAACAGGTTTTGTGCTTTTTACCATAGTATCAGCTGGTCCGAGCAAAACAAAATTTGAGCCGGCAGCATTTACGATAGCACTAACTCCCATAACACGATTGTAAGGCACATCGCTGTATGAAAACACACAATCGTCAACCTTGAGGTCTTTAATTAGTTTTGGAAGATCTTCCTCTGCATAAATTGGAATTCCTTCGGGGTATAAATCACCTGCAAGTTCTGACGGGTATTTTCTGCCGTCGATGTCAGGAATCTGAGCTGCAGTAAAAGCAACAACATTATACAATTCGTTTCCACGGTAATAGGTGTTGAAATTGTGAAAATCCCTACCAGCCGCACCGATAATGATCACATTTTTTTTCATAAGAGCATTTTTGTGGTTATAATTTCTGTGAAGTATGGCACAAATTTAAATGGAATTGTCTTAAAAACGAACACTTTGAGAAAAAAATAATATACCTAATTTTTAAAAAGCTGTTAAACAATAATTTACATTGTTAAAAAAATAACAAATATTTTGAAATTGTGTTAATTGCAACTGTAATAGCAAGTAGTTGTAAAATCGCTAATTTTGCAAGAAAAGTAAATTATGGTCGAAGATATTTTAAAGGAAGCACTTCTGAATATTTTTAATAAAAGTTATCAACTGGAAATCAAGTCTGATGCTATTAGTTTTCAGCAAACCCGACCCGAATTTGAAGGAGATTTAACTTTGGTAGTGTTTCCTTTTTTGAAGCTGATTAAAAAAAATCCTGAAGTATTGGCCAAAGAAATAGGTGAGGCATTAATTGCTGAAAGCCCAATGATTCAATCCTATAATGTGATTAAAGGATTTCTGAATTTAGTTATTCATGACGATTACTGGCTCAACTGGATGTATGCCAGCCTAAACAAAAGGGATTTTAATCAGCAAACCATTGATGAGAATGAGACTATTGTAATTGAGTATTCTTCGCCAAATACCAATAAACCGCTTCATCTGGGGCATATTCGCAATAATTTATTGGGTTGGAGTGTTGCTGAAATCCTGAAAGCAAATGGTGGCTATGTTTTTAAAGTGAATCTGGTAAACGACCGTGGCATTCATATTTGCAAATCTATGCTTGCATGGCAAAAATTTGGAAAAGGAAAAACTCCGGAAATTGCTGGCATTAAAGGGGATAAGCTAGTTGGAGAGCTGTATGTTCTTTTTGATAAAACCTACAAAGCCGAACAAAAATCACTAGTAGAAAAGGGATATAAGCAGGATGAGGCGGCTAAAACGGCTCCTTTAATAGTGGAAGCTCAGCAAATGCTTCGTGAATGGGAAGCGGGCGAACCAAATGTGAGGGCATTATGGGAAAAAATGAATGGATGGGTGTATGAGGGTTTTGATGTGACCTACAAACGTTTGGGCATCGACTTCGATAAAATCTATTATGAATCACAAACTTATCTATTAGGAAAACAATTGGTTTTGGAAGGTCTTGAAAAAGGTGTGTTTGAAAAAAAAGAGGATGGGTCGGTATGGTGCGATCTTACTGATGAGGGGCTCGATGAAAAGCTTTTATTGAGAGCAGATGGTACTTCGGTTTATATGACACAGGATATTGGTACAGCTCAACTTAGGTATGATGATTATGATGCTGACAAACTAATTTATGTGGTTGGAAATGAGCAAAACTATCATTTCGATGTGCTTCAGAAAATTCTGCGTCGCTTGGGTAAATCCTGGTCAGATGGCATAGAACATCTTTCGTATGGGATGGTAGAATTGCCCGAAGGAAAAATGAAATCACGCGAAGGAACAGTCGTAGATGCCGATGAGCTAATGGATGAAATGGTTGAAACCGCTCGTAAAATGTCGGAAGAGCTGGGAAAAGGAAATGAACTGCCTGCTTCAGAAGCAAATAAATTGTTTGATGATATCGGAATGGCTGCCCTAAAATATTATATGTTGCGCGTTGATCCCAGAAAGACCATGCAGTTTAATCCTGCTGAATCCATTGATTTTAATGGCAATACAGGACCTTTTGTTCAATATACGCATGCCAGGATTAAATCTATTTTGCGAAAAGCTGAAGCAAGTCAACTGAATTGGAGTTCGCCTGATATGCAGTCAATCAAGTTGATGCCCAAAGAAAAGTCTGTTTTGGTGATATTGCACAATTGGAGTGATATTTTACATCAAGCTGCGATAAACAGAAGCCCTGCTCTTATTGCAAATTATGTTTACGACTTAGCAAAAGAGTATAATCAGTTTTATCAGGATAATCCCATTTTAAAAGTAAGTGATGAGGCCAGAAAACTATTGCGATTGCGGCTTAGTGATTTAACAGCCAGCATGTTGAAGTTTGCAACCGGGTTATTGGGTATAAACATGCCTGAAAAAATGTAAATTGCGGCATTATCAAAGCCCATTCCTTTATTTTTTCATAAGAAAGTGTTAATTGAGCTTTAAACATTTTATTGGTATCAGGTGTTTAAGTACTTTAGCACCTAAATTAAAATCAAAAATCAAATCTTATGAAAACTATCTACAAATTTTACTACTTACTTTTAATTCCATTTGCGGCGCTATTATTTGCTAATAGTTCAGGTAGTCCGGGAGGGAGATCAGGTAGTCCCGGCGATGGCGGTGCAACATGTACGGCTTGCCATACTGGAACAGCAGTTGCACAAACCGGATGGATCAGCTCGAACATACCATCCAATGGTTTTACTCCAGGCGAAACCTATGAAATAACCGTCAATGCTGCACATAGCGGTGCCGGAAAATTTGGCTTTGAGTTAACAGCAGAAACTCCTTCAGGGAACAAACTTGGTGGATTTGTCATTTCGGATGCAGCCAGAACCAAACTGATTGGTGGTGGTAATGCTGTTACGCACACTACAGGCGGTAATAGTGGTGGGAACAATACTTCGTGGGCTGTTAATTGGACTGCACCCGAGGATCAAACAGAAGTGCACTTTTATGCAGCTGTTAATGCTGCAAATGGTAACGGAACAACTTCTGGTGATCAGATTTATACAACAAATTTATTTGCTAACCTCGCTTTGCCTGCTGTGTTGGTTTCTGTTGATCCAAACGAAGCCGAGAAAGGAAGTAGTCCAGAGTTAACCATTATTGGGGCAAATACCAACTGGACAGTGGGTTTTCCAGAAGTTTCGATTGTAAATATTAATAATATGAACGAAGTTTATGGTGCAACCTTAGTTTCAGTAAGTTCTGATTTGGAACTTCAGGCAGTTATTAATATCCCTTTTGATGCCACAGTTGGTGATTACCATGTTGTAGTAGATGACATTTCATTGCCTGCTGCTTTTAAAGTAACAGTTGTAAGTAGTCTCGAAACTCAAACAGCAGAAGCTTTTCAGATGTATCCTAACCCTTTAACTACAGAATTTTTGACTATCAATGCACAACAAAACAGCGAAATCTCTATTTTTGATCTCAACGGCCGCAATATAAGAACTGTTGCAGTGGCTGTTGGAGCAAATCAAATCAATTTGAGTGAACTTGAAGCTGGAATGTACTTAATTGTAAGTGAATCAGAAACAAGTAAAAATATTCAGAAGTTAATTGTTCGCTAAAGAATTAAGTAAATTATTTATCTTGAAGGTGATCCTGTGATGGGGTCGCCTTTTTATTTTGCAAATGTTTTACTTTTTCCAAGACAGCCTCATTCAGCTCATTTTTATACTTCAATATTTTTTGCTGAACAACATCATCCTTAACACCAATTATCTGTGCTGCTAGTATGCCTGAATTTTTTGCCCCATTGAGTGCGACAGTAGCAACAGGAACACCGCCTGGCATTTGTAAGATAGACAAAACAGAATCCCAGCCATCTATCGAATTGCTTGATTTTATGGGTACTCCAATTACAGGCAATGGGGTGATTGCTGCTACCATACCTGGAAGGTGAGCAGCTCCTCCAGCACCAGCAATAATTACTTTGATACCACGCATGTGGGCATTTACGGCAAAATCGAACATCCGCTTAGGTGTGCGGTGTGCCGAAACAATTGATATTTCGTAAGGTATTTCGAACTGATCCAGCATTTTAGCAGCTTCCTGCATAACCGGAAGATCGGAGTCGGATCCCATGATGATGCTGATAAGTGGTTTTTTCATCTGTGTATGGTTTATTTCAAGCAACGATTGTAATAAGATTTTTTACCTGGTTAGCTTTTTTGATGGCTTCATCTCTGGTTTGAGCGAGTACAGTAATATGTCCCATTTTTCGGAAGGGCTTAGTGATTTTTTTCCCGTAAAGATGCACCTTAACACCTTCAATTTGCATGGCTTCTCTTAAACCTTCATACTTGGCAACTCCTTCATGGCCGGCTGCTCCAAGTAAGTTGAGCATTATAGCTGGCATTTTCAATTCCATGCTGCCTAATGGAAGTCCCAGAATGGCTCGCAATAATTGTTCAAATTGAGAAGTCACAACGCTTTCAATGGTATGGTGCCCGCTGTTGTGAGGGCGGGGTGCAACTTCATTAACCCAAACTTCATCATTTTCGTCAATAAACATTTCTACGGCCAGCAGACCTACTATATCCCATGCGGCGATCAATTTATCAGCTAATTCCCCTGCTTTTTTCGAAATCTTTTCTGAAACTGCGGCAGGGCAAATTAGCTTTTCGACCAGATTTGCATCCTGATTGAAAGCCATTTCGACCACCGGAAAATGGCTCACTTTGCCAAGAATATTTCGGGCGGCAATAACTGAAATCTCATTTTTGATCGTTACTCTTTTTTCAACGACAGAAGGGGCATCCAACAGTTTGCCAAGATCAGTCAAGTCGTTAACAACTAACACGCCACGGCCATCATATCCGCCTTTTCGGATTTTTTGCACAAACGGAAATGCAAGTTGACCTGATTCGATGGCAGTTATTATTTCTTGTTTACCTGCATAGTTTTTGTATTCAGCCGTTGGGATTTGATGTGAGGCGAAGAAATCTTTTTGTAAGCCTTTATCTTGAATGGTTTCCAAAACTGCGGGATCAGGAAGGATTACTTTTCCTTCAGTTTTTAGCTTTTTAAGTGCTTCAACATTAATACTTTCAATTTCGTAGGTAATCATATCAACCTCTTGACCAAAGCGGTAAACATCTTCGAAATTAGTATGACTGCCTTTAAAAAACTTGGTGCAATTATGTGCTGCCGGACAATCTGAATCGGCATCCATCACATAAGTCTTTATATCCCAATTGCTTGCGGCTAAAACAAGCATTTTTGCTAATTGCCCTCCGGCTGTGATGCCTAAACGAAGCGAGGAAATATTACTGAGGTCATTCATGGTGAAGGCTTTTAATGTATTTGCAAAAAAACGACATTTTTAGCAGTTTTTAGCATTGTAATTGACTACTTTTATATAAGTTATCTGAAAAATATTTTTGAGCCTAAACCTTTTGTTTGGAAAAGCATCTAATTAACAGATTAACTTTAATACGACAAAAATTTATGAAAACATTAAAAATTCTTTCGCTGATATTGTGGAGTGCAGTCGTTTTATTCTCTTGTAAAAAAGAAGCACAGGAAAATTCAGGCTCTGAAGAAACAGCTTCATTGAATGAAAGTTTTGTAGAACAAACCTATGATGAGCTTCATGATATGGCTGATCAGGCTTACGACCTGCAAAGTATAGACTTAAAGTCGACCGATAGCGATTTTATTCGTTTTGGTGATTGTGTTTCTATCACACTTGATACCACTGTGATGCCAAGGTTACTTACAATCGACTTTGGTGAAGAAAACTGTTTGTGTCGCGATGGAAAATACCGCAGGGGAAAAATATTAATCACCTTCAATGGGCGTTACCGGCAGGCAGGAACTGTTATCATAACTGGTTTTGATAACTATTATGTGAATGACAATCATGTAACTGGTTTCCGGAATGTTGAAAATATGGGAATGAATGAAGAACAACATATTTGGTATCAAATTGAGGTTGAAGGACAGGTTAGCATGATCGATGGCACGATATTCAATTGGCAATCAAGCAGAATCAGGACTTGGATACAGGGTTATCATACACCTTTTTGGCGCGATGATGTTTATTTGATCGAGGGTTCGGGAAGTTATACAAGTAGTTTAGGTGCGCAAGTGAATCGGGAGATCATTGAACCTTTAAGGCGTGAATTAAGTTGCCGATATCCTGTAAGCGGTTTAGTTGAGATTACTCCTGCTAATAATCAGCTCAGGATTCTTGACTATGGAGATGGCGAATGCGATAATCTGGCCGAGTTAAGTATAGGTGACAGAACAATCACCATTGTATTGAGGTAATTATTTTCCAAAGATTCAAGTTCTTTGAGCTTAATGAAAGATAAAAAGCAGCATTTTGAAGCCCTCATCGAAACCTATAGTAAGGCTATGTATTTGCAAATCAGAAGTATGGTGTTGAATCATGAAGATGCTGATGATGTGCTTCAAAATGCGCTTATGAAGGCCTGGCAAAAATTGGATCAGTTTAGAGAAAACGCTTCCATTAAAACATGGCTTTTTCGCATTGCTATCAACGAAGCATTGATGCACATCCGAAAACAGCAAAAACATAGAAAATTCCGTCTTGAGAATGGAGACGAGACTGTAGGTTTTACTAATAATGCAATAGAAAAAGATCCTACACAGCTTTTAGAATTGGCCTTGAAACATCTCACCGAAAAGCAGCGGTTGATTTTTGGTTTGAGGTATTATAACGAAATGACGCACAAGGAGATATCAGTAATTACTAAACTGGCAGAAGGAACAATAAAGGCGACTTATCATCAGGCAGTAAAGAAAATAGAACAATACCTTAATCAATATGAATGACGATTTTTTAAAAAGTTTAAAAGCAGGGCAAAAGCAATTGAAAAAGGATTTTAGTAATGTACCAGAAGATTACTTTGAGAAGCTTAAAACAACAATGCTAAAGCAGGTGGATGAGCAAAATCGAATTAAAATGCAATGGCGCAGAAGGCTTTATAGTGTTGCGGCTGCTTCGGTTCTTTTTGTTGGCCTGTATTTTGTTTGGCAATATGCAGACACCTCGAAAAATCAGCAGTTTCAACATGGGGAATACGCTTTCACGGGTGATACCATGCATAAAAAATCAGTTTATGATACCACAAACGCGTTTGATCAAAGCATTGCTGCCGATACTTTATGGCTAGATGAAATACCAAATGAATACCTATTACTTTATTTACTTGAAGCTGAAGAATTTGAATTTTAAAAACTAAATGAAATGAAAAAATATTTGTTGTTTATTAGCACAGTGTTGCTACTTCAATCATTGATTGCCCAGAACTTTGAAAGAAGAGAAGAAGCGATGAAGAGAATTGAAGCGGTTAAGGTTGGTTTTTTTACCAAAGAACTTGATCTTACACCACAGGAAGCGAAAGCGTTTTGGCCTGTTTACGAGCTGTATCAGAAGCGATTGCAAGAGCAAAAAAAGGCCAGAAGGGTTTCGTTGGATAAAGCAGCTAAATTACCGGAAGAAATGACAGATAACGAATTGAATCAACTTATTGATCATCGGATAGAACAGGCGCAACAGGTACTTGATGCTCGTTTGGAATTTATAACGGCAATTCGTGAGTTTCTGCCACCAATCAAGGTTGTTAGGTATTATAAAGCTGAAGAAACCTTCAGATCGAAGGTTTTGGAGCGCGTCAGAAATGAAGGAAATCAAAGACCGGGCCGTGGAAGAAATTAGAGGTACCAGTAATAATCTGTAAAATATATCAAAGTATAGGCCAGTGAAAATGATATTAATGGGGCAATCAACTTTATCAGAAAGAATCATTTAACCTCAGTTTTTTTTAATGTTTTTGGTTCACGCTTTAGCCATGAATTGTTGAGCACAGAAAACTAATCAAAAGCCCCATAGTAAACAAAAAGCCCTTTTTTATAACTTGTTATGGATTTTTCAATTGGAAGCTTATCCGGCTGAGTAGTCCAAACCATTAAATCTTGATTGTTTTCGACTAAGGTAAAGCCGGCAACCGTATCATTTAGTGAAAATGAATCCAAAGCAAGTTTTTTCTGGTAATGCTCAGGGATCAACATAAGTTGAATTTGTTCTTTTTTAGCTTTAATTAAAAACGCTCTGCCCCTTAAATCAGGTTCAAGTTTTTGTCTTTCATTAAACGACATCAAACTTACTATGCGATTATATTTATCTATTTCATTGAAAATAAATGCCATAGGAGCAATAACGCTAATTTTGATAGTCTTTGCTCCAGCGTAATTTTCACTTATCTTGCTATTAATACCTGGATCGTATTTTTTTCTACTCAGATCCAGGTTATAGATCATCGAAGTGATGAGATAAACTGCTATAAGCACCCCAATCATTGAGGTTCGAAATCTGTTTTTAACTTGTAAGGTGGTCCAGATACCATTACTTAGCAGGCTGATTAAAAATGGCATCAGCATGATCAGGTACTTGCTTGATTTATTCAAAGCAAGCACTGACATTGCTATCATTAACAGCAGCAAATAAATAAGCAAATCGCGTTGTTCGTTTTTTAATTTTTTCCAGGAAAATAGTAATGAGAAAAAGGTGAGTAAAGTAAAAGATATTTCTTTAGGACTATGAAAAAAGCGTCGCTGCTCATCAACAATACTCATTAATAGCGTTAGAAATAAACCAGACTTATTATTTTCTGAAGGTATAAATGTGAGTTGATGATACCAAAGATTAAAATCATTAAAGGATTGAAAATCGTAAAAGTAAATTAAACTCGTTGCTATAGATCCAAATGCGAAAACGAAGGCATTTATCCAATTTCTTTTTATTACCAAAAACAGAAATCCAGCGGCGATAAAAATACTCGCATTGAGGTGTGCTGAAAAAGCCAACCCAGCAACCAAACCACTCAACAATGCATCTTGATTCGAAATATGTTGATCTTTTTTGTTGATAATCAGTATGCTGCTTACAAAGCCAAGAAAGGTCAGCATAAGTTCGGGGCGAAAAACAAAGCTAAACTCAAAAAGGATAGGATTAGCCAAAAATATAAGTAGTGCGATCCAAAAACTTTCTGGTGAATTAAACCAAAGCTTATTTTTCCTGATGAGGAAAAGTCCCAAAATTAAAAGTAGCAGATATAGTAAGCTTATGCTTTTTAGAACGCTGAGTGAAAAGCCGAAAAGCGCAATTAATGCTGCACCCTGAATGGTAAAAAGTTTATGGTGCAGTATTAATCTTTCATCGCCTCCTGCAATACCGGTCATCAATTTTGTTTTAGCCATGCCATCTTCAAGCAGCCAGTAACTATGCTCTGCAAGCCATGCATCGTCAATATGAGGTTTGCGGTCGGGAAGGCTGATGATCAGAAGCAAAATAAAAACACCAACCAAAATGAAATAAGTATATTGAAGTGGTTTGCTGATCAATGCTATATTTTTATAAAGTGCAAAAGTAAATGTTTTAAGTGCTTTATTCTAATGAAGTTGAAACATCAATGAAGCGTAAAGCAGAATTGCTGCATTTAAACTTCAATTTATAAAGACATTTATCTGCAGCAATTTCGTTAATTTGCGGTTTCAAACTATCACAATGACTTATAATTTTGATAAAATCATTGATCGTGTAGAAACATCCAGTGTTAAATACGATCTGCGACAATTAATTTTTAAAAATCCTGATGTGCTTCCAATGTGGGTGGCCGATATGGATTTTGAAACGCCCGAATTTATTAGAGAAGCCATCATCGAGCGGGCCAGGCATCCTATCTATGGTTACACCTTCAGACCGGATGCTTATTATCAAGCAATAATAAACTGGCTTCAAAAAAAACATAATTGGAAAGTTGAGAAAGAGTGGATTTTATTTAGTCCCGGAGTTGTTCCTGCCTTAAATTTTGCTGTTTTGGCGCTTACAAATCCCGGGGATGAAATTATTGTTCAGCCACCTGTTTATTTTCCTTTTTTTACGGCAGTAAAAGAACATAACAGGCAACTGATTTATAATCAGTTGAAGCTTGAGAATGGAAAATATTCCATCAATTTTGATCAATTGGAGCAGCAGGCTCAAACAGCCAGAATGTTGATTTTATGTAACCCACATAATCCGGTAGGCAGGGCATGGACGAAAGATGAGCTAATTCGTTTGGCAGAAATATGCGTTAAAAATAATTTGCTGGTGCTATCTGATGAGATCCATGCTGACCTTGTTTTGCCCGGTAATGAGCATAATGTTTTTGCAGCAATTGATTCTGCTTTGGCTTCGAATATCATAACCATGCACGCAGCCAGTAAAACCTTTAATTTGGCAGGTATGGCATCTTCTTCTGTGATTATAAAAGACGAAACGCTGCGGGAACAATTCAAATCCTATATTTCCAGACTTCATGTGGACATGGGCAACTTATTCGGATTTGTTGCCACACAGGCAGCTTTTGAGAAAGGTGAAAGCTGGCTTGATGAAGTTTTGAAATATATTGCAGCAAATGTAGCATGGGTAAGCTCATTTTTAAAGCAAAATTTGCCTCGGGTTAAAATGATTTATCCGGAAGCGACTTATTTAATTTGGCTCGACTTTTCCGAATTTGGTCTTAAGGATAATGAATTAAAGGATTTTATCATAAGTAAAGCCAGCGTTGGACTCAATTCTGGTATTGATTTCGGTCCGGGAGGTGAGGGGTTTATGCGCATGAATGTAGCCTGTCCGCGAAAAACCATAGAAGAAGCCTTTGAAAAAATTTTTAATGCATTTTCGGATTCGTTTTCAGCAGATAGGTAATTAGGCGAATTATTATTTTTAAAGAAAATCAGGGTGTTGTATTCGTATAAGTTGATTATGGTAAATTAAAGGTTCTATTAAGAAAAATTTTGCGATAAAATTAAAATTTGTTGTATGCGCGCACTAAAATTTATTGGTTTCGTAGTTTTATTCTTTCTGGCTGTTGCTTTGCTTTTGCCATTAATAATGCGCAAGGAGGCTTCAACGAGCAAATCGGTGGTGATAGAAGCCTCACCAGTTATTGTTTTCAGGCAGGTAAATGATTTAAATAATTGGAAAAAATGGAGTCCTTTTAATTTGGACGATTCACGCATGAGCTTAAATTTTAGTGAATCACAGCTTGGTGAAGGAGCAAGCCTGGATTGGATAAGTGATGATGGAGGAAGTGGTGGATTGAAAATTATTAAAAGTGAACCTTATAAATTGATAAAGAGTGAATTGGATTTTGGAAATCATGGAAATGCTACAGACGAATGGATTTTCGAAGCAACAGATAGTGGTGTAAAGGTTAGTTGGTCGCTTAAATTGACTGATCTAAGTTATCCTTTTGGAAGGTATTTTGGTTTTTTTCTGGATGGATTGGTGAACCCTTTGCAGGAAAAAGGTTTGAACAAGCTGAAATCAATTTCGGAGAAAGAAAGTGAATCTCTTAAGATTTCTCACCTAAAGGTGAAAGCGATACTTGGTATTGGACTTCAAGACACCATAGGGTTTGATGAACGCTATTTTTTTATGAATGATAATAAGCAAAAGCTTTTAAAATATTTCAGTAGTTTGCGCTATCAGCCTGCCGGTGATGCTTTCTTGTTGTTAATACCTTTGCAGAATGAAAAGTATTTTACAACTTATGGATTTCCTGTGTATGATGAAGTTAGGGAATCGGGTGGCGTAATACAATTTGAAATCGCTGAGCAGGATGCGATTCAGGCAGAAGTGATTTGGAATGACTCCGCTGCCGTAAAAATTCATTCGGAGTTGCAACTCTATCTGCAAGAAAACAGAAAAAAATACGCTAAAATTCTGGAAGAATATTATACAGTGGATAGTAGCAGCATGATGCGTGTTTCTTATTATTTGCTGCCTTAGTGCCTGATTTATGAATGAACAATGACAGATTGGAGCTGTTTTATCAGGAGGTTAAAAAATATTTATGCAGGACGAAAATAAAGAACTCAGTAAAAAACTAAGTTGGACGAGCCTTAAACGCTTGTTATCACTTTTAAAGTTTATGTGGCCAAAGCGGGGTGCTTTTTTTGGTGGATTGGGAGCTTTGGCGATTTCAAGTTTGGGCACCTTAGCTTTTCCAATGTTGCTTGGTGACCTTTTAGATGCTGCAAATCCTGATGCCAGTCTCTCCCGAATAAATCAACTTGCATTAATCTTACTGGGAATTTTTGCTGTCAATGCAGTATTTTCCTATTTTAGGATTTACTTGTTTGCTATCGTTACGCAGTTTATGCTGGCTCGCTTGCGTCAAACTACTTATAATCAACTGATACGACTTCCAATGGCTTTTTTCTCGGCCAGAAGAGTAGGGGAGCTCAACAGCAGAATAACAGCTGATATTGCTGTTTTACAAGAAACTTTTACTTTTACGATTGCACAGTTTATCCGGCAGCTCATTATTATAGTCGGTGGAATAAGTCTCTTGACTCTTATTTCCTATAAATTGACGCTTTTTATGCTTGCCTTTGTGCCGTTGGTAGCTATTGGAGCTCGTATTTTTGGAAAAAAAGTCCGGAATTTATCTAAGGATGCTCAATCTCAGGTTGCTACATCAAATGTAATTGTTGAAGAAACTTTACAGGGTATTAGTAATGTAAAGGCTTTTAACAATGAACTTTACGAATCATCGCGTTACTTTGATGCAACAAACGAGGTAATCCGGATCGCTTTGAAAGGTGCCAGATGGCGTGCACTCTTCATTTCGTTGATTGTTTTTAGTTTGTTTACCAGTATTGTTGGCGTTATCTGGTTTGGTGTTTACCTTGTAAATCAAGGAGCTGGAATAAGTTCGGGTGATTTATTCAAGTTCATTTTATATACCTTATTTATAGGCGCTTCCATTTCTGGGATGGCAGACCTTTATTCGCAGGTACAAAAAGCCATAGGTGCAACCGACAGCTTGCTTGATATTCTTGAAGAAGAAACGGAACCGGAAACCATGGCTGAATGTGAGGAAAAGGTTCAATTGAAAGGAAACCTGCGTTTTAAAAATGTGAATTTTGCATATCCTTCAAGGCCTGGAGTGCAGGTGCTTAATGGAATTGATTTTGAAGTGAAAACAGGTCAGAAAATTGCGTTGGTTGGAGCCTCGGGCGCAGGAAAAACTACCATAACGGCGATGCTTTTTAGGTTTTACGAACCAGATTCGGGAACTATTTACTTGGATGATATTCCTGCTAACAAAATAAGCCTGAATTGCTTGAGAAAACAAATGGCCATTGTGCCACAGGAAGTGCTGTTGTTTGGAGGAACAATTTTTGAGAATATTGCTTATGGTAACACAGAAGCAACTGCGTCACAGGTGGAGGAAGCAGCACAAAAAGCCAATGCGCTTGAGTTT
>Ga0100391_1001846_pt1 | contig 23010 bp, 3 predicted proteins | sample CryGeymeta201515_FD_81541 | JGI IMG/M metagenome (GOLD analysis project Ga0100391, IMG submission 81541) | Groundwater microbial communities from Crystal Geyser aquifers in Utah, USA - Crystal Geyser metaG 2015-15 | ecosystem: Environmental > Aquatic > Deep subsurface > Groundwater | place: USA... | reverse complement strand
TGAGCCGTTGATGATGAGTTCGGATCGGTTGGGGTCAGTGCCACCGTTTTGGTCGTCACTCAAGGGAACGATGCGTACTTCCACACCGGGCTGAATGGTGAGGCTTACGTTTTGGTTTACGGTTACATCACCTGTGATGAGGTAAGGGCTGTTGGCTTTTGTCCAGGTGGTGTGGGCGTCAATAACACCACTGAGCAGGGTCACATCATAAAAGGCAAAAGTGGTAATTGTGACCGGGTTGCCAAAGTCATCGGCCGGGTCGTTGTAGGTAGCAGTGAGCTTATCGCCTTTGGTTACCTGCAGCAGTCCGTCGTCGGCAATAGCAGCATCAAGCTGTGTGTTGATGCTTCCGGTAAAGATACCACTTGCATTGGATGTTTCATAGAGTTGAACAGCTTCGGCAGCAGTTTCGGTTTCACTGCTGATCATCACCTGTACGCTGTCAGTCTCCAGTCCATCCAGGTTACGGTCCTCATCAATGAGCTTGAGGTAAACTGACTCGCCTGAAGGATAGTTCAATACCGGATCGCCCGATGCGTTTACAAAACTTAATTGGCCGGTTTGTTGGCTTAATAAAGTATTAACGGAAAACAATAAAGCCAACAAAAAAATCGGTTGAAGGCTACTAAGGTAAAATGTTTTTTTCATGGCATGAAATTTTGAATTTTAAGAGTTGGTTTGCAGTTAGATCAGTTGTAAATTTATTGAACATTTGTAAATAAATAGTCTGATTGTTGACTTATTGATGCAGCATATCTATTTGAGCTGAAAAATGTATGAATCAATGATGCAAGCCAAATCAATTTTTTCGTTTTTTTTTCATTTGATCGAGGATTTGGTTGCAAAAAGTGTTTTACACTTGACCTATTTTTGCACCTCTTGATAAGTTATGAGTTCATGCTAAAAGAATTGGATTCCCAAAAGCCTCCTTCCGGCAGCCAGGATGCAATCATTTACTTTAATCTTGGTTTGTTTAGGTACAGTTGGTCAATTATACCTATTTGAGATAATTTACCCAGCTTACTTCTGTGGGGAATGTTTTCGGAAATACACAAAATTAAGACCTATCGCAGGAAGAGTTTAGTGTCAAAAGCCAAACTGAGGCCAAATAGCTTTTTCGTAAGGCCTGTTGCTTATTGTTTTTAATGAGTGTCGGGATCAAGAAAATAATTTCATTATTTAACAGATTATCAAGTATTTATCCTTGTGCTAAAGAGATTGTTTGATTTTCTTCGCTCTTTTTAGGGACGGGGCAAACGAAGAAAATCATTTTCGTTTTATTCATGATTCCTGATACTCATGTTGTTTTGATTACAAATTCGTCTTATGCTTAGGTTATTGGTTAGAATTCTGGTGAAGATCAAAAACCAAACTGATATAACACACTACTTTAAGAGGTTCTTCATTTTTTAATCATTATCATCCCTTACAAGATAATGTCGTGCCTTTGACTTTTTGCTAAATCATTATGCGCTGTCTGCCCAAATTTTGTGCCTGACAGTACTGTCCCGTTAATGATAAAATGTGAGTTGAATACAAAGTTAACCCTGATTATCCCAAATCTCGCAGGCACGGCATTATTACAATGATTGAGCGGTTTTCTGTAAATTATACCTGACAAGAATAATTTTTAGTAGCACATTCGAAATATTTCTACTGCGGTGTTTTTTGTAATTCAAGCGCATTTTTTCAATCTTTTTTTATTGATAAATTCCTCTTTTTTGGCTGATTTAGTAAAAAACACAAAGAGCTTCCATCATTCATTTAAACTATTCAGACCAGAAAATAGTCCCTTCCATCAATAAGTATGATTTAATGCAAATGTTATGAAATTGCTTTCTAATTTTATTAGCTGATAAGGCAGTTTTAAAGTCCTCTTTTAGCCAATCATTTTTCGATTAAGAGAAAATTGCCCATCGAAATGCAAAAGAACCAAAAACTACAAATCATGAGAACTTCCATTTTACATTGTTTAAAAAAAATAGTAATTTTTATTTGCAGCTTGTTTATTGTTTTTCCATTGGTGCTTCAGGCTAGCCCTCCTGATTGGACTCCACTATCCAATCCTGCCTATAATATGGATATCACTGCCAATTTATCCTATCAGGATGGCACCATTAGTACAAATGGCAACGACCTTATTGCCGGATTTGTGGGTGAGGAATGCAGGGGTGTTGCTTCACCGCTCGACTTTCTGGATGGGGCAATATTCCTTACTTTGGGGTCACAGCTGGCATCTGGTGAAACAATCAGTTTCAAAGCCTATCTGGCAGATTTAGATTCAATTGTCGATCTTAATGAGACTGTCAGTTTCGAGAACATGTCCTCTATTGGCACACTGGAGGAGCCTTTTTTGTTCACCATTGACGAGAATATACCTCCGGTTTATTATGAGATCACAGCCAGCTCGAGCAGCAATGGCAGCATCGATCCTGAAGGTGTAATTAGTGTTGAATCAGGAACGGACCAAAGTTTTTTAATTGTTGCTGATGATTATCACCACATTTTAGAGGTGTTGATTGATGGCAGTTCGATAGGAACTCCCACCGACTACACCTTTTATAATATAGAAGCTGCGCATACTATTCATGCCAATTTTGCAATTGACACTTACACCTTGGTTTACCTGGCCGGATCGCACGGCAGCCTGAGCGGTAGCGTCAACCAGCAGGTGGCACATGGCAGCGATGGAACAGCAGTTACTGCAACTCCTGACGCCGGATATACCTTTGCCAGCTGGAGTGATGGCAGCACAGAAAACCCCAGAACCGATTTGAACGTTACAGCCAATATTGAAGTAACTGCAAACTTTGGCCAAAACCTATATACCATTTCAGCCAGTGCAACAGAAAACGGTACGATTGCTCCAACAGGAGATATCACTGTAGCAGAAGGAAGCGATCAAAACTTTCAGATTTCCCCGAATACAGGTTATCACATTGACTATGTATCAGTAGATGGCAGCAGCGTTGGTAGTCCGGCAACTTATACTTTTGAAGACATTACGTCAAACCACACCATACATGCGGCATTTGCTTTCAACAGCTATACGCTGACCTATCTTGCAGGTGATGGCGGGAGTTTGAGTGGAAATACGGTCCAAACTATTCAATATGGCGGAAGCGGATCTGCCGTGCTGGCTGTTGCTGATGCAGCTTATCAATTTGAAAGCTGGAGTGATGGCTCTGTTTCCAATCCCCGCACTGACGACAATATTACAGCAGATCTTACAGTGACGGCCAATTTTACCAGCATGACGGGTATGCCTGATTGGGAGCCGATTCCTAATTTACAATACCAGATGAATGTTATTGCCATGGTGGAAGTAGAGACAGGTATCTTTACAGCCAATGGCAATGATATTTTAGGCGCTTTTTCCGGAACTGAATGTCGGGGTATCGCTAATCCTACTGGTGACATTTTCTTTTTATCAGTAGCATCAAACCTGACTTCCGGCGAAACAATAAGTTTCAAAGCTTATTTGGCTGATCTTGATAGTATTGTTACCTTAAACGAAACGGTTCAATTTGCCAATATGGCAGAAATTGGAACATTCAACGATCCTTTCATTTTAACAATTGATGACAATATTCCACCTCAATACTATACCATTTCGGCATCTGCAGGAGCTAATGGAAGCATGTCACCGGTGGGGGATGTGGTAGTTGAAGAATTAACAGATCAAGTTTTCAACATAACAGCTGATGCATTTTATCATATCGAGGACGTAACGGTAGATGGAAACAGTGTTGGAATAGTTTCTGATTACACATTTACTGCAGTTGAATCCGATCACAGTATTCATGCCACATTTGCAATCGATACTTACACACTCACCTATCTTGCCGGCGAACACGGCAGCATCAATGGTGAAGCTATTCAAATTGTGGATCATGGCAGTGATGGTATAGCAGTAACAGCAGTGCCAGATGCAGGCTATACATTTGCCAGTTGGAGTGATGGTAGCACTGCAAATCCGCGTGTTGATCAAAATGTTACGACAGATTTAACTCTTACAGCAAATTTTGGACAGAATCTTTATACCATACAGGCGAGTTCTGATGCAACTGGATCGATAAATCCATCTGGTGAAATAACTGTTGCTGAAGGAAGTAACCAAAGTTTTACTATAACGGCAGATGAAGGTTATCATATTGATGATGTTTCTGTTGACGCTGTTTCGGCAGGAGCTGTTTCTAATTATACTTTCGAAAATATCCAGGAAGATCATACGATTCATGCCAGCTTTGAAATTAACAGCTACACACTAACCTACGAAGCCGGCACTGGAGGTAGTCTTCAGGGCGAAACCATTCAAACGGTAACGCATGGAAGCAGTGGAACGGCGGTTTTGGCTCTGGCAGAAACAGGTTTTACTTTTGACACTTGGAGTGATGGCATTACTGATAATCCAAGAACAGACGAAAATGTAGTCGCTGACATAAGTGTTACAGCTAATTTTAGCCCCACAACAGGTATTCCTGATTGGTCTCCGGAACCAAATCTGCAATATAATATGCAGGTATTAGCCAAATTGAGAATAGATGAAACCAACTATTCAACAAATACAAGCGATATTGTTGCTGCATTTGTTGGCCAGGAATGTCGCGGGCTTGCCAGTCCGATGGATGGGGATGGAGTTTTATTTCTCACAATCGGATCGAATCAGGGTTCCGGCGAAACTATTACTTTCAAAGCATATTTATCAGATGATGATGAAATTGTTGAGCTTAATGAGGAAATTCTGTTTCAGAATATGGCTGAAATAGGTAGTTATGCAGATCCATTTATTTTTACCATAGACGATGGAATAGCACCAGTATATTATACCATTACAGCAAGTGCCGAATCTAATGGTACCATAAATCCATCAGGAGATGTGCTTGTTCAGGAAGGTAACTCGAAAAGTTTCATTATTACGGCAGCAGATAATTATCAGATTAGTGATTTACTTGTAGATGGAAGTAGTGTTGGTATTGCAACTACTTATACTTTTGATAATGTAATATCAAATCATACAATTCAGGCATATTTTGAATCTGGTTCCACCGATTATTTTATACTTACTTATATTGCGGGGGAAGGTGGCACGGTGGAAGGAGACCTCTACCAAGAAGTTGCTGCTGGGGCTAATGGTACATCTGTGACTGCTGTTCCAAATGATTATTATCAGTTTGTTCAATGGAGTGATGGAATCACTGACAATCCACGTACGGATGAAAATGTGCAGGGCAATATTACAGTAACAGCTCAATTTGAATCAACTTCAGAAATTCCTGATTGGATTCCGCCTGTTAACATGCAATATAATATGTCAATTGTATGTCAGTTGCAATTAGAGGATGGCAGTTATGCCGTAAGCGAAGATATTTTACTTGCAGCTTTTTATAATGCGCAATGCAGGGGTGTTGCCAGCCCTATTGCCGGACTTGATGGGCTAATTTTTTTAACAGTTTTATCAAATCAAGCATCGGGCGAGATTATAAATTTTAAGGCATATTTGCCTGATCAAAACAGGATTGTTGATTTAAGTGAAACAGTTGTTTTTGAAAATTTGGGAGAAGTAGGTGGTTTTAACAATCCTTTTATTTTTACAATTCAACCAGAGGTAACTCATTATGAAATTGATGCAGCAGCAGGGGATAATGGTAATATTGTGCCAAGTGGTTTAATAGCAGTAGAGGCAGGTGCTGACCAGTTTTTCAATTTTATACCTGATAATGGCTATCATATTGATGAGGTTATAGTTGACGGTAATAGTATTGGTCAGCCTTCTGAGTACACTTTTGAGCAAGTAAATGAAAACCATAGTATATTAGTAAATTTTGCTATTGATACTTTTGTTATAACAGCCAGCGCCACTGAGGGTGGTTCAGTTAGTCCTGCAGGCGAGTCTGTTGTAGAATATGGAACAGATTTAATGATTGAAATTTCTCCGGATGAAGGGTATGTAATAGAAGATGTAGTTGTTGATGGTGTAAGTGTTGGAGCATTAACGAGTTACAATTTCGAAAACATCACTGAGGATCACACTATTTCGGCAAGCTTTGAGTTGATCACATATACCATTACAGCAACCTCCGAAGGGGATGGAAGTATTGAACCTGCCGGAATAATTGAAGTTACACACGGAAGCAGTCAAGGCTTCAGTTTCTTTCCTAATGAAGGTTATCATATTGAAGATGTATTGGTTGATGGACAAAGTATAGGTCAAGATGCTACTTATACATTTGAAAATATAACAGAAGATCACATTATAGAAGCCATTTTTGTAATTAATACCTATGTAGTTAACTTACTGGCAGCAAACGATCATGGAGTCGTTTATGGAGAAGGAGTTTATAGTCATGGCACATTAGTAACAGTAAACGCTATACCGGAAACTGGGTATGCATTTAGCGACTGGACAGAAAATGAGCAAATAGTTTCAGAGGATACAACATTTACTTTTACTATAATTTCTGATCGTGAATTAGTTGCGAATTTTGTATGTATACCTGAATGGGATTTGCAGAATAATTATGAATATGCCATGCAGGTAGTTGGCCAGTTAACTTTTGATGGGATAGTATCTGGCAACAAAAATGATAAAGTAGGTGCATTTGTAGGGGGTGAGTGCAGGGGTATTGCATCACCGTCAGTAGATAATGATGGGTTGGTGTTTATGTCGGTTGCATCCAATTTTGAAAACGGAGAGGTTGTAACACTTAAATTATGGCAAAGTTCAACATGTTCAGAGCTTGTAGGCTATCCCGGGTTTATCTTTGAAAATCAGGCTTTAATCGGTTCCATAGAAGATCCTTATCAAATTAAAAATGGTAAGGTTCAGAGCCTTGATTTCTATCAGGGATATACTTGGTTTAGTTCTAATGTAAATCCGGGCAGTATGCAGCCGAATGAATTGTTTTATAATCTGGAACCATGCGCGAATGATAGAATTATAGGGCAAACCGATTTTGCTTTATATTATAATGATGGCTGGGTGGGGAGCCTTACAACCCTTGATCCAAAAAAGATGTATAGAATGAAACTATGTGAGGCTCAGTTTATTGAAGTAGTTGGTGATAAGGTGTCTATTGAGCCTATTGACCTAACTGCCGGTTACACATGGGTGGGATTTTTGCCTCAGGAATGTATTCCTATTAATGAGGCTACAGCTAATATTTCTCCTCCGCCAAGTCCAGACGATCGCATCACAGGACAAAATAAATTTGCGCTATATACAGGATCACAATGGATAGGAACAATAACCGAATTGTGTCCGAGCGAGGGATATGTATTCAAGATGGCGCAGCCCTGTACTGTTTTGTTTCCTGAAGAATCATCTGATAAAAGCATACAGTTAAGTAGTCAGCAATTCGAATTTGATGAAGTTAGTGTACAGCAAAACAAAGCCTACACAATGATGGTTGTTGGTGAAATTATTAAAGAAGGTGAGGTTTTAAGTAATAGCAACGACAGGATTCTTGCCTATATAAATGGGGAATGTGTTGGGGTTGCTGCTCCATTGCCGCAGTTTAACAATAGTTTTTTCCTTAGTATTGGGTCTGATCAGGATCAAGGTGTTGAGGTAACTTTTAAAGTATGGTTAAACGAGCAGCAGCGTTTTTTCGAGGTGCAAGAATCATTTGAGTTTTTATCTTTTGGTGAGATAGGTACCTATAAAATCCCAAAACATTTTCATCTCAAAGAAATAACTGGAATAAACCAGGAAACTGCTAAGTTATTCTTTGTAGGGAATCCTTATCCCAACCCGTTCACATCAAAGACGACTATTCCCTATACTTTATTTGCTCAAAACCAAGTAAGTATGAAATTAATTAACAGCCAGGGAATGATTGTACAGACTATTGAAGCTGGCACACTAAACAAAGGTGAATACAGCTTTACGATACAAAAGGAAAAACTGAAACCGGGTATCTATACCATCTTAATCCAATTTAGTCACCATAAGGATTTTCATCAGGTGATCAAGTCTATAATCCTTTATTAATTAAATAACCAATAAACATTTTATTAAACCACTAAAAAAAATCAATTATGAAACGGAAAATTTACTTTTTACTTATGCTTTTCATAGCAGTAATAATTAAGCCTAACATTGCACAAGCTGCACCTCCCGATTGGGATAATCCAGGTGGTTTTCAATACACCATGAATTTTGTTAGTGAACTGCAATATCTGGATGGAAGTATTTCTTTGAATGAGAATGATATGGTTGCAGCGTTTGTGGGAGACGAGTTACGCGGTGTTTCAAGTCCACTTGCCGGGATGGGGGTTATTTTTTTAAGTGTAGCCTCTAATACTGAAAATGAACCCATTACTTTCAAGGCTTATTTAGCCGATAGCGATGAAATTGTTGATCTTAATGAGACAGCCACTTTCGAGAATATGGGTGAGGTGGGTGATTTTGCAGATCCTTTTACTTTCACCATTTTCCAGGGAACCTATTATACCATTACTGCCTCAGCAGGAACAGGCGGCAGCATTGATCCTAATGGAGCAGTTCAGGTGATGGAAAATGGTTCTCAAAGCTTTACGATTATGGCAGATGCAGGATATAACCTTTCGGATGTATTAGTAGATGGTTCCAGTGTTGGTGCAGTTAGCACTTATAGTTTTACTGATGTAACAGCTGACCATACCATTGAAGCTGTTTTTGAGATAATTACATATACCATTACAGCTACAGCTGGCGACAATGGGAGTATTGCTCCTGTTGGTGAAACTACTGTAGATTACGGAACAGATCAGGCCTACACGATCACGGCTGATGAGGGCTATCATGTACTGGACGTGCTGGTTGACGGTGTAAGTGTTGGAGATGTAGCATCCTACACTTTTACCAATGTTACTGCTGACCATACTATTGCAGCAAGTTTCGAAATAAATTCCTATACCATTATCGCTTCTGCTGGAGCCAATGGTAGCATAAACCCATCGGGAGATATTTCTGTCACCCACGGATCTGATCAATCTTTTGCCATTACAGCTGATGCAGGCTATCATGTTGATGATGTGCTTGTAGATGGTGTGAGTGTGGGAGATGTTACAACTTACAACTTTGAAAACATTACAGAAGGTCACACAATTGCAGCTAGCTTTGCAATCAACACCTACACCATCACAGCCACTGCCGGCGAAAATGGCACGATCGACCCCAGCGGTGCCATTGAGCTGGATTATGGAAGTGATCAAAGTTTTACAATAACGCCTAATACCGGATATGATATTGCAGATGTTCTTGTGGATGGTGTGAGTGTTGGAGCAGTAGCTGTTTATAATTTTGAAAATGTTACGTCCGATCATACCATTGCTGTTTCCTTTAGCATACAAACATTTATTATCACCGCTACTGCAGATGCCAATGGCACAATAGATCCTTCTGGAGCTGTATCAGTAAACTATGGCTCTAATCAAAGCTTTAGTATTGCGCCAGCCGAAGGTTATCATATTGATGATGTTTTAGTTGATGGCACAAGCGTTGGTGCAGTATCCACTTATGTTTTTGAAAACGTAACAGCAGTGCACACAATCGCAGCTAGCTTCGAAATCAACACCTACACCCTTACTTATATTGCCGGTGAAAACGGATCTTTAAGTGGTACTTTGATTCAAACTATTGATCATGGCAGTAATGGAACAGCTGTCGAAGCTATTCCAGCCCCAACATTTTTATTCGTAGGCTGGAGCGATGGTTCGATGGAAAACCCCAGAACTGACGAAAATGTAACAGCTGATTTAACAGTAACGGCAAATTTTGCCTTTAATACTTATACCATTTCTGCAACGTCAGGAGAGAATGGAGATATTGCTCCTGTTGGTGAAATAATAATAGGGGAGGGTTCAAGCCAAGATTTTACAATGATTCCAGATGCTGGATACCAAGTAGCAGATGTATTAGTAGATGGCACAAGCGTTGGGGATGTTGAAACATATGAATTTCAAAATGTTACAGCAGATCACACTATTCATGTTGATTTTGAGATTATTAATTATGAAATTGTAGCTACTGCAGGTTTGGGAGGAACTATTTCGCCTTCTGGTACAATAAACATTGATCATGGTTTAAATCAGGTTTTCGTAATTACTCCTGATGAAGGTTATCATATTGATGATGTGCTGGTTGATGGCGTTAGTGTTGGAGCTGTCGATTCCTATGAATTTATAAATGTAACGGAGCCTCATACCATTAATGCTTCCTTTGCAATTAATAGCTACACGCTGACGTATTTAGCAGGTGAAAATGGATCAATTACAGGAGAAGCCACTCAAAATGTTGAGCATGGTTCTGACGGAACTGCCGTAACAGCTGTTGCAGCTACCATGTATCATTTTGTTGATTGGAGTGATGGATCTATTGAAAACCCCAGAACTGACCTGAATGTGACAGGAGATTTAACTGTTACGGCAAACTTTGCTATCAACACCTATACGATAACTGCAACAAGCGGCGATAATGGCAGCATTACGCCAGAAGGAGAAGTCATAAAAGATGAAGGCACTGCTCAGGAATTCATTATTACCCCCGAAACAGGCTATCATATTGCTGATGTTTTGGTAGATGGTATCAGTGTAGGTGCAGTTTCAAGTTATGAGTTTTTAGCCATAGATGCTGACCATACTATTCATGCAAGCTTTGCCATAAACACATACACCATCACAGCATCAGCCGGAAGCAATGGAACAATTGATCCAATCGGACCAACCGTTGTTGAATACGGCAGCGACCAACTTTTTACAATATTTCCCGAAGAAAACTACCATATAGATGATGTGCTGGTTGACGGAGCCAGTATTGGCGCTGTTGAAAGTTACACTTTTGATAATGTTATTGAAGACCATACTATTGAAGCAATTTTTGCTATTGACACTTATACACTTACTTACCTGGCAGGAGAAAATGGCTCCTTGATCGGTGAAACTACACAAATAGTTGATCATGGTAGTGATGGATCTGCAGTAACTGCTGTTGCGGATGAGTTTTATCATTTTGTTGATTGGAGCGATGGAAGTACTGAAAACCCAAGAACCGACTACAATAATATGGCCGATTTAAGCGTTACTGCCAATTTTGCTATAGATACTTATAATATTACTTCATCAGCAGGCGAAAATGGTACAATAACCCCTTTAGGTGTTACAGAAGTGGAACACGGAGCCGATCTGGCATTTACTATCACTCCTGACGAAAACTACTTTATTGATGATGTTTTGGTTGATGGAATTAGTGTAGGCGCGGTTGCAACATATACTTTTGAAAACATAACTGAAGCACATACAATTTCCGCCAGCTTTGCAATCAATACATACACAATTACTTATCTTGCCGACGAAAACGGCTCGCTTACCGGTGATCTGACCCAGGTGGTAGAACACGGAAGTGATGGTACTGCCGTAACTGCTGTTCCCTATGATGGATATTTATTTATGTCGTGGAGCGATGGTTCTACTGAAAATCCCAGAACGGACTTAAACGTGACTCAAGACATCACTGTTACGGCTTCTTTTGATGTAGATTCCTATATCATTACTGCATCAGCAGGCGAAAACGGCACAATAACACCTGCAGGTGATATTATAGTGGATTATGGAGCTGACCAAACATTTACCATCACTCCTGACGAAAACTACTTTATTGATGATGTTTTGGTTGATGGAATAAGTGTAGGCGCGGTTGCAACATATACGTTCGAAAACGTAAGTGAAGCACATACAATTTCCGCCAGCTTTGCAATCAACACATACACAATTACTTATCTTGCCGACGAAAACGGCTCGCTTACCGGTGATCTGACCCAGGTGGTAGAACACGGAAGTGATGGTACTGCCGTTACTGCTGTTCCTGATGTTGGATATTCATTTGTAACCTGGAGCGATGGTTCTACTGAAAATCCCAGAACGGACTTAAACGTGACTCAAGACATCACTGTTACGGCTTCTTTTGAATTAAACAATTATATTATTACTGCCACTACAGGAAACAATGGGACAATAGATCCAATAGGAGAAGTTTCTGTATCACATGGTTCAAACCAGCTATTTACCATGACTCCTGATGCAGGCTATCACGTTGCTGATGTACTGGTGGATGGTAATAGCATTGGTGCAGTTGCAACTTATGAATTCACCAATGTAACAGCTAATCGAACAATTCATGTTACTTATGAAATCAACACCTATATTATTACAGCTACTTTGTCTGGAAACGGCACAATTGACCCTGTGGGAGAAATTGTTGTTATTGAAGGTGAAAACCTGAGCTTTAGTATAACACCTGCCGAAGGTCATTATATTGCAGACGTACTTGTTGATGGAACGAGTATGGGTGCGTTAGCCAATTATACCTTCACAAATATCGATGCAAACCATACGATTCATGCCAGCTTTGCAGTAAATGTATATACTTTGACATATCTGGCAGGTAATAATGGTTCAATTAGTGGAACCGCTATTCAATATGTGAATCATGGTGACGATGGGAGTGCGGTTACAGCGGTTGCAGATGATAATTATCATTTTGTGCAGTGGAGTGATGGAAGTACAGAAAACCCAAGAACAGATTTAAATGTTACTTCAGACCTTACAGTAACTGCTGAGTTTACAATTGATACATTTACAATTACTGCAAGTGCTTCAGAAAACGGCACTATTAATCCATCAGGTTCAATTACAGTTGATTATGGAACTACGCTTCAGTTCTCAATGAATGCATCAACAGGCTATAAAATTGCGGATGTTATTGTGGATGGCGAAAGTGTTGGAAACAGTTCGACCTACACATTTGGCAATATCTCCAGTGATCATACGATTCATGTTGAATTTGAAATAAAGCAATATTCCATTATAGCAACATCAGCTGGAAATGGTTTGATTGATCCATATGGACATATAATTTTAGATTATGGTTCATCTCAGGCGTTTACTATTACGCCCGCTCCTGGTCATTATATTGACGATGTGATTGTTGATGGCGAGAGTGTTGGTGCTGTTAGTACTTATGAGTTTGTAAACATTACCGATTATCATACTATACATGCAATTTTCGCTATTAATACTTATACCATTACTGCATCTGCAGAAGGAAATGGTTCTATTACACCTTCTGGAACGCTGAACTACACCTATGGCGATAGTGAGGTGTTTACATTTACGCCTGATGCAGGACACCATATTGCTGATGTTCTTGTTGATGGCAATAGTGTAGGGATTGTTGACCAGTATGAGTTTGCTTTCATAGAAGACGACCATACAATAGTCGTTCTGTTTGAAATAAACACTTATACCATTACAGCTACAGCCGGTGATCACGGTAGTATTGATCCTTCCGGTCAAATAGTGGTTGATTGGGGAGAAGATGTCGTGTTTACTTTTGAACCTGATGAGGAATTCATGGTAGATGAAGTTTTTGTTGATGGCGAAAGTATTGGCTTTGCTGAATCTTACACATTTGAAAATGTTGTAACAGAGCATACAATTCATGTTACCTTCCGGTTGATCGTTGGCCTAAATGACCTACCAGATTGGCAAAATTATGTCGAAGTTTATCCTAATCCAGTGGTTAATAAGACAACTATTGAATTTAAAAAACTGGATGTTAATGAAGCAAATCTCTATTATGAGATTTATGATTATGCTGGTGCTGTTGTTCAGAGAGGCAACCTGGTTGATAAAGTCACGCAAATAGATGTCTCAACACTTGCTGCATCACGTTATATCATCCGTATTTTAGATAAGCAAACAGTTAAAGCTACCTTTAAGCTGGTTAAGATCAATTAATTGTTCATCTATACTACAGCCTGTTACCCATGCTCCTTTTAAGGAGAGGGTGCAGGCTGTTTTTGTAAAAAATGTTTTCTTGAACTAATAAATTAACAACCATGAAATCTTTAAATCATTATTTAGCTTTTTCTCTGGCAGGATTAATGCTATTGTTTTGGGTTGATCCGGTGTATCCCCAATCTAATAAAAGTGCCAATGAAATACAATTAGTTAAGCGAGGTGAACGCCCTCCGATAAATATCGACAACCTTTCGGAAGAGGCGTATTTGAAGGGCGTGATTCGCCTTAAACTAAAAAACAATTATGCGGGTGGTATAGACCCTTATAGTTTACAAATCAATGAAAACGGTAACAGTAGGTTCGGTATAGAATCAATTGATGCTTTACTTACTAACTTCCGTAATACAAAAATTGAACCATTGTTTGCTGCTTTGGGTCAAAATGAATTGAGATTTGATGAGAAACAAAAGGATTGGGGTTTTCACTTGTGGTATTCAATACAAGTGGACGAAGAAACAGATATTAAATCAGCTGTTAAAGCTTTAAATAAGTTGAAAGAAGTTGAAGTAGCGGAGCCTGAGTATAAAAAGAAGCGTATAATTGATGTTGATAAAGAGATTTTAAGCAGTTCACGAACTTCTGATGCTGGTCAGGGACGCAATTGGATGCCTGATGATGAGTATTTTGGTTACCAATGGCATTATCACAATACCGGACAAGAGGCGGGAACTCCGGATGCTGATATCGACCTCCCGGAGGCGTGGGACTTGGCAACAGGAAATCAGAGTGTAATTGTGGCAATTGTTGATGGAGGGATTGATTATAATCATGTCGATCTTGCACCAAACATGTGGGAAAGTATAGGATTCAATTTTGTTACAAACACTTCTAATGTTACTGCTGATGATCATGGAACACATGTTGCGGGTACAGTGGCTGCTGCAACTGGTAATAGTGTTGGGGTAGCTGGTATTGCTGGCGGTAGTGGAAATAGCGATGGTGTGCGACTGATGTCAGCTCAGGTATTTTCTGGTGATAATGCAGGAGGTTTTCATTTGGCTCCCATTTGGGCAGCTGACAATGGAGCAGCAATCTCACAGAATAGTTGGGGATATACCTCGCCTGGCGCTTATAATCAAGCTGAATTGGATGCCATTGATTATTTTAATCAAAATGGGGGAGGAGATGCATTACTTAATGGCGGTATAACAATTTTTGCAGCGGGTAACGATAACTCCTCTCTCGACTACTATCCCGGGTATTATGCTGGTGTTTTATCGGTAGCTTCAACAAATAACCAGGATATCAGATCATATTATTCTAATTATGGGAATTGGGTAGATATCAGCGCCCCGGGTGGAGAAACCAACAGCGTGACAAACCGTGGTGTATTGAGTACCTTACCCGGAAATAATTATGGTTTTTACCAAGGCACTTCGATGGCTTGCCCTCACGTATCGGGTGCTGCTGCACTTATTGCCTCATTGGCCTACGGACAAGTGAGCAATACTGATGTTTGGAGCATACTTGTTAGTTCCACAGATGATATTGAGTCATTGAATCCAAATTACTACGGACAATTGGGAAGTGGCAGATTGAATGCCTATCAGGCTTTGACGGAAGCAATGGCTTATTTGTCAGGTATTTATAATCCAATAAACTTTTCGGCAACAGCACAAAGTGCCTCAGCAATAAGCTTAAACTGGGAACTTAATCAAAATAGTAATGATGTATTATTGATCACTTCTGTTGATGGAAATTTTATTTCTCCATTGGCAGGAGAGAGTTTTCAGGTTGGTGATATTCCATCAGAAGGACAGGAAGTTCTTTTGGCCGGAAACGCTACTACATTTGAGCATCAGGATCTCAGTGGGAGCACAACTTATTACTATAAATTATGGTCTGTTGATGAAAGTCTCAACTATTCTCCGGGAGTAATGGCGCAGGCTACAACCTTCTGCGAAACTCAAACCTTACCCTTTGCTGAATCGTTTGATGCAATGGATTGGCCCTCCTGCTGGTCTCAAACCATCGAAGGTGCTTCGGGTACTGCGGCCTGGATTGTAAACGCTTCCAATAGTGCCGGCGGCCAGGCAAACGAAATGCGTGCCATATGGCAAGAAGGAATAGGCACTTCCAGATTTATTAGTCCTGCATTGGATCTTTCTGGTTCTGACACAATTTACTTGGCTTTCAAATACTTTTTTGATGATTGGGGAAATGGCTGCCAAATTAAAATACAAACCAGCAATGATGGGACAAATTGGATTGACCAGCCTTTCAATTTTATATCTGGACAGGGTAATTATGGCCCACGCACAGCTAATGTTCCTTTAAATAATACCAGCAACGAAACTTATATCGCCTGGGTGATAGAAGGTGATCAATTTCAATTTGATTATTGGTTTATAGATGATGTGACAGTGCAGGCAGATCAGCCTTCAGATTCATATGTTGTATCGTTAAGCTCAAGCCCTGAAAACGGAGGAATAGTTGCCGGAGAGGGATTATACCTTGCTGGTGAAACTGTTTCAATATATGCCACACCTTCCGCAGATTACTTCTTCATCGAATGGCAGGATGAAGAGGGAGCAACGATAAACAACTCAAATCCATTTACTTTTCAGATGCCGGAAGAAAATCTGAGTTATAACGCTCTTTTTCAGCCTTGTTCGTATTATCCTTCAGCCTTTAATTTATCAGCAACACAAATAACAGGTGCTTATGCTGCTTCATTAAATTGGGAGAAACCTGAACTGGATCCTGATTTTCCAGCTGCTATCTCCTCTAGTGTTTATATTGATGGCCAACTTCTGATTACAACAGCAGATACTTTTTTCAATACAACGGTAATTGGGATTGGTGAACATGAGTTTTGTATTGTTTTAAATTATCAAGATGGCGGAAGCAGCTGCTATGGTGAAAGTTGTTTTGCTTTCGAACTTGTGAATGAGGCTACTGCTAATGGAACAGTAACAGATCTGTTAACCGCAGAACCGATTCCTAATGCTGAGGTGTTTTTGATCAACTCAAATAATAATTATACCGTATTTACTGATGTAAATGGTTATTACGAGAGTCCAGTGCTATCCGGAATTTACGATTTTACCATTTCTGCAAGTGGTTATGTTGATCAGTTTGTGCAAGGCATAACAATAGAAAATGAAAGCACGACAACCACTGATTTTGAACTTTTTGAGTTTCCTCATCCTGTCTCTTTTGTTGACGTAACCGAAGTCAATGAGACCTCTGTTCTTATTGACTGGAATTCAGAAGGATGGTTAACTTACGATAATGACGTAATAGGCTACGCAGGAATTGGATCAGAAGTAGCTGACTATAACTTAATTTGGGGTTCCAAATTTGTTCCTGCTCAATTAAGTGCATACGGAACAGGATTCGTTACAAAAGTGGCTGTTTATCAAATGCCAGCAGTTGGTGATTATCTTACTGAAATAAGAATCCTGGCTGGTGAAAATGGTGAAACCGTGCTTTATTCACAAGATGTAACGGGAATACTTACCGGTGATACCTGGAATATTGTTTACTTAAACGAAGCAGTTGCTTTTGACAACACTGAAAATCTCTGGATTGCCATGTATGTTGAAAGACCCGGAAATACTTTTAATGAACCTACTGCCGGCGCCCTTGAAGTGATTCCTAACCGTTATGATTACTTTGCGTACAATGGTGCTGCATGGACTTCAATTAGCGGCGAATATGGAATTAACGATCAGGCTTGGATGTTACGTGGTTTTGTAACCACTTCAGCAGGCCGCGAAGTTGCTTTGGGTCAGGGAGACTTTACAACTACTGGACATAAAGATTACTCAACTGTTAAATCAGTATCAAGTGGTAAAGGAATGATTCCAGCTAGTAAAGCAAATGCAAAATTCCCTGTTTACGCACACGAAACTACCCGTGAATTAGTTGGATATAGCATCTACCGTACAACTTGCGAAACCGGCGAACTCGAGTTTCTTGGATTCACTGTTGATATGCAATTTACTGATAATACATGGGGAAATGCAGAAGCTGGTGTTTATAAATGGGGTGTTGTAGCTGAATATGATTTAAATCAATCTGAGATAACCTATTCTAACTGCCTGGATAAAGATATGTACACAACGGTTGAGGTGGAGGTTTCCACCAATAGCGGTGATAGCCCCGAAGGTACGATGGTTAAGTTTATCAATGTTTCTGAACCTGGGCTCAATCTGGTTTACGAATCAGAACTTGACGAAACAGGCTCTCTTACTTGGGAAGAATTTCGTAAGGGTGTTTATGATATCTATGTGATGAAGAATGGATTTAATACAATCGTTCTTACAAATGATGAAATTTCTAATCCTATTACTTACAGTTGGTTAATGGAAGAGCTTCTTTTAGCAGTGTCAAACCTCCATGTAACCCCCTTTGGTTATGCAACATGGAATGACTATGTGTTTGAGCCGTTTATGGAAACGTTTAATGATGGGATTCCTGAAACATGGACAATCCTTGATGGCGGTTCAACAACCGACACCTGGTATATGGAAACTCCAGAAGGCAATCCACAGACCACTGGCGCCTCGCTTGATGGAACACCTTTTGCTTATGTTGATTCCGATAATGCAGGTACTGGCCCTTTTTTCGATGAGCAACTGATTTCTCCAGTTATCAATGCCTCAGCAGCTGAGGAATTATACATCATGTTCGATCAGTACTACAACTTCTATATGGCTGGCGAATTTGCTAATGTGGATGTATTCGACGGAACGGATTGGGTAACTGTTCTCAATCAGGTTGCAGATCAAGGAGCATGGAATAACCCTAATCAGCAGGTAATTGATGTGAGTGAATATGCCAATGAGAATTTCCAGGCTCGTTTCCATTATTATGACAATGGTATCTGGGCATGGTTTTGGGCAATTGATAATCTTGTTGTTACTGATAATCAGGATCGGTCTGAAACTCGAGGGCTTCAAAACTATAAAGTATGGCTCGATGGTATTTATCAAGGCAATACAACAGATATGTTTTGGCAGCAGGATCTAACAAATTTAGTGGAAGAAGAAACCTATCTCACCGAAGTTTCAGCTGTATACAGCACAGGAGAATCAGAGAAAAGAAGTTTTTTATGGACTTACTATGGGTGTGATCATTTTGCGAATCCAGTGGATTTGAATGCTGAAATAGAGAACAATCTGGATGTCAGGCTATCATGGAATCCGGGAGGATATACAAAGATGAAATTGACTCAAAATCCTGGTGCACCAGCTAACGCATACTACCAGAAGTATGGTTTTGGCTACGGCGTAGCTTACGACCTGAGCGCTTATCCAGATGCTTTGGTAAACAGTATTGACTTCCATCATGCTTCATACGGAGTAAACGGAACATGGGAATACCTGATCCACATCTGGGATTGGGATACCAAAACCCTGATTACAACTGTAGGACCAATCACCACCACCGGAGACGACATATGGGAAATGGGAGTTGATTTGGGCAATATAGCCACTGGCGGCGTAAGCACAGTAGCCCTGTTGATGGAGCCATTGAGCAACAGCCCGACAGAAGCCTATCCAGACCTTTCATCAGACAACGCTTCTAATCCACAAGGATCAATCTATGGAGATCTATCAGATCCCAACGCTATCGGTGCTTCAACAATTGGTAACTTCCTGATGGAAATGTACATCAACACCGCCTATGGACCTGTAAGAGCTACACCAGTCAACTTCGACTATGTTGAAGCCCCTGCAGCCCACACAAAATCAGCCTTTAATCCAATTGCTGAAGCACCTGTTATCAAACAGATTGCTATTAACAGCGAAGATGATGATTTTATTGTTGGAGCCAACATATACCGTAATGGTGAACTCATTGCTGAAATGATTCCAGGTTTTATGTATGTAGATCAGAATGTGCCCTATGGGACGCATAATTACTGCGTTACTAATATTTACGAAAGTGGAGGAGAGTCCTGTCTGGAGGATGCTTGTATAGAGGTTTTAGTTGCTGAAAATTGCAATCCGCCTCAATTAATTTCAGCAACGTATAATGAGACTAATCATGCGATTGACTTGAATTGGGAAACTAATATCATCGAGGAATGGTTGTTTTATGACGATGGTACAAATGTTGATGGTATAGGTGGGCCAGCAACTTTTTCGTGGGCAGTAAAATTTGATCCTGATCAGCTGGCTGATTACGATGGAGCCTCGCTTACTAAAATTGCTATTTATAACAGAACAGCAGCAACCGATGAATTACGTATCTATGAGGGTACGAATGCTGCTAATCTGCTACATACGCAATTGCTGAATGGATTAACTGTTGAGTCATGGGCAGAAGTTGAACTAACTGATGCTATCTTAATAGATGTTACCAAAGAACTATGGATTACTGTTTACACTACTGATGGTAGCAATTATCCTGCCGGATGTGGGCCAACTCAGGGAGCGCCGAATGGTGATCTTATAACACTTGATGGTGTTTTATGGGAGCATCTCAGTGATTATTCATTACCCTACACCTGGAATTTAAGAGGTTTTGTAACTAATGTGGCAGGAGAAACCACAGCTTTAACCCCTGTTGATAATCCCGTTAATTATCCCAATGCTGGCCAACAGCATCTATTAGCTATTTCCAATATAGGTTCAGGTGCTAACAACAAGATTGAGGTTAAAGGGCAAAACGCCATGACACATTTCAAGGTTTACCGCAATGTAAATGGAGGTAATTTTGAAGTGATTGATGAAGTTCCATTCGTCGAAAATCAATTCAATTATGTTTATTCTGATGAGTCAATTGGCAATACTGCTGAAACATACTGCTATTTTATAACTGCTAATTATGAATATTGTGGCGAGTCAGATCCTTCAGACGAAGCCTGCGTTACTTTAGACCCAGTGTGCTCGCCAGGATGGGAGCCCGTTCCCAATCTTCAATACAATATGCAGTTAATCGGGCAAATCATGATCGATGATCTTGTTTCGTTGAACGCAAATGATATTGTTGGTGCCTTTGTAGGTGATGAATGTCGGGGTATTGCATCTCCAATGCCTGATTTCAACGGACTTGTATTCCTTTCTATTGGATCCAATGTAGCTTCTGGTGAAGAGGTTGTATTAAAAATATGGAATAGCAATACCTGCGCTGAATGTGATGCAGGTCCAACAGTTACTTTTGAAAATATGGCTGAAATCGGATCGATTGATAATCCAGTTGCCATTGCTTGCATTACAGATGTTGACCTTACGCTTTCGTTCGGCCAAGGCTACACCTGGTTTAGCGAAAACCTGGCACCTGAAGATGCCCATCCAAATAGTATGTTTGATGGATTGGAAGCTTGCAACAACGACCGACTCATTGGTCAATCCAATTTCAGTGTTTATTACAACGGCAGCTGGAACGGAACAATCACAGCAATGAATCCATTCTACAGTTACCGCATGAAGCTTTGTGAGGCACAGGAATTTACAGCGACAGCACCCGCTGTTGAAATGACGCCCATTACGCTTAATGCCGGATATACCTGGCTGGGTTATATGCCTCAGGCCTGTTTGCCGATCAATGATGCACTGGCTAACCTGAGTCCTGCTCCTAATGCTAATGACCGTTTGATTGGTCAAAACAGCTTCGCTCTTTTCACTGGCAGCAGTTGGATTGGTTCGTTAACGACACTTTGTCCGGGTGACGGTTATGTGATTAAGCTGGCTAATGCTTCAACATTGACTTATCCGGAGGCTTCGGCGAACAGCAACGCAGCTAAATTAAATCAGGCACCGCTTAATTCACCTGTGGGTGAATATCCGGCCACTAACCTGCAGCACAGCATGACTATCTTGGGACAGATCGAACTACCTTCAGGATATGTTAGCAGGAATCCGAACGACCGTGTGTATGCCTATGTCAACGGCCAATGCGTGGGCATGTCCAATCCGATGGAAGCAATGGATGGCTTGATTTTCCTAAGTGTGGGCGAGAACAGCGATGAAACACAAAAAGTAAGTTTCCGTGTTTGGTTAGATGAAGAGCAACAGCTTTTTGAAGTTGTTGACTCGCTTCTTTTTGTTCCGCTAAAAGGAGAAGGTTTGCTGAATCATCCTTATATTTTCAGCCTGAGTAAACCAGTGAACGAAAATACGGAATGGTTTGTTGGTGAGCCTTATCCAAATCCATTTGCAGATGAAACAGTCATTCCATATACCCTATCAGATGCTGCTACCATTCAGGTAAAAATCTTTAATAGTTCAGGTCAGCAGATCACTGTATGGCAGGAATTTGTGAAGGACAGTGGCAAGCATCAGATCCGTATCCCAAAAGGACAGCTTAATAGTGGATTGTACAATGTAAAGATCCTCATTACCAATGAAGATCATACAATCCATACGTCCAAGACTATTATTCTGATGTAAATATTTGCTTCTCCGGGCAGCGCCTGCTGCCCGGAGAAGTTTTTTATGTTTCTCAAAAAAATTATTTGCTGTAAAATCTTAATAATTAAATCCATGAAAAATCGCTACACCTCTCAAAATATAACACATCGCTTGCTGTGTCTTCTTTCGATCATTCCATTCAGCTTGTTTTTTATCGCTGTACTTGCTTTTGACTTGCAAGCACAAAGTACTACTATCGATAGGCAAGCTGCAACTTATCCGTTGAACCCACATATTCAACAGCACAAAGCTATTCAAAAGCAAATGATAGGCATCGAACCTGCCAAGGCTTCAACAGTAGTGACCAGCAGGAAAATTAATCCACCCATTATACCTCCCGCCAAAAGCACCAATATTGTAAGCATTATTGATATTGGGACTTCAGCTAATGCATACAGCTATGGTTATAGCGGAGGCCAAAAATCTATTCTTTGGACAGTGCCTGAATTGAATATGGTTACCAATTTCCACCGTATGGGTGGCGACTTGGATCCTGGAGGATATTCAGGCGATCTGGGTTATGATGTTTCTTTCGATGGTGGCCTCAGCTGGGAAAACATGATCGAAATATACATTGCAGAGAATAATGCTGGTGGTAGTTATTATACAGATGCTGCACGTTATCCTCAGCATGGTGTATGGAATCCGGAAGGCAATACCGATCCTAACAATGCCTGGCTGTCGTATTTTGCCCCTAATCTTGATGAGTCAAACTCTCCCGGCAGCTGGGGAGGCTATAGCTTTGGTGCAGTAAATATTGGTGATCCTACCATCAAAACAAAGAATCTGCAGTCAACTGAAG
>Ga0100391_1001839_pt1 | contig 23062 bp, 10 predicted proteins | sample CryGeymeta201515_FD_81541 | JGI IMG/M metagenome (GOLD analysis project Ga0100391, IMG submission 81541) | Groundwater microbial communities from Crystal Geyser aquifers in Utah, USA - Crystal Geyser metaG 2015-15 | ecosystem: Environmental > Aquatic > Deep subsurface > Groundwater | place: USA... | reverse complement strand
TCGGCCAACGAATGGGGTTGGTGTCAACGTGGGTGTCCAGTACTGATGTCGTTGGTGTCAAAGGATGGACAGGTGTCAAGGGGGTGCGCGATGCGAAGGAGTCCTGCGAGGTTGGTTGCGAGATGGTGTCTCGTCGTTCCGGTTGCAGGAGTCGTAGTAGCCTCAATGGTGTAGTCCTACAAGGCATGTCGTCGGTGCGACGAGTCCTTGTCCGGTTGTGGGAGGGTTCCTGTGAAGGGTGTATCTTAACACGTAAAAAGCTAGTGTGGAGACATAAGAGTAAATATGAATATTATGGCAAATAGGAGTAAACTAGACTAGTGCTAAGTGTGGATAGGAAGCAGGCATAGGCACACGACCTAATAAAGTAAGACCTAACTCCTGAGTCCTATCATAGTCCCTAATAGGAGACAAGGTAAACTGCCGTAGTCCACCTGGGCTTAATTTGCTAGTACTAGTACCACACTGTAGATTCTAAAGGTGACATTTCCTCGCTTTCTTTTTTCCAGCCTAGCCTCCAAACAAGAGACAAGTGATATGTTACTAGTCTACGTTTAGGCTAATCGGATTTCGACGTGGTAGCTTACCACGATAGATTATTTGACTTATGCTTTACCGTAACAGAATGAACTCTTCGGCAATCATTTTTAAATGGTTATTTGAAATGACTTTTGTACAGTTTCTGGTTTTGAGGCCATGAACGTCAGTGCATCAGGGCTCAGCAGATATAATCGATGACCGATTCATTGATACCTGGTACTACGTACAGTACCTGGTAGTACGACAGGTCCTACTACCTAGTACTATAATATTTTTTGACTTCTTTATTGGTCTTTCTATTCTGTCTTCTTATTATTATTTAGCGTCGGCTGAGAATTGAAAGAAAAGTCTTTTGGACTGGCCTGCTGTTCGTTTGCTGTAGGAAATAATGTCATCACTCAAATCTTCCAGCACTTTTTGGCAATTCTAACAGGACTCGCAGTTGACAACCACTGATGTATTACCAGTACTGTATTATCCGCTAGAGCAAAATCATTTGAACACACAAAAATAGCAGCTTCAGACTTCAGATCATTCGATCATTTATTTCTCGATTCTTTCTCTGCTCACAGTTTCTATTTACAGTGTTTGAGTTATTCATTTTCCTTCTTTTCTTGCAAGATGAGTTCCAATACGATGCTCCTGCAAGCCATTGAGCTGAACACCCAGGCTGTTTGCACGCTGGCCAACGGAAAGTCTGGACGCGCCACTGTTGATGCCCTTAAGCAGGCGATGGAGATTATGGAGGCGCTCTACGAGGACCGAACCATCATGGACTGTTCTAAAGCCACCGAAGATGGCCGCCTGCAGTGCCGTGCAGTCTCGATGCCCGATCTCTATGACGAACACTTCTTCATTTTTAACCATGCTCTTTTGTTTGATCCTGTGGTCGTCTCTACTTCACCAAGTGGTATAGTAGGGCCCAGTGATATGGCGTACGGCTGCGCCGTGTTGACCTTTAACATGGCTTTGGCGTATCACCAAATTGGCATACAAACGGGTAGTTCCAAGAAATTGAAAACGTCATGTTTGCTCTACGGCAAGGTTGCAGAGATGACAAGTGCAGCTGTGGCATCCAGAAGCGACTTGTCCGTGCTGCACTTGATTGCTCTGAACAACGCTGCTCAAATCCAGTACAGTCAGGCCCGATTTGTGGCATGCGATGAACTTTTTTCGCATGTAAGGTACATTCTGCAATTCCCGGATCTGCTCGAGAGTTCAACTGATCAGTTAGTACAGTCGGTGCTTGCTTCTGGTGACATCGACGAAATTAAGCTCAACACTGTCGTCTGCAATACTCCTAGCACGGCACCTACAGCATAGAGTTGCTTGACATCTTTAAATATCGACAATTTTGAACCCACCGCATAAAACTTAAAAAAACTAGAGTATATTACCATCTATAAGCGAAGATAAATTGCTTTCTTGAACAATTCTTAGCTTAGCTTGCGTGCATCATGCAGAATCAGCACAGGGTTTTGCAAATACACTGCTGCTGTCGCCGGTACCTCCAAAGCAATGCAACAAGATGGAAGTCCAATAGCATAAGACCGAAAAGCGCAACACGACAACACGACTAGCCTCATATTCTTGACCGCTATCTACATATCTGTGCTGCCGTTGACGCTGTAGGTCACTGGAATGGCCGACGCGAGAACAACCCATAGAGCTACTACGCTTCCTACTAACCATTCCACAACGTCAACGACTGGAACAACGATAGCAACTGCAGTTGGCAGCGACACACTGTTGACAGTTCACCAATCGTCGTTGTAGCTATAAATGCCATCACCACTACTACCTCAGTAGTAGCAAGGATCTAGTAGTAGCAAACTGCCTTCAACAAGATGAGAGTGCGATGGTACGTACCAGGTACCAATCATCAATTGCCATATTTGCCTCTTGAACGAAAAAAGAATTCTTCGTTGAAAACCAGAGACACCACTTTCTGAAAACAACAGCTGAAAGCTGAAAAAGAGATTGAGCCGTTACCTACGTACTAGTAGTAATGGTACCTACTACTAGTAGTACTGGTACCTGGTACGTCAAAATCCGAGATGCATGAACTGGACAAACTTTTCAAGAAATTAAGATGACTGATGGCCGAATATCTTCAAATTGTAGACAAAGAGGAAGTCCTCTTAAAATGATGATTAACAGATAAGAAGGTTGTGGCTTTGATGACGCTGAGATAGCAGAGAAAATCTTCCAAATGCTTCTCAGCCAATGACGATCCAGCAATTTCCGAGTTTACTCTGTCACAGTGTTAGAACATAGCTGCTATTCACTTTCCATATCAGAGGCAAAAGGCTACTACTACCGTACTACCAGGTAGTACCGTAGACTAGTACTACAGCAATCTTCTCATTTTTCGTAGCGAAGAAGCTCCAAAACATCTTCTTCGTGGCTGCGAGAAATCGAGAACAAAAAATGGTAAATTTTTGTACTTCTGGCGTCAAACATGCAACAGGCGCCACATGTACAGTAGAACGCTTCAGGTTTGCTTCTACTAATAAAAATATACTCGTAATACCGTAATAATTGTAGGTATTTTTTGAAAATAGTAGAATGTACACCCAAATCATAAACCCACTGGTACACCTTTTTGCATATACCCAGCCACTGGCTATCAGTGAGGCGTATACCAGGGCTCTGCTACTTTTGGCGTGACTGTGGTGGTGCCGCTGCCCTTTGCTGACAAAGCTTCAACTGCTTTCACTTCATGGCAATAAGAACTGGTTGTCTACTGACCAAAGAGACTTGCAATTACAGCGGCTTTTCATTGAGTGTGTGGAAGCCCTGGCAGCGGTTTTGTTGCAATCATAGGCATAGGAAGTCCTCGTAGTCTTCTCTTGATTTTTGCCAGGTGGTGATATCTGGTTCTTCAAGGTACAAAAGAGAAAACGGCAAAGTATTGCAGTTAAACAAGGACAGGTGCAATGACGGACTAGATAGCTACTCAAAAAGGCTGCGTATTTCTTCCAATAGCTATCTATTCGGGAGACACTTTAGTGAAAAATAAAAACATGCATTTGTTATGTAGAATATATGCATACAAATTAGTACTACTCATTAATGCACTGCTAGCGAAACGTGTTTTCCTCTACTGTGCCCAACCACTGCTTAGAATGACACCGTCGACAAGGATGCCTCGACTGCTAATGATGGTGAGACAGTCGGTGGTCTTGACAAGAACCCCCAAAGCCACACTATTTTTGACACCAAGGTCCGTTGTACTGGATCACCTACTCCTACTCGGGGTCGTCGAAACCTGCTTTTTGTTCAATAACAAAGGATGAACAAATCGGTAATCGTTCATGCCGCCTCGATTGCTCAGTGCAGGCGTGGCAATGTTGGAGGGCGTCGAGTGACTGCGACCAGACATGTGCCAAGCATTGGGGCGCGGAGCGGGACGCAAATCACCTTCGATACGCGTGAGAGATTTCCTGAGACTCCTGTTTTCAACAGCGCCCGCCGTCGGAACACATTCGGTCGTCCGCGTGGGCCTGTCAAAGACGTAGCGTTCGAAATCATTCCAACCATAGGCATGGTTCTTGATGCGATCATTGTGATGAGCTTTGGCTATGGTGCGTCGACTCTCGTCTTCTTGAACTTTGACAGGATCTAGCGTACATTCCTTGGCTGCTTCCAGCAAGTGTTCAAAATCCTTGTTGGACAGAGCACGATTGCGTTTGCGCACTCGAAAGGAGAAGCTTCTGGGAGCTCGCATATCCGCGGGAGTTGGCATGCCCTTGGGAGGAGCTGGAGGAATGTCCAAGAGTCCGCGCCGATCCGGAGATGTGGATGCTCGTGCGAGCACCGACTTGCGAATGGCAGAGACCTGCGACGAGGGACTATTGAGGGTACTGCAGACTGTCGTTGTCTGTGTGGTTATGGATTCTTCCGTGTTGGACATGGCATCGTCCAGAGAAGAGTCTGGAGTCGAAACAGTTGTAGCCGAAGCTCCCACAACAGCCACGGGTGGTGGTGACGCCAGTGGGGGCAGTGGCATCACCGTGAGACTGCTGGTGCTGACGTGAAAGGACGATGACGAGCAGCTCGTCAAGAGCGTCGTTTCCGAAGCATTTCGCAATTGTTTGGGCTTCACCGGGGAGGGCGTGGGGATGACCTTATGTGGCAACGACGGAGATGGAGGTTGTCGTGGCACCTCGTTGTTGCGCGTACCATTACTACTGGCCGACCGTCTCCTCTTGGAAATGGCATTCCTGCCACTTCTCCGATCCGACGACGAAGAGCCCGACTGATGATGAGGCTTCAATAAGGCTTTCACCTGTTGAAAGAGCTTGGGCATCTTGCTTGTTGCTCTCAAAGTATATAAATAGTTGGCTTGTGAGATGGGTTCAAAATTTCGACAAGAAATGAATAATATGAGAATTGGGGTTGTCTCTCTGTGCTCTACGTGCTTGCTGTGTTTCTACTGGGAGATAGATATTGTGCCAGTACCATTTCTGTTGTGCTGTAGTGTACTACACTAGCTAGGAGCTAGTAGCTAGACTACTGGATACTTTTAAAAACGAAGTTCGTCCACTACTGTTGTAGACTCTCTCCGATGGACAAACCAACAACAAAAAATCGGAGTAGTAGTCGGAGACGGTCAGCAGGGTCTCATCAATTCTACTACTACTCTGCTACTCCTGCTACGTAGACTAGTACTGTCTAATAATACTCCCATGTAAAAAATGTGGAGGTCTGACAAAATTGGCTAGCTCTACGCACGTGTATTATGTCGAGAAAATGCCGAAGGCTTAAGGGAATCTTGTCACTATTACGTGAACTTTACGAAATTAATTGACATTGGCACGAACTCTCAATGGAAGTGTAGTAGAACTCTCTCATGGCGGTACTACTATTTCAGCAATGGCCACTGAATACGTGCCTCACTGACTTTTCGACCGCCTGACGAAGTGAGGTTTCGACCACCCCTCACAAATTCTGAGTGCCAAATGTTTTCATTGAACGAATGAACTGCAGTAAAATTTTGATCCAAGAAGGAGAAGGAAATTCTGGAGTGAAAGACACTTCTTGGACTAAGATTAGCGAACGTTAATATCTACTCCGAGTTGAATGGGGTGAAATTTACACTGGCAATTGGGATAGCTTCAAAAATCGTTTAGCTCTATTAGTACGGTTGCAGCAGCAGCAAGCTTCGACTTCAGCAGCGCTGCTCGGGGTGTGGACTTGTTGTAAAAGAATGTTCTACCATGGTTCATTCAAATATCTACCTTGATTAAATCTTGACTTGTAGAGGGCGAAACTCTAGATGACTATCCTCCTGTTTCAAGCCGAGCCAAGACAAACTAACTGTAACATTTTTGTGCTCTTGAATCCCACAGCATTCACCAAATGTCGCCAAAACAAGGCAACTCATTTCAAAAGCCGACGAGGAAAGCGTTTTAGACTGGTGCATTGCAACTGCACAAAATGACTCGATTCAATTTCGTTCATCTTTATTTTTTATGTGCAAATGTTCTAGCCATGATTGCTAAGTGCTACTACTTACAGTACCAGGTACTTGATATCTACACTCAGTAAAGATTATTTACAAAAGATTGCAGTTCTCGTGGGACTCAATTGAGTACTTCTCTTTCCTACTAAAGTAGTGTTTCGATAACGTAAGTGATGACACCAATTTAATTGATGACACCAATTTAATTGATGTGATGAACAAGTCAAAGCGGAGTACTTAGTACTACTAGGTACCTGCCTGGTAGTAGCAACGGCAACACAATAAAATTGAATGCTCGTACTAGTACCTATTCGAATTCTGTACTAGTATTGCACTAGTTTTCGGCGACCATCGGTAGTCGCGAGATGGTAACACCTAAGTACTGGTACAAGTTAAAACCAAAAAATCTGGATGACTGTCAGCTTTGTTCGAAAAAGTCCTGTTTAACCTCTTTGCTGCTGCTATTGGTATTTGCTTGTTGAATAGCCGGGTCGAGATCTAGTAGTAATCCGTTATTTAAAAGTTCTCGCATCAATGGTATGGTACCGTAGTCTACCGGTTCCTGGTAGACTACTCGGAGAAGTTTTGTAGAGGAGGTCCCAAAGAGCAGAAGACCGCAGAGACGCTTTAGAGAAACAAGACAACTTTAACTCTGTCTGAATTCATGAATGCATTCTATGGGACTGAAACATTCGGATCTACAGTAATCTCTATTCGTCAAAAATAATAAGAAGCAATTGTTTGTTTCTACGCAACACAGTCTACTCGCACACACGAATAACGAATAGCAACCAAACAACCACTTCTTGTGCTAAATTGTAAGTTGTTCGAACAAGCGAAATACATAAATAATAGTGTAATGACAGCATCATCATCATCATCAACAACAACAAAACCAGTAGCAACAGCATCTTGTACCTCAACACAAGTAGCATTCCAGTCGCTTTTGCGCGAGCTCCTGGAGGAAGTTGGAGTCTTGCAAGGACAGGCAGTATCGGTATCGGATACAGAAACTGAAAATAATGATGCGACAACGACAACCATTACCACTAACCAGAATGGGCAGAATGGGACTAAGGGTATGGAGATCTCCAATTTATTTTGTCAAATGGATCAATGGTTGGGAATAGTAGCATCGCCACTTACTTCCATCAATGGCAGTGATGACGACTCTATGGACATGACAGTGGAAGACTGTGCCCCCTTTTCATCGAAAGTCTACGAAATCCTGGCCAATCTCGTCATACAGGCCTGGAATCCTGTTGATGGCAATCTGACGGTTAATACAAATCCCTTTATCCAAGAGTTGGAGAGGTTGCGGAACGAGAAAAAATTGCTGACGGAGGAAGAATTGACATCGGTCATGTCCTTGGATTTTCTCCCGGCCGTTCGCGTTACCAATTGGATCCGTCAATGGATGGAGTGCAATGTTGAGGGTTCTCGTGCTTCCGTTGCTGAAGATAAAATACGTTCTTTTTCACAATACTTACTGTGTGGCAGTCAACCAGCATCTGAGACGCCACCACAGTATGCAGAGCCGCTTATCCAAGCCATCTTTATCCACCTGTCCAATCTTTCGACGTTCCAATCCCAACTCTTGTTGTTTCAGCAAGCTTTTCAACGTGGCGACTTTGCTATTGGTAGTGCGGAAAATGCAAGAGCTAAAAAGCACAAGCACACCCTTCCGAGTACTCTGAAAACAACCGCTCTGTCTGATCCGACCCAACGACTGCATCACTATCAAATATCGCAACAGCTCGCACAGAAATTGACCAAAGAATTTAATAACCATGTTCAATCGCTAGAAATTATTCTGGGGGACTGGTATGCTTCGTGTCAAAACAAAAATTTACGATTGGTCGCACGTGCAGGATTAGGACGGGTTTGGATGAAATTTTTAAACATCAACAATGCGTCTGTCGCGGGTGGATATGCTCCCAGTGTCCGGGGCGAGAATACCAGCGCCGCCGGTTTAGACGTATCGTTGAGGGTTTTGTATCGAATACTTTTGGGAATGTCACTCAACAGCAGCAAAACAAATAGTAAAAGTCAAGTCTTGCAGGAATTGTTGTTCTATCAACTGCTGCCTTTGCATCAACCCAGTGCCATGGTCCTGTGGCGTGACCAAACGAGCTTGTTGGAACTGTATCATGAACCGTTGGTTCAGTGCATGGCGTTCATTCTGAAGCTACACACCGAATGGATTGGTCACGTCTGCCAAACGCTCCTTGCACCATCCGAATCCATTTGGCCGCTGGGGGGGAACACTCCCAAGCAAGTGTTGTTGCTCCACGAAGTTGATACCTTTCTAGGAATGTTATTGACAACAAATACAAGCAACGCCAACAAAACCAGACCCAGGCATGATACGTTAGCACCTCCAGTCGATGTTGTCTTGGTCCTGGAGGAAAGCACATTTGTTTCAATTCTCTCCACGGCGGCTCAGTGTATGGCATCAGAACATTCCAGACTGGCCGAGCGAGCTCTCGTTCTCTTTAAAAATGCATATTTTAAGAGAATGGTCTACGTCGACCACTACGAAGCCTCCCTTCGGGTATTATTGCCAGCTTTGACGCGAAGCAGTAGCAATATTGCCAAAACTGGAAACGAAAGTAGTAGCTGGGGCAACGCAACATTGCCATCAACCAAACACGCTGTTCCGTGGAATCCTACAGTTCGTAAAATGACATTTCATGTATTGAAGAATTTGAAGGAGCACAACCTCTCTATTTTTGCCGAGGTGTGCAATCAGTTATTCGGGGATCATGTCGCGCTAATTCCCGTCGAAAACGATGCGTCGTCACCGGAACAAGAACAGCCAAGGTCATCTCTACTAGCTTCTAAGGTATCGCAATCAGTATCGAAGGCTCCAGATTTTAACCGGCGATTTTCATTGCAGGCCGGTATGGGGGACTGGAAACCCCCACCAAAGCAACAGGGCAGTAGACCTGTAGCAGGAAGTCACATGAATATGCCGCCGCCGTCCAATCGACCTCCCAGCAGGCCGACGTCGCAGCCACCTTTAGGTGTGACTGGAGTAGCGCCCTGGGCAGCCAAGGCAGACAAAACCCCTCCTTCAATAGGTAGAGGTAAAGCACCATGGGCCAACGAATCTACCAGCCACCAGCTTCCACCGACGAACTCGAAAAATCCACCTTCTTCAATTACTGGTGTTGCTCCATGGGCGGTGACTCCTTCTGGACTGCCTCCGACAACATTCAAGGGCACTTTTATGACAAAGCAGCGTCCTGGTGGACCTCCACGAATGCCCCCAGCATCTCAACGCGAGAGTGCAGCATCTAGTGGGGCGCCTGCTGTACCATCGTCGCAACCGTCTACCCCTTCACCATCCTCAGAAGATACCAAAAGAGCGGTAAACAACAACGATACATCTGCTGGCATAGATCACGTGCTGTATTATATGAATCAATGCAAACCAGCAGGTATGGAAGAAAACGAAGATGAACATGCTTCATCGTCCTGGTCGAAAGCACAAATGGAAGAGACGCCGACTCTTTTGCCAGACCTGAAATTTCATGATTTGGTGTTTGGACACGAATTAGGCCACGGCGCTTTTGGTGTTGTCAAATACGCTCGTTTGATTGATAGGACAAAGACGAGATCACGCTGGCCAGAATATGCTGTCAAGGTAATTGCTACGGAAAAGCTAACGGAGTTGGGATATGAATACGGTGTAGCCCGAGAAATTGCCTGCCTGCGTATTGTGAGCCATCCAAATGTAGCACGGCTGGTCTCGAGCTTTCGTTTCCAACAGGGAGCCTACCTGGTTTTGGAGTACGCGAGTGGTGGCGATTTGCACCAGCTTTTGCAGCAGCATGGCTCTCTTGATTCGCCATCATGTCAATTTGTTATGGGAGAGGTTGTAGCAGCCTTGGCAAGTCTCCACGATGATCTTGGATTTGTTTACGGGGATCTCAAGCCTGAAAATATTGTCCTGAGCGAAACAGGGCACATCAAGTTGACAGATTTTGGTGCCTGTCGCCCGTACACTGAGCGAGCTCGAGCTTTGGTGCAGTCGCAGATGGGAAAAAGCGGCAAGAATCTTTTGGGGACACTGCGAGAAGGAGATCCCAGAAAGTTTAACCAAGAAACGGGTAAGATGCTCCAAACTGGTTTTAACGCAATTGGCAAAGAGGACGAAGAAGAAGAAGAAGAAGAATGTCAGGGCTGGATGTCCACGGAGGAAACCTCTACAGCGGGAAACCAAACTAAGGCCATCAATGATGATACCTTCGAAGTAATGGACGTCGACGAACACAAAGAAGACTCACGAATCGAAGGTACCGTTGCGTACTTACCGCCTGAGGTTGTCCTTGGATCTATTCCTACACCTGCTGCCGATTCGTGGGCTCTTGGGTGTGTACTGTACCAGTGTATGTCCGGTCGTCCACCGATCCTGGAAGCCGACGATTCCATGACCAGAAATCGCATTGTTTCGTTTAAACACACCTCGAGCAACGAGATGAATCAGTTGCAGGGCGACAATGATGTCTTGTTTGGAAAGGATCAAAAACACGCGGCAAACATTCCCGACGATGCCAAAGCCCTCATTCGTGCTCTCTTGGATCGCGAAGCCAATAAGCGTCCTAATATGCAGCAGGTTGCCGAACACGACTTTTTTGATGGTCAAGATGTCATGCGTCTGTACCAAAAGGCAGCGTATCCGCTCGATGTCGGTGGTGTAGCTCCTGCTCCTCCCGATGCTCAATGGTCTAGACGGCAGTTTAGTTCCATTTGGGCTCCTCAACCGCAAGCATACGACATTAGTGGTGCCAGTAGCGGCGGAACATTGTCAGGAAGTTTTTCCGGTGTTGTATCTTCAGCGCCAATCCCCGAAGGTGACGAGGCTGGATCGTCGTTTTCTGCCAGTCACTTCTACCGAATATTGGTCACTCCTGCACCGACATCCAGCAACGCTCCTGGCCACGCCAGCAAGGCCAACGACAATGTCAACAACCTGACACAAAAGCCGCTAGCGCATATTGAAGAAGACGATACTTCCATGGCATCGTCTGACGGCGCATAATAGTGGCAAATAATTTTGCTATTGTGCTCTATTTGAGTACTAACTAGTACTATACTGCTCGTATTGTCAAGTACTTCTGCACGTTGACCTATCGCCCTATCCTTTCGCTTCTTCCGATACTCCGAATAATGTTTGGTCATTGTTTTATATTCTTTGGACTATTAGCTTGCCTGCGACAAACAAGGCCAAGACACCATGGAGACCACTAAAAATAGGGCCGAGATCATTCCATAATAATATTACCAATGATTGGAATGTTTCCAGTTTACGGTGGAAACCCGAAAATATAATTATTGAAATCACCTCATCCCTATCATTATTATTTTTTGTAAAAAAATTCACTAATAAGCAAACCACAATCAGACGTAATCTCATTTATTTTTATGTTCGGGCATCCCCTATCCTCGTCAAACATAATATTAACTAACCTTCGAGTCTGTAGTCGCAATTAGGAATAAGTTAGTTTTAATCAATCAAAGTTAACGCTACTCGAAAGAATCGATTGATATTGACAGCAGTATGCCCAACAATAAAACTGCATCTGCATCGTCCACCACCTCGGAAAAGACACCTTTGCTGCACACAACAAGGCTCGGCGACGAGGATGATATAAACAGCAATGCTGCCGCCGCCGTCGACACAACAGCAACGAAACTTCCAATTTCCACCAACATTCCTGCCACTTTCTACGTCTTATCGGGTGTCAGTCAACCTCTCTTAGTGACACTATTAAAAGATGCCGGTTTGGCCAACTCGAAATGTCAACTCTACATGCTGTTTTACTACCTGGGTCCAGCCATTACGGGTCTTCACATGTGTTTCAGCGAGCACGAAGCATTGCCATCCACGAGCATGACCATGCGAGCGTCTGCCATTGCTCTTTTTGATATTACCGCCCAAGCTTTGAATTATACTGGAGCAGCTCTTGCGGGACCTACCATCTTTGCCATTGTGTACAGCAGTGTCACAGTCTGGACGGCTGTCTTTTCGTGGCTTGTTCTGCGTCGAACCTTGATTCCAGCGCAATGGATGGGAATTATTACGGTCTTTGGAGGATTGGTCCTGACAGCCACGGACGGTTCGGTTCAAGTAGGATCCGATGTAGCCAGGGGACTTTTGCTGGTATTGTTGGGTTCCGCGATGCATGGGTTAACCTATGTCTTGTGTGAAACAGTAATGGTAATTCTTCCACATCACGATGATTCATGCGAGGGCCTTCGTAGTTTCTTAATGGGAAATCCACGCGACAAGAGACTTACGGTGCTTCAAAACTGTGCCATTCAAGGCATCGTTGCGGTTGTCATCATGTTCGTGTGGCAAATTATTTACACAGCACCTCGTTATGACGAGCTTATTCTGGAACCCATGATCCAAGCTCATACTACCAAATTACATGCCGCTCTAGTTCTGGGATTCTTTGCTCTGTCCAACTTGATTCACGCTTTGAGTTACTTTTATACCCTGCGACACTTTCCCGGCGGAGCTACCAGTGCAGGTGTCATGAAGGGACTCCAAGCGGTTCTCGTCTTTGTCGTGACCGATTTTTTCTTCTGCGGAAGAACGGGAGGCACTGAAATGTGCTTTTCGACAACTAAATTCGTATCGCTGGTTACTGTGGTCGGTGGCATTATTTTGTACGGAGTCTTTACTGAAAAACAACATCGACTGGAAAATGAAACTGTTACTCTACCAGTCGAGCAACCATTGCATGACTCCATCGACAAAGAATCTAAGGTAAGCTCTCCAGAACTACTTTTGTGAGCCTCGTATAAGAAATGACCCAATTTGTAGTTTTCTTACAAGAACGCAACTGTCGGTTTTGTGAAAGATTCCAGGAATTTGATTTCATTATTGTTGGAGCCGGACCATCAGCCATTGGACTTTTAACGAGCCTACTGGAGAATAGAGACAGAGACGTGTTTCCATCAATTGCCATTGTCGAACGTGGTCCACAAACAATAGCCAGTTCAGTCGATAGAGGACCCAGCAAAACTCAACATTTGAGCCGTTGGTTTGAAGCTGCTCATGATCGCTCCTCATCGTACGTCCAGGTAGTACAGTCTGCAATCAACACGCAGGACAATAAATACCGCCGACTGGATATTCCTATTGGGCGAGGAATTGGCGGAGGCTCCAATATCAATGCCGGTCTTTGTGTGGCACCTCCGCCCGGAGACTTTCAGAATTGGTCGGAACCGTACAGGACTGGCTTGCCGGATATTTTAGAACACTTACAAGAGAGATTATGCGCCAATCACTGTCTCTGGAACTCTGCCAACGGTAAAGAAATTACAAACACTAGAGACCTAGATGACCATGCAGTGCCGTGTCTTGGCAAAGTCAACCCTCACAACTCACAGATTGGACGAGTCAATTACTACAACGCCTTGCTGGAGCCCATCCTCCAAGAGTCATCAGTGCGAGCAAAGAATTGGGCGACACAAGTGCATTGGTTTTGCCATCACGAAGCTCAGCGTTTGATCCTTCTCGGCGAAAGAGTTACCGGCATCGAGGTTTGCAACACTGCTGCAGGATCCTATTATATTCTGTCGGCAAGAAATGAAGTGATTATTTGTGCGGGTGCCCTCGAGACACCAGCTCTGTTATTGGCATCCGGCGTAGGACCCGATGACGCCGCAACGTCAAAAAATAGTAATCACAGGATACACGGCGTTGGGAAACGTCTACGAGACCACGTCATTTTGCCACGAGTTTTATTGGGCCCACCACCGTCTCTGCATGCTCGGAGCATTAATGGGATTCATGGCATGACATCGTTTGAAGTCCCCGGATACAGCGATCGTTTCTTGCTGATGACTGCAACAACTGTCCCAGAAATTGCACTCCACTTTTTTGGACGTATCATCGAACCCTATTGGAGATTGGTCTCGAGTCGATTATTGCCGTGTTGGCTCAACAACCAGGGGTGGCCTGTGTTGGAGGGATTCCTGAAATTTGCTGTAATGTATACACCCGTCTATTGGTTTTTACAGTACGGTGTAACGACTATGAATCTAGCGTACCTCAATCCACACTCTACTGGATCGCTCCGACTAGTGCCTAAGCACTCCTTTACCGCAGATGACAATACCACAGGTCGACGTCGAGACTTCGATCTCCAATTGGACTTGAAATACCTTCGAGACCCCAAAGATATTCAATCTTTTTGGCGAGGATGGGTAGCCAGCCCTATAGTATCGAATAATTCTTCTTGGTGGGAAGTCTATCCAGGAATCATCTTTCGATTCTTGTATCGCCGCTTTGGGAGTGCAAAGTTTGAAAAGAGTGTTCCATCTTGGTTTGATCTCTTTTCTCGCGACACCTGTCTTCCTTTCTACCACTGGTGCGGAACGTGTGCGATAAAGACCACGAATGATGACGACGACGACAGTGATGATTGGGTCGTTGACGCAGACTTGAAAGTGCGTTCGTTGCGGTGCCTTCGTATCTGTGATGCGTCCATCTTTCCCAACAATCTGTCTGTACCTCCAGCTTTGGCTTGTGTATCGATAGGGTACCTGTTGGGCAAAATGCTTTGCAAGGATAGTGCTACTAAGAAAGTAATATGATGCGAGAACTTTACTACTACTCACATACCCCGTATGCTTTTCCCTGGAAGAATCATCAACTATCTCTCTAGCTACTAGCTACTAATAGGTCTAGTAGTAGTAGAGTAGCAGCAGCTTTTGCTCTACTGGTACTGCAAACTGCAATCTCACGGCGTAGCCGCAACCGCCATCATAATATTCAAGGAGAAAGTGTGCACGCGAAGGAATTAAATGGTGAAGTTCGCAACATGGACAGCAACAGCAACAGCCAGTCATGGCGTCATGGCCAACAAAAATATTTCTGGACTAGTAGAGACTAGAGTACACATCATAATATCTTATCCCTGCTTCAGCAACATTAGCTTATCATTGGCTTCCCATTCCCCTCTCTCCTGCATCCGTTCAAAGCAGTAGCCCGTCGCTATTGAAATACAAACAAAACCAAACTCCCATTAACGTTTATTTTCCCTTTCGTCCTTTGGTCACCACTTGCACCACCGATCATGACGACGAGTACCAAGAAGCGCAAAACTATTGGCCTGGAAAATGATGATCCGCACAATAGCATATTCCAAGCCTCGCCGTCACCTACTAAGGATCGAAAGACCTACAAAGCTACTCGTTCGGAAGCCAAGTATACAAACAATAGTTTTGTAGTGTTGAAGCGGCAATTGTGTGAAGAGCAAAAACGTACCGTCATGTCCAAATTCGAGCAGTTCTTGAGCGGTTCCAAGCCAGACTTGTTGTTGTCGGAAACATTGAAACCCAACCAAGCACACCCAGAATTTGTCACACAATCAATGGTGAATTTACGTTGGGAACTGGCGGCCTGGGATGAACTCTACAATCGTCCCAGCGGTCAAGTGGTGTTGGCCTTTGGACAGAACGATGCCGGTCAATTGGGCATGCCCAGTCACGATACCGATAACGATGCCATGTTAGATGGTATTCCTGCCACGGCTATTAAAGAAATGAGCAGCCGTCACGTCAGTCAAACCGCGTGTGGTGGAATGCATACGATCGCTCTCACCAAGGATGGCATGGTATTTTCGTTCGGTGCCAACGACGATGGCGCCTTGGGAAGGACGACCAGCGATGAAAACGAAGAAGCCGTGCCAGCCCGAGTGGCCTACATGGTCCTCAGCAAAAATGCCGTGTCCAAACACCAATGTCTATCGACCCAAGACGAATCGAATGAGATTGTTATGGTGTCTGTAGGAGCCAGCCATTCTCTCTTTTTGTCGGTCTCCGGTAATGTGTACATGGCGGGCATGTACAAGGATATTGACGGCAGCGGTAAATTCAGCGATCCTCGTCCCAAGGACGACACGGATACTTCGGACGAACAACCCAAGGGAACTCCCAAGGGCATTCACAAAGTACCGGTTCATTGCTATCGTATGCCCGGGCGTGTAAAATTTATTGCCAGTGGTGGTGCCTGTAATGCCGCCATTCTAGAGGACGATACTCTGGTAACGTGGGGTATGGGATACAGTGGTGAAATGGCGCGTAGCAAAGCCATGATCCAAGACCTGGAGCATGAAACGGAAAATCGGCCCTTGAGAGTGGACGAACTCAAGGAAGTTACAGTCAGTACGAGAAATGACAAGAAATTCTTCATTGACAATATTATGGACCGCTGTCTTAAGCCCAAACCCGTCGAATGGGCCAATGGTCGCACTGATATGATTGTCACTCATGTTTCCATGGGAGAAAGTCACATTTTGGTGTGTGCCAGGGCTCCCGATGAACCCTTTTCTAGAGCCTATTCGGCCGGAAACGGAAGTTATGGCAAATTGGGACACGGCAACGAGGATGCGGTCCATGCACTTACTCTGGTACGTATCATTGGTATGGCGATGATCTGTTTATTCTGGTTAATGTTTATATTCTCATTCCCCTAATGTCCAAACAACTACCGTATCACTACATTTTTTTTCAACCGTAGATTGAAGCTCTGAAGGAAGTGCCCATTGCTCGTGTGGCTGGAGGACAACAACATTCCCTATTTCTCCATGCCAAGGGAGACCTTGTCTATGCCTGCGGACAGGGAGATAAAGGACAGTTGGGCATTGACCCAAAAATTGTAGAAGCCAATAAGAAAGGAGGCGGAGTCGGCGGCATTCGAACGCCTCTTCTAGTTGCCTTTCCCAACCGCGATCATACGAATATGGACGAAATTGGTCGCATTGTTGGAATTACCTGTGGCGAGAATCATTCGTTGGCTTGGACTACGACTGGTAAGCTGTACAGTTGGGGGTACGGCGAGTACGGTCAAGCCGGCAACAACCCTAATTTGAAGGGCAACGACCAGGACATTAAGCAGCCGCGTCTGAACGATAGTTGGTTGGATGGCAAAGGCGAAGTTGTCACGTACCACGCCAGTGGAGGATCACAGCACTCCGTGGTTGTGGCTACCAAGTATTAGGTATAAAACTAACTTTGACTTATTTTAGGAAAGAGCAGACCACACCTACTCTGCGACAGAGCAATACGGAGTATTATTATTAAAATAAACAAGGAGGGTCTACCAGTAGCAGCTGGATAAATAATAATAATAATGAAGAACGCCATTCCTAACACAGTATTATCAAATAAACCACCTGGGCGTTATATGTCTTAGGTGCTCTGCAACGGCTAAGATTCGCTCATAACGCACGACCAATTAAGGATCTTCTGATTTGTGGATCCGTTCGGAAGATCTCTCTACCAGGCCAAGTAGACTTCCACGTTCGTCTATCTTTTTAATGGAGGCAATCAAGTAATGTTGATTACTAAAGAAGTGGCTGGTTCGTGCAGCTTAAACTTATTTTAACCCCTTCACTTCCACAGCGCCCTTTCTATTCTCGAAAGAGCGTTAACTTGGAATAAATAATCCGAAGAGTAAGTATAGTGTATAATATTATTACCACTTCAAGATGAGATCAACATCAACAATCCTTTTGCTGCTTGCAGCCGCCGCCGCAGTCTCAGCCGACAATTATAAGATCCATGGATCACGTCATCATTCCACGAGTCATTCGGACATTGAAGCCGAATTGAATAATAATAATAATGATAATAATAGTAATAACTATGTCGAGGGCTTTACGTGCACCATCACCGGTGCCACTGGTCAAGGCCAGTGCGATGCTGCCAAGGACGATGATGGTTCTGGTTGCGTCTGGTGCGTTGTGAATACTTTTGGATTCTGCGTCAGCGAAACGCAGGCCGAAGAATTTAAGCAAGTCATGCCCAACATTGACTGCGACGATGACGATTCGAACGACGATGACAAGGCCCCCGGTCCTGCCGCCGATGACGATACGGCTCCGGGACCCTTGTGGGAATGCTTGGAAGCCCCGGACGAAGAATCCTGTGGTGAAAGCTGCGTTTGGTGTGACACCAAGGGAGGCTTTGGCGTTTGCTTGACACCCGAAGGTGCCGAAATGGCCAAAGATTCGTACTGGTTCACGTGCAAGTCCATTAAACTAGATGCATGGACTTCGGGGGCGTCCATCGATGATGGTTCCGATGATGTCAGTGGAGATGACGATGATGATGATGAAGAAGCAGACTACGAGGATGAAGAAGCTGACTACGAGGATGAAGAAGCTGACTACGAGGATGAAGAAGTTGACAATGAAGAAGCTGAACCAGAACAAGAGGAAGACAACTTGAATGAGTTTGTCGTGGACACTAACTGTGTCACAGCTGGCGTCTTCTTGGATCCAAAGGATGATGATGCTACATCGGAAGCTGCCTGCTTTGCTGCCAAGGATGTGTCAGGAAATCCATGTGAATTCTGTTCCATTGCAGGATCTCCCTTCCGCCTTTGTTTGAGCGAACCACAGGCTCAGGTTGCCGAATACGTCGGTGCTGTCTGCACTGGTTCGGACGAGTCGTTTGAACCTGAAGACTTTGATGATTCCTGCATAGCTCACATGCACGCGGATGCTAATTTGAGTAAGGAAGGATGTTGGAGTCACCAAGATTTGGATGGCAACGGCTGCGAATGGTGTAACGTCATGGGCGTTGAACTTTGTTTGGGAGGCGTACAGGCTGAATTGGTCGAACATTGGGGTGCCACCTGCGTCATGGACCACGAGGAACACGACATGGCCACGGAAGCCATTGCCCAGCACCGCGCCTACCTCGAAGCCGAGGCTCAGGCTCGTAGAGCTCAACAACCCGAGGCAACGACCGATGAAGAGGAAGAGTTGGATCTTTCCACTCTTTGGTTGACTTCGGATCCATCGTGTATGGTCACTACCTTGCGTACAACTGATGGAAGTGATCCCGAATTCTCTTGTGCTCAGGCCAACGATTCCCAAGGCAATCCTTGCAACTGGTGTGAAATTGGAACATCTTTTAACATGTGTCTCAACGAGGAACAGGCCATTATTGCCGAGTACATGGGCCTGGCTTGCGATCAACGCAAGAAGGATGGAACATTTGGAGACGATGTGGATGATTTCGATCCCAGCTGTATAATGGCCATGCAAAATGGTCCAGATAAGGCCACTTGCGTCGCTGCTTCCGATGCCGAGGGCAATAAATGCGAATGGTGTTCTTGGAATTCCTTCAATGCTTGCTTGGCCCCTGAACAAGCTGGTATGGTCGAACCTTTCGGGGTGACCTGTGACAAGACGGCTTTGCGTGCACCTGGAATTCCTGCGGAAAAGATGGTTAAGGTTGAAGATATCGATACATCGTGCCTGGTGAACATGGACGAACCAACTTGCGAAGCTAGCAAGGACGCTGTTGCCAACAAATCGTGCGAATGGTGCACACTCGGTTCATTGGGCATCAGCGGATGTATGTCTGGGGATCAAGCTGCGATGGCCAAACCGCTGGGCGTGACATGTGGCGGTGTTGCTCCCGTGAAACCTACAGATGAAGACGAAGAGGTACCGTTCCTGTACGATTTGCCCGATGATTTCTGGTCGTGTTTATCACAAAGCAGCGGTGTCGACAATTGTGGCGAAACTTGCACATGGTGCAATGTCAAGGGATCTTCGACGGCTGGATTCTGTCTGTCGGATCCTATTGCCGATATTATTACTCACTTTTCCGATGACAAGTACTTGGATTGTACGGAGCCCGACGATAGCGAGGAAGAGGAGGAGCGGGAGCAGAATTTTGGCGATGTCATTGTTGATGCTCTTGACCACAGTATTGCTTAGAGAATTGGGCAACTATTTAATTGTAAACGCGTATCGTGATTCTTTCGCTGCGGCTCTCATGCCAACAAGGTGACCTCTAGAATATTGAACATTAAAATGATTTATGGATATTATCTATTTCAAATACTCTCTGAGTACGAATTTACGGACCGTGAATACATATTGTGTTTGTTCTTTTATTATCGTTGATTGTTGTTCTCTCGTATTGCTTACAGTACTTTCGTAAATGATTGGAAGTGACGGGACTACTAGTAGTAGCGCATGCGGCCGGACCATGCTGTTTGTGTTGCTCACTTAGTATGTCTCTTTCAATTAAGTTTGCCGCGAACTTTAGGGCAACAGGTGGGACAGAAGTTGATTAATGAGCTTACCTTCCGTCTGGAAAAACTATCTTCTGTTACTGTTAGTTGGTAGTTTCCGCTTCAATAGATTTGAGTCAAGGCGGGTCTAAATCTTCGTCTGTCTGCTCTTCACAAAGATATCATAATTTTTCGTGACATCACGATCATAGATCATAACAAAGGCGTTCTGCACTTCAACAAGAAGTTCAGAGTTCAGAAGAAGCCTGCAGAGTGCAGAGAGTTGAGAGAAGTTGAATAACGAAGAGTTGGCAGGAATTGCATTTATCTGATAGGATGCCTGTGGATTTTCCTTCATCAAAATCCTCCAGAGGTAAGCAGCGAGAGGACGCCATTGCCAACTTAATCCAAGCCTACCAAGAGCAATACAATTCCTCCACTTCCTTCTCCTTTTTCGTGAGCCCCTTGATATCGTTTGTGGCGACGGATGAATATGGCAGTATTGCAGTCCATGCACGCGAGGATATCCCTCCCAATACACTCCTCTTACAGATGCCTAAAAAGACGCGAGTGACAACTTACAGTCGAGACAAGGTGCTGCAAAAGCTATTAAAGGATTTGGAAATATCATATCAGCAACATGCCGATGATGTAATAACCACAAATGTTCCTGGGGAAATGAGTAAATTGCAAGGTATTATTGAATACGGAGAACTAGCTCTGGCGGTAGTCCTGATGCATGCACTTGCCAAAAGTGCCAATGCAGATGATAATGTCAAGAAAGAAGAATCTATATTATACAAGGTGCTGCAAACATGGCCAACCCTAGAAGAATTAAGGGGGTGCTGTTCTATTTGGGAACCCTCTAGGGATCGAGAAAATTCTGAACAACTATCGGCGTGGGATCTCTTGCAAGGAACCTATACAGTGGAAATGCTGAGATTGACCTACACAGCCCACAAATTTTTACTACAAACTATTGTGCAGCCTGTTTTGGAGCGACATGCGCTTGCGGAATTATTTGCGACAACAAACGACACAAATGGTGTCAAACCTTCTATAAGCGACGCATACTGGCACGCCAGCTACTTGGTACGATCCAGGGCCTACGAAGATTCATTACCACAAAAAAGTAATAAAAGTCAACAAAAAAGACCAAACATGATGCCTCTTGTCGATTTAATCAATGGATTGGCTACGTCTTGTGCCAGTCTAGGAAAGGTCAATGTGTACGTCGACCATTCGGCCAAAGACGGAATGACTACAGTTACAAGTCTTGGGCCATCTTTTAACTGTAAGGACTCTAACGAATCTTCTGCTATAAAAGCGGGAACTGAATTGATTGTTTCGTACGGAGATCATTCTGTCACTGGTTTTATTTCAAGATACGGTTGTTGTCCGCAAGAAATGGTGGCGTGCTTTGAACATGTAACAGATGATGTTTTGCTGCGACTTCCTCGATCCCTGGGACCACCTGATCGATTGCAAGTCTGGGCTTGCCAGGAAATGGGATATCCTTCCACATCGGATGCTGTGGAACAGTACAAGTGTTTTCTACCGCATAGTTCATTGGCCCCCTTTTCCGACCAGATGCAAGCCAATACATTTGTGTTATTTGGAGGAAAAGACGGAGGTGGGTTGTTTTCTGAAGGAGATATCTTACAAACCTACTACCGACAAATTCCACAATTGGCAGTGCTCTGTCAATATCTCGAAATGTGCCATATGGCATCCGAGCAAGAAGTTATTTGTGCTGTCAATACGCAACAATTAAGAGTAGAAGGTGCCATGGAATTGCACGTCTCCCATATGCTCCAGTTGGCAGTGGATCACACAATAACTGATCGAACGGATCTAAATTCTAGTGTAAACCAGTTGGATTCAGAAAACGCCAATGCTGACACGACACCACTAGATCTTGTAACAGCCTACCGTGCACGCATCTTTCAAAGAGATGCGTTGGCCCAATGGCGACACGCCTTTTCCCAAAGACATGGATTTCCCTCGGAACATACCGAAACGGCCTACTATGGCAAATACATGGAAGGACAGTTCAAAGATCATTTTTGGTTGCCCAAGCTGCCAAAGGCTACTGCACCAGAATGTCTACTATCGAGTGGTGGTTGTCGATTTTGTGGCCGGACAGTCAAGTTACTGTCTTGTGGGAAATGTGGAATAATGAAGTACTGCAGCAAGGACCATCAGAAAGCTGACTGGAAGTACCACAAGAAGCTATGCGATCCAAATTTGGCAGCCAAAACTTGCAATTGACCATTGCCTGATTTTGACCAAAGTTGTAGTAATACTGGCTACACATAGTTGTGTCCTACTATCTCGAGGGGCGTTATTCCAAGTATTGTTGCCTTGGAGAAAGCTGGCGAAACCTAAACGCTAACGCACTTAGAATTACCGAGTCTCTACTACGAATAGTAGACTACTGTACTACTAATATGAACTGCATGCCACAAATGCTGATGAATGGGCAATTATTGTTATTGTTGTTTGCATGATTTCATAGTTTATAGCAATCAGTATCAGTGAATCTAGCAGGAAGGACCATACAATCATGACAGCACCGCTTCCCGTCTGCTCAGCGAAGTTAAGCATGATCTGGATTTGTTAGTACTACGGTGGGGGACAACCATGTGGCAGCTGGCTTCCATTGTTGTCGGTGGTAGACGAAGGCTTGTGGGTGTAGGTGTAGATGTGGTAGTAGGTGTAGTAGTGGATCCATGAAGCATGGAAACAAGGCGCAAGTAGTGTGGAAGCGAGGAGGTCCTCCTCCTGTAGATGAGAAGCAAGTTAAATTGGTTTCTGTCCGGTGTGTAGCCGGCCATGAGGAAGGTCTCCAAGGCTTTGTGGTTGATCCATTTGATGGTAGTAGTAGTAGTAGTAGTAGTAGTAGTAGTAGTAGTAGTAGTAGTAGTAGTAGTAGTAGTAGTAGTAGTAGTAGTAGTAGTAGTAGTAGTAGTAGTAGTAGTAGTAGTAGTAGTAGT
>Ga0100391_1001831_pt1 | contig 23134 bp, 25 predicted proteins | sample CryGeymeta201515_FD_81541 | JGI IMG/M metagenome (GOLD analysis project Ga0100391, IMG submission 81541) | Groundwater microbial communities from Crystal Geyser aquifers in Utah, USA - Crystal Geyser metaG 2015-15 | ecosystem: Environmental > Aquatic > Deep subsurface > Groundwater | place: USA... | reverse complement strand
TCCCCATTGAAACTGTCGAAGAAGCCGTTTCCACCATCGAAGCCCACCAATTAAAACCAAAAAAATCCCAAAGCATTGATTCTATTGCCGCTGCTATTATCTTAAATCGGGCAATACAATAATAAATTTAAACCTTAAATATCATTTTCCCCAACGTTTTTTTACCCATTTTACTTAATCCCCAGAAGTAAAATATAAGCCAAGCAAATAACAGCAAAGCCGGCATTCCCGATAAATTAAATCCATCTTTCGTCGTCATCCCAAATATCAAGCCAAAAATATACCCAACCACTCCAAAAGCGAATAAAATATCAAATATAATTCTCAAAATTTTTTTCATATTTTTATTAAATATATAAATTAATTAAATAATACACTTATTTTAGTTTAAAACTATTTATACTTTCATTCAAAGCTTTGATAGTATTAGCAGATGTGTTTAAGGGATAATGTGTGTATATATCATATTGCAAAGGTTTAGAACTAGAATTTGATAACAGTATTATTCTTTCAAAAAACAACTCATTTTTGTCAGGTGGAATTAACGAGTATTTGAGATAACACTTATTAAAATCAACGGAATATGTCAGGTAATCTACTGATAGGAGTTTGGCAATAAATTTTGAATTATCCTGTCCATACAAGCTATCAAAATAACCAACACAATCGGTTTTAGACTTGAAAGTTTTAATATCAAAAGGACCAGCCGTCTCAATATATAGACGAACACTTTCAATGTTTTTGGCATCATTTGGCTGTTTGCAGGCAAACAACCAGGTCGGGGTAATAAAGAAAGACATGTCTTTTTGAGATAATGCTGTTGGGATATTGATTGAAAAAACATCGGTAGTGAATTCTTTTAATTGGAGTATATCATTTTGGTTTGGACATTCCTGAATGTTTTTAGAGATTAATTTAACCCCAAATAATAATATAAATAATATAAATAATATACTGATAGCGATAATTATTATGCCGATAATTCGGAAATATTTGTTAGACATATTTTTGATTTTCATGGACTAGAGTTGGTCTTGCTTTTGTTTATATTGGTTAATCAACTTTTGAGTTTCGGTGTTGGTAACTTCTTTTTGTTGGGCATATAGTTTAGCACTTAGTTCTTCTAGTTTATTGTATTCATCTTGACTAATGGTTTTTTCATAAAACATCAATTTACGTTTTCGAATCCAGTCCATATTTTTTTGAAAAGCGACGTTATAGCAGGCACGAAAACTGTCAGTATTGGCAGAATTACACTTAAATTGTAAAAGCAGATTTTGGCCGTTTTTGTATAGATCATTAAATTTTTGATCAAGTTCAGTTAGGTTGTTAGCCGTAGAAAATGTCCCCCCTCCACTAGTACTTATTTGGTTTAGTTGTGTTTGGGCACTCGAGTCTACGGCAAATCCGATGACGTTGATTCTTATATTTAAACTGGACATTTTTAAATCGTTGGCTTTTTGTGTCGGATTTGTATTACAGGTTTCTTCGCCATCAGAAAGAAGAATTATTTCATTATTTTCACTATTTTTACCTTCAAACAATTGAGCTGCTTGCTGAATCGCCAAACCCATTGGAGTCCAGCCAACAGGATTGACTGATGATAGTACGCTATCAACCGACAAACTATTAAGTGTGCCCAGCGGAGAAATTGTCTCAGCACTAGCACAACTAATCAGTTTGCCAGATGCGGTATTAGAACCTTTTTGTCCATAAACCATCAGCCCAACATTAGTATTGGTTGAAGCCATCGAAATATATTTCTTAATAGCTTGTTTGGCAATCTCAAGTCTAGTTGGATTGCCAAGACCCATACTTCCAGAAGAGTCTAAAATAATTAGGACGTTATGCGTAGTTTTCGTTTGTTCATTGTCTGAATCTTGGCAATCCGATATTTTGCATTGAGTATATTCTGAAATTAGGGGATTTAAACCAATCTCAGACTCAATAAAGTCGGGGTAACCGTCGGCATCTGAATCCAAATTATATTTATCCAAATTTTCATAGTTATTGGGAACTAGGTAGTCTGAGACATAGACTTTTTTATTATTACTTTTTGTAAAAAGAACAACTGCGACGATTATCAAAACAACTATTGAAATCAATATATATATTTTATTGATAGATGGTTTGGGTACGATGGGTGTATTGGTTGGAATATCGAGCGATATTGTAGGGGGTGTTTGGGGTGGAGTATTTGGGATTATTTGTTCCATATTATTTTACAACATTAAATGTCGATAATATTCCTTTTTGGGTTGGACTAAGCACCACTTGATTACTAAATTGGAATGAGTATCTAATGTCACCTTGGTCTGTGATGTAGTAAAGTATGGGTTGATTAAGTTTAAAATCTCCCGAATCGAGTCCCTTTGGAAAAAGAAGAACATTGAACAAATTGTTATTTATTTTCTCTTCTCTAATTTTAAATTCATCATCATCAACATCCCATTCAGGTTTGTACACATGTATTCTGAATAATTCTTTACCCCCATCTTGGAGGTAAACATTAAAAGAATTAGATTTATTGTCAGTTGTTATATTCAAAGAACTAGGATAATAAAATTTAAAATTGTAGCTAGTATTTTCATATTTCTGCCACATATCATCAACTCGCAACTGGTAATTTTTGACGATAAATATTATTAATATGGACAGTATTACACATACTCCTATCACTACATATCTAAATAACTTTTTTTTCTTTTTCATAATATTCATTATACTCCTCCTTGTATATCAGTTGAATTAATATAATAATTATTCACGTTGCAATAATCATGAAAAAAATACTAACAAATTGTATTGTAATTATTTTCATTTTACTAATGGCGGGATTTAGGCATCATCAATCTTTAGATCACAGTTATCGTTTTATATATCCCTCATGGTGGCACAAACAGTTAATCGAAAATGGCGATTATTTCCATGGTTTAGTTGTATCTCAGAGTAATTTTTCCGACAATAACATTGACTTTTCAAAGGGAGGATTTATAGAAATCAATTCCAAAGATATTCAAACTGCGGAAAAAAATGTTAACGAATATATTGAGAAACTAAAGATAGTACAAGCAAATTACCCAAGGAAAGGGGATTTGTCAGTTGAAATTCCTGGACTATCACAATTTCAATATGCAGGAACAAAAACGATCAACGGATTTGAACAGATATACAGTAATCGGGCTTTATCCGATGATCCCAGTTCGCAACTTTATTGGAAAATTAGTAATGGTAAATTATATGAAATATTCGTAAAATATCCCCAAGACAATTCAAAAAGAAAAAGTTTTGAAATAGGCTTAAATATAATTATAAATTTATTTTGGATTTAAATATGAATAAATACCTAGAAAATCACCTATCAGATCTAGCTCACAAAAACTTAAATTATGTTTTTATTCTAATTTATGCGCTAATCTTTGTTGGAATAATTAGTTTGTATAATCGTAGTTATGTTCTCCCTCTTCTATTCGCCTACGTTGTAATTATGCCCTGGTTTCACTCCAAACTTGTTATAGATTTTCGAAAAAAACAAATAAACTGGCTTAAGAATAATGGAACAAAAATATCCGGGCAATTAAAAAAGTTTAAAACCGGCGTCATTACTAGTTATGGTTATTCCCCTAAGTATGTTCTGGTTGAGGGTAGGCACAATGGCAAGGAAAGGGTATTTAAGAGTGATATCATTTCTTGGCAGGTGAATACCTGGCAAAGAGGCAAAAAAGAAAAAATAATTGAAACTATTGGTAAAGACAATATTGAGGTGTTGATAAGCAAGAATAACTCTGATGTTTATTGGGTAAATACAAATCAAGTAACTAAATGGTTTTCTTAAACAATAATTTTTCCTGGTTTCATAGATCAACCCATGGTTTCTTTTTGGCAAAAAAATATTTTAAAGGTAAATATAAAAGAGAAATTTTTTTAACTGTTTATGATCCAAAGTTGGACAAAAGTTGTTATGGATATCTGTTTATTTGTGAAGACAATGTAATTCTATCGATATTGCATGATTTGACAGACAGTAGTGGGGTATATGAATTAGATTCAAGTGACATCTTGTCAATTATTGAAGATGATATAGGCTTGGGTCGAATTATTAATTCTGACAAAAACGGTGAAAAATATGCCAAGGTTTCCACCTTAAATAAAATATGTTATGTAAATTTGAATGATAAATATTTATTATTAATTAACATCCAATCGGACAGGATATATTATTCAACACTTTTATCAGGAGCTTACAGTGTCACTTATCTAACAAAAAAGAATTATATTTCAAAGCTAAAAAACTTATTAGTTTTGATTCATGCGATACTAAATAATAAAGAGCCTGAGTATAATTTACCCACACATGGGTTAAATACTTTTTGGTCTCTACTAAATATTTATATTATAATTACGGTACTTGTAGTTAGTTTCCCAATTTTTATATATCTGATATTTAGATAAAGAAATTAAAAATAATTTAGTATGAATACAAACAAAGAAAAGGAAAATGATAAATTTGACCGCAAGGTGATTCTTATATCATTATTTATTTTATTTCCCTTACTAACGATTGCTATTTTATTACTTCCTTCTGTCGACATTGCTTTTGGACTTTGGCTTGGATTTTCATTAATAGTTCTTGGGTGTTTATCATTTAAACATTCTATTATGCCAGGTGATTATTTTATTTATCATTGGAGGGGTAAAACAGCGCGTTTTTGGGCAATATTAAATATACTTCTTGGAATTGTAATTATAAGTGGTGTATTGTATTTTAATTATTTTGCCAATAAATAATGAATAAAATTGTTTCAATTTTTATTTATCCAATTACTGTATTTATAGTATATTTATCTGTTTGGACTATTTTGCCCAAAGCCTCTAATTCTTTTTTAAGTACACACCTGGGGGCTTGTGAATATTGCCCACTTGGCTCGTTTTGTGATTGTCCATATTATATGTTTTTGGGGCAGGAGATTAGTGGAGGTGTTTTCCTTTTCCTAAGTTTATTGGTTAAATATGTTTTACCAATCTTTATTGGGTTGCTATTTGCTTTTCTTATAAATATTTATGTATTTAGACAAAAAAAGATAAAAACAAAAAGTAGTATTACCCAAGAATTTGTTTTACTTGACAGTTCGTCAATAGAGTATAATAAATTATGTTCAAAAACTTAATCTCTCCCATTCAAGCTTGGTTGTTGTCTCAAGGTCGTTGTGTTGGCTGTAGTGAACCGCTATCAAAGGCAGTTAAAAATCAAGTTCGAGGTCAAACAACCGCCACGTGCAAATGTGGTCGTATTTTTATCTTTGACGATAAAAAATGCACCTATCGCCGCGCCCTATTTTCCGAAATTTAATTTCCATGAAAAAGGTTTTGCTGTTATCAGCTATCTGTGCTCTGTTGTTAATTTTTATAGGTTATTGGTTATATTTACCAGCTTCAAATATTGTTTTAAATAGATCTTTTGTCATTAATCAGGGTGACAGTCTTAAGACCATTAGTTTGCGTTTACATAAGAATAAATTTACTAAAAACAAATATACCTTTTTTGTTTATGCCTATTTATTAAACAAAAGCAAAGACATCAAAGCCGGTGGGTTTAAAATATCAGCATCGGATAATTTATCGCAAATTTTAGCAAAATTAACCATTAGTGGCAGTTATGATTTTTGGCTAAAAATCATCCCCGGGCAAAGAATCGAGGAAATAACATCAAAATTTTCTTTCGACCCCTCTTTGGAAGGATATTTATTCCCCGACAGTTATTTAATCCCAAATTATTTTACGGTCGATGATGCCTCTTCAACTATCAAAAATAATTTTGATAACAAAATTTCTAATCTAAATATTCCCAAAAACAATTTATCCCAAATTATTACTCTCGCCTCGTTGCTCGAACGTGAGGCCAAGACAAAAACTGACAAACAAATAGTAGCTGGCATTATTAATAATCGCCTTAAAATTGGCATGGCTCTCCAAATTGATGCCTCGGTTCAATATGCCAGGGATTTAAAAACTCACCCAGCCAAATATTGGCAACCACTTACCAGAAACGATCTTAAAATTGTTTCACCATATAATACTTATCTAAACACAGGCTTACCGCCCCGTCCTATTTGTAATCCTGGTCAAGGCTCTATCTTTGCTGCAACCAACCCCACTCCTTCCGACTATTTATATTACATCCATGGCACCGACGGCGTTATGCATTATGCTAAAACCCTCTCCGAACACAACCAAAACATTTCAAAATATTTGAGATAAAATAAAGTACGTCATTGCAATGACGTATTTTTTTATTTTTTATTTACCAAATTATCCAATATCACCCACCTTTCTTTTTTGACTTTCATTGGCACATCATTTTCATAAATTTTGGCGGAGACTGTACCTGTTCTGGGGGAATATTTGTTAATATAGGCAATTTCAAAACCAACCTTTTTACAAACATCTACCGTATCTAAAAAAGCCTTTTCACTCTCTCCCGGGAATCCTACTATTATATCTGTACTAAATCTGACATCTGAAATCTGAGATCTGATTTTCTTAATTAAATCTAAATACTCTTGTTTTGTATACGCCCTGTTCATTTTTTTTAAAATTTCATCATTGCCTGATTGAAAGGGGAGGTGAAGTAGCCTATCAATATTTTTATATTTAGTAATCACTTCAATTAACTCATCAGAAAAATCCCAAGGGTTACTCGATACAAAAGATATTTTGTTCAAATTGCGTTTAGCCACGTTTTTCAAAAGCTCAGGAAACCGACTTTTAATTCTTTTTTTACCCATATGTACCCACGAATCTGTATTAAAATCACTACCGTACGAATTAACATTTTGTCCAATCAAAACCACTTCTTTAAACCCTAATTCGATGGCTTTGTCAATCTCGGTCAATACCGTCACTAAAGTTTTTGACACTTCTTTCCCCCTGGCTTTTGGCACAATACAATAAGAACACATATTGTTACATCCAGTTGAAATTGATATTAAAGCGGCAGCTGCCGCCCTAATCGGTTCCCACACCAAAAACTTATTAATATTTACCCAATCGTCGACCCCTTTTATATCTTTTTTACCATACGCTCCCACCACACAACCAGTAACAATAATCTTTGGTTTTTTCTTTTTAGAAATTAGAAATTGGAAATTAGAAATTACATTAATGAAGCCCCAGGCTCTATTTTCCGCTGATTCCCGAACTATACATGTATTGATCACTACTTCATCTGCTTCTTGCCAATTATTAACCTCCTTAAATCCTTTTTCCCAATAACAAGCTCTAATTCGTTCCGAATCAGCCACATTTTGGGTGCAACCAAAGGTTTTAATAAAAACTTTTTTCATCGCTTATCTTATCATTCTTTTGGCTACCAACATCAATCCTCCACCCAAAAATGTCAGCATCACTGTTGGCCATGACGTTCCAGCCGCAGGCAATACTCCTCCTCCATCCTTTCCTACTGTGTCCCAATTTACATTTTCACTGCCAATCGTCAATGTAAATGCAATTTCACTTCCACCACTGGTAATTTTTATCGCGTGATCACCAGACGATAAGGCACTTTGAGGTGTAAATACCCAATTTCCCGCACTATCAGCATTAATTTGTAATGATGTTCCATCTATTTCGTATATAACTTCTCCTCCCGATGCTGCTTCACCACGAAATGTTGGATTACCTGATGTATACCACCATTGGGAAATCTGTCTGCCACTAGTATCCACCTCTCCAATCGAAGTCATATTAAAACCACCAGCCGAAACTCCATTAACAAAAACTAACATCATCAAAAACAATAATATTATCAGTTTTTTCATTAAAAAATATTTCATTAAAAAATAATAGTTTATTGCAATACTTTTGTAAAGATGTCATAGTATTAATATGCCCAATAATGATGACCAGTTGCAACAACAATATCAAGAAATATTAAACAAATACGCTTCTTCAATTTCTCCACCACCTCCAATCGATATCCCCCCCGAAGTTCCAGAATCTCCTAAACTTGATCTAGAACCAAAAGTCGACCAAATGCCGATTGATATTGATACTTCTCCAGTTGACGCTCCAACAAAAGAACCTGAGACTTTACCACTAGCACCCATTATTGAGACTCCTAAACTTAATCTCGAAGCAAAAGTTGATCAAATTCCTGCTGATATTGATGAAAAGCTTATATCACCTCCAATCTATTTCCCGCCTGAAACTGAAAATAATAAACCATCAAATTTTTCCAAGTATTTATTTTATTTCTCTCTAATAATTTTTATCACTGTCGCCTCCGCTATCGGTTACAATTTTATCAACAGCCAGCAGGTTCCTGTCCCAACCAACGATACCGTCCCTGCTACTTCATCAGCAACCGAGACTAAGTTTTGTGAATTAAATGACACTAAAATTGCTGTGGGTCAAACATTTCCTGCCACCGATTCATGTAATGTCTGTTCATGCAATCCCGACTCGACTATTCTTTGTACGGAAAATGCCTGTGATACCGACGAATCTGTTCTTGGCACTAGCGCTACTCCGACTAAAAAAGTCGAAACTAAAGTATATAAAGATATTAAATACGGATATCAATTTGAGTGTCCAATTACATTTAAATACCAACTCGTAGGTACTTCTGTTGATGGCAATAAATTCCCATACAAAGTCGAAACTTGTACCGATGGTGAGGCAATCACTACTATTTCCGTCTACGACAATACCGTCATCCATTCTTTTGGTAATGTCGAAACCCAAATTTCTCCTGATAAAAAATATGTTATCGAAATGATAAGTGACTATCCCAATATTATTTCTTCCTTTAAATTTCTCTAATTAATGCCAAAATTATCAGAAAAAACGATAGTCCTTCTGGTCATATTATTTTCCGTTTGTTTTGTATCTCTACTTTGGTTTTTAAATCAAAAAAACTCAGTTGGCATTCCATCATCTATTGGCTGCACCGAGGAGGTCAAAATTTGCCCCGATAGCTCGACCGTAGGTCGCAGTGGCATCAATTGTGAGTTCACCCCTTGCCTCGAAAGCTCCACTAATTCTAATATTTCAGATTGGAAAACATATCAACAAAATTATTTTAATTTCTGATATCCACCAGATTTCGTTTCACAACCAGAACAAAGATATGACGACAGATATCAGCAAGATTTTTTTGACTCTCAAAATGAATACGTTCTATCTATCGTTGAGTACCCTAATTTTAACCAAAAAACTAGTAAACCATATGTTGACGAAGATGAATTTATTGGGCTAAATTACCCACAAGATAAATTAATTATCGGCAATCGTATTGGTACCAAGGTATGTCCTCGAGCCGGTTGTGAAGATATGTTTGATGTCATCTTTTCAACAGACATAAAAAAATCTTTTTATGCTCTAAGTTTACAAGTTGGTAATCATAACCAACTAGTTCCTGAAGAAGAGTTAAAAAAAGGAAAACAAGTTTTTACCAAAATCCTCTCCACCTTTAAATTTACCAAGCAGTAAATTTGACCTAGATTATTACATTGTAAAGTTTTAATTTCAGCATACAATCACCATATGACACCACAAGACTTAAAACAAATTGGCAAATTATTTGATAAAAAGTTCGATAATATTGATAAAAAGTTCGATAATATTGATAAAAAGTTCGATAATATTGATAAAAAGTTCGATAATATTGATAAAAGTTTTGTTGAAATAAAAGCAGATATTGCTGTTCTCAAATATAAAGCTGATAAAAATGAAAAAGCTATCACAAAAATAAATAACAACATATTAAAATGGAAATCCGATATGTTTGACTCTGCTGAAAAGTTTATGAAAGAAACCAAAGATCAAAGAGAGTTTCGAATAATTGGTGGCTATCAAACAACAAATAACACTGACCGTATTGAAAAATTAGAAAAGACAGTTTTTGGAGTAGTATCAGTAGTTTAAAATTTGACCTATTGTAGTCCCAAATAATAAAGGATATAATGAACAACATTTGGCGAGCAGTTGGAACATAACTCGTCTTAATTTTATTAATTAAAATTTTGCGATGCCTTCCGCCAAAAGAACCAACTGGGGTAAGAATTACTCCAATCTTCCGACTATCGATTTATTAGAAGTTCAAAAAGAATCTTGGAAAGAGTTTTTAGAAAAAGACTTTATCGAAACTATCCGCTCCGTCTCTCCCATCTCAGATTATACTGGCAACAACTGGGTCCTCGAATTAGGTGAAATTACTTTTGATGAAATTACCATTACCCCCCAAACCGCCAAAATCAAAGGCCTAAATTACACTGTCCCCGTCGTTGTTAAGGCAAAATTAACCAACAAGCGTACTGGTTTAGTCAAAGAAGAATCTGTCTTTCTTCTGAACCTTCCCACCATGACCCCCGAAGCTACTTTTATTATTAATGGTATCGAGAGGGGAATTATTAACCAACTAGTTCGTTCCCCAGGCGTCTATTTTACGGCGCAAGTCGATCATGCCACTGGTAAAAATTTATGTAATGCCGAAATTCGTCCTGTTCGTGGCTCATGGTTAGAATTTTTCATTGGCAAAAAAGATGTTATTTTTGCCCGAATTGATCGTAAAAAGAAAGTTCCCGCCACTGTCATTATTCGGGCCTTAACTGGTCTTACTGACAAACAAATCGTCAAGAAGCTGGGAGATTATATCAACGCTACCATTAATGCCGATCCCTCCAAAACGCAGGATGAGGCGTTGCTTGAATTTTATCGTAAAATGCGCCCTGGTGAACCAATTGTTTTGGAAAATTCACAAAAATTTTTTAACGATAGATTTTTTGATTTACGAACCTACGAACTAGGTTTTGTTGGACGACACAAAGTTAATAAAAAATTTGGTTTTAATTTTAACGACACCGATCGTAAAAATTGGATCTTAAAATCCGAAGATTTACTTGTTACTCTCAAATACTTAATCAAGTTACAAAAAGGCGAAACCAAACAGTTCGACGATATTGATTCTCTCTCTAACCGTCGTCTCCGTCGTGCTGGTGAAATCGTCTCGCAAATTGCTCTCCGTCCCGCCATGGCTCGTTTTGAGCGTATGGTCAAAGAGCGTATGTCCCTACTTTCCACCAAGGAAAAACCCTCGCCCTCCCAAATGATTAATCCTCAACCCATGATTTCTTCTTTAAATACTTTTTTTAGAAGCAATCAATTATCCGCCATTCTTGACCAAACCAATCCGTTAGCCGAAATAGACTTACTCAGAAGGGTTACTGTTGTTGGAGTTGGTGGTTTAACTCGTGAACGCGCCGCTTTCTCTATCCGCGATGTTCATGCTTCCCAATATGGACGTATTTGTACTGTCCGTTCCCCAGAAGGTCCAAATATTGGTCTGGTTACCTATTTAGCCCTTTATGCCAAGGTTGACAAATATGGTTTTTTACTTGCCCCGTTCCGTAAAATCGTCAAATCAGGTAAAAAATTCTCCATCAGTGATGAAATTGTCTTTTTAGATGCACAGGACGAATTTAATCACAAGACCACTAATTTAAGTATTACCGTTGATGCTAAAAACAATATTTTACAAGAATGGGTCCCCGTCCGTTTTCAAGGTGAATTTGCCGAAGGTCCAATCGATGATGTTGAATTTATCGATATGGTCCCCAATGAAATTATTGGTACTTCTGCCTCATTGATTCCTTTTATCGATCATGACGATGCTACTCGTGCCCTGATGGGCTCGCATATGCAGACTCAAGCTGTGCCATTGGTTAAACCACAAGCACCAATAGTTGGCACAGGCATGGAACGCGCCATTGCCACTGCCATGCATCGTTCAATTCAAGCGGTCAAAGCCGGAATTGTTACCTACGTTGATGCTGACAAAGTAGTCATTGATGAAACAACCTATACTACAGCCAAATTTGAAAGAACCTCACCTTACGGTACTTGCTACAACCAAAAAGTTTTAGTCAGTGTTGGTGACAAAGTCAAAAAAGACGATGTCATTATCGATGGTCCATCTACTCACAACGGTGAATTATCTATTGGTACCAATTTATTGGTTGCATATGCTTCTATCGATGGTTTAGGCTACGAAGATTCGTTCTTAATTTCCGATCGTTTGGTCAAAGAAGATGTTCTCACCAATATTCAGATTTACGAATATCAAGCCAATGTTGTTGAAACTAAACTAGGTTCAGAAGAATTAACCAAAGATATTCCCAATGTTTCTGAAAATGAATTAGCCAAATTAACAGAAGATGGCATCGTGATGATTGGTGCCACCGTTGGTCCCAATGACATTCTCGTTGGCAAGGTTGAACCTCGTGGTGAAAAAGAACTCAGTGCCGAAGAAAGATTATTACGTGCTATTTTTGGTGAAAAAGCCCGTGAAGTTAAAGACACTTCACTTCGTGTTTCCAACGGTGAAGGGGGAGTTGTCATCAAAGTTGAAATATTATCCAAAGAGCAAGAAGATGAACTTGATCCTGGTGTTAACAAAATGGTCAAGGTCTACGTTGCCCAAATCAGGCGTATCCAAGAAGGGGACAAAATTGCAGGAAGACACGGAAACAAGGGTGTTATTTGTCGCATTATGCCAGAGTACGATATGCCTCGATTGGCAGACGGTACCCCTATTGACTTGGTTATGTCACCACTTTCTGTTGTTGCCCGTATGAATTTGGGACAAATTTTAGAAGTCACCCTTGCTGGTGCTGGTCTAAAATTAAACAAAAAATATGCCGTACCTGTTTTTGAAAAATATACCGAAGATGATATTGCCAAGGAATTAATCGAAGCTGGGCTTTCAGTCACAGGTAAAACTCAGCTTTACGATGGTCGCACTGGTGACGCTTATGATCAAGAAACCGTCGTCGGGATTGGGTATATCCTTAAATTAGTTCACATGGTTGACGATAAGGTTCATGCCCGTTCCACTGGACCTTATTCTTTAGTCACTCAACAACCTCTCGGTGGAAAAGCCAGAATGGGTGGACAGCGTCTTGGAGAAATGGAAGTTTGGGCCCTAGAAGCCCATCAAGCTGCCCACACTTTACAGGAAATGTTGACTATCAAGTCAGACGATATTGAAGGTCGGACTCGTGCTTTCCAAGCAATCATCAAAGGCTTGCCTATTCCTGAACCTGACATTCCCGAATCATTCAAAGTTCTCACCAAAGAATTAGCTGGGCTGGTTATCGATATTTCACCAGACGGTGAAATTGAAGAAGATCCCATATTAGAAGAGACCGAAATTAAGGAGGAAAACTAAATATGTTCAAATTTAAAAACATGCTCAATTTCACTGGTATTAAAATTAAGTTGGCGTCCCCAACCGAAGTTTTAGCCTGGTCTCAAGGTGAAGTCTTAAAACCAGAAACTATTAATTATCGTTCTTGGCGTCCAGAAAAAGATGGTCTCTTTTGTGAGAAAATTTTTGGTCCTTCACACGACTATGAATGTTATTGTGGAAAATACAAAAAAATCCGATTTAAAGGTGTTATTTGTGATAAGTGTGGTGTTGAAGTCACTACCAGCAAAGTCCGTCGTGAACGCATGGGTCACATTACCCTCGCTACCCCCATCGTTCATTTATGGTATCTACGCAACACTCCTTCCTCCATTGGAGTTATTTTAGATGTTTCTCAAAAAGATTTGGAATCTGTCGTTTATTTCACCAAATATTTAGTCACCTCTATCAACAAAGACCTCCGTAAAGAGGCTATGCAAAATCTTTCAGTCAATTCAAACAAACGTCAAGCTCAAATTGATATTGATGCCAAAATAATATCCGACAAAACCAAAGTCGAATCTGAGACTGAGACCAAAAATCTCCAGAAAAAAATCAAAAATCAAGAACAGCTTTTAATTGCCCAAAAAGAACGAGCTGTTAAATTAAAACAGGATTTACAAAAAATTGAGAACAAAGCTTCTTCTGAAAAAAATCGTATCGAATCTTTAATGAATTTCTTAGAAGAAAAAGTTAAAAATCTCCAAGTTTTATCAGTTTTAACCGACGAGGAAGAATTCTATTTGGAACAATTTAAGGCCAATATTTTTTATGAGTCAAAAATGGGAGCTGAGGCTTTACACCAAGTTATGCAAGGCCTAGATTTGCCGGCCACGGTCAAAAATTTAAAGACAGAGTTAGATAAAACCAACTCTAAACTTAAGAAAAAGAAAATTATGTACAAAATCAGGATTATAAACGGTATGATTTCTGAGTCCATTGATCCCAGCTGGACAATTCTCAAATATGTGCCTGTTATACCACCAGATTTACGTCCTATGGTTCAGCTTACTGGTGGTCGCTTTGCCACCAGTGATTTAAACGATCTTTATCGCCGCTTAATTAATCGTAATAACCGTCTTAAAAAGCTCATTAAATTAGGAGCTCCCGAGATTATTTTGCGTAATGAAAAACGGATGCTTCAAGAATCGGTCGATATGCTTATCGATTCTCAAAAATCAGCCAAGAACAAAAGTAAAAATAATGCCAAACGATTACCTCGATCACTTTCTGATTTGTTACGAAGTAAAAAGGGTCGCTTCCGCCGTAACCTACTCGGTAAACGTGTCGATTATTCTGGACGCTCAGTTATCGTGGTTGGTCCTGAGTTAAAGCTAAATCAGGTTGGCTTACCCAAAGAAATCGCTCTGGAAATGTATCGCCCCTTTGTTTTACGTGAATTGATGAATTCCGGTTTAGCCGCTAACATTAAAAGTGCCAAAAACTTAATTGATCACCGTATTGATGAGGTTTATGACATTTTGGAAAAAGTTACCAAAGACACCTACGTTTTACTGAATCGGGCTCCTACCTTACACAAACTATCCATCCAAGCCTTCAAACCAATTTTGACCGATGGATTGGCCATTCGTATTCATCCTTGTGTCTGTAAAGGTTTCAATGCTGACTTTGATGGAGATCAAATGGGTGTCCATTTACCTCTTTCCGTCGCTTCCCAACGTGAAGCCAAACTCTTAATGTTACCTTCACGAAATCTTCTCAAACCGTCTGATGGTGCTCCAGTTTCCATTCCCTCTCAGGAAATGGCGGTTGGTTGTTATTACCTCACTTCAGTTCAAAGTGCCGATTTGGAAACTGAAGTTCGTGAAGGTTTCTCTAATTTATCAATTTTATCTGATTCCGATGAAGCTACTTTAGCCTACCAATCCAAAAAAATTGGTTTGCGTGAGTTGGTTGTTGTCAAAATAGACGGAAAATTAGTCAAAACTACCTATGGTCGTATTTGGTTTAATTCTATTCTTCCCAAAGAATTTGAATTTATAAATACACCAATGGCAGGCAGTAAGGCTTTGAATGACCTTATTGTTAAGTCGATTGAAATTGCTGGTCGTATCAAAACCGTTCACCTTATCGATTCCCTAAAAGATATCGGTTTTGCTGGATTTACCCTTTCTGGTTTATCCCTATCTATGGCCGATTGTGGTTATTTACCTGAGAAAAGTAAAATTATTGAAACTGCCAACAAACGTGTTGTCGAAATTGAAGAGTCATATCGTACTGGTTTGGTTACCAATGAGGAAAAAAAGCGTTTATCACAAAGTGTTTGGATGGAAGTTACCGAAGATATTGCAGAGAAAACTTGGGCCACGCTCGATATAGACTCTCCTATCAGAATCATTGCTGCTGCTGGTATCAAACGTGCCTCTAAGGATCAAATCAAACAGCTTTCCGGTATGCGTGGACTTATGGTCGATCCTACTGGTAAAATTGTTCAATTACCCACCAAATCCAATTTTCGCGAAGGCTTATCAGTCTTTGAATATATTACTGGTGCTCGTGGTACTCGTAAAGGTTTGGCTGATACCGCCTTACGTACTGCTGATGCTGGTTATTTGACTCGCCGATTGGTTGACAGTGCTCATGTCGCCATTACTCGCGAAGATGATTGTGGATCCACCAAATATTGGACTATTTCTCGGACCGAAAAAGGTCGCGAAAAATTTTTTGGTCGTCGATTACTTGGGCGAGTTGTTGGCGAAGATATCATTGATCCTAAAACCAAAAAAATTATCGTTGTCGCTGGTACTTTAATCGATAACCATCTCCAGACATTAATTGAAGATTCGTCTGTAATCAACGTTGCTGTCCGTTCGGCCTTGACTTGCAAAGCCAAACAAGGTTTATGTCGTCAATGTTACGGCTGGGATTTGTCTACCCGTAAACTTGTTGGTTTAGGTGTGCCAGTTGGAGTCATCGCCGCTCAATCAATCGGTGAACCAGGTACTCAGCTAACACTCCGCACCAAACACACTGGCGGTGTTCTTGGTGTTGACGTGACTCAAGGTTTGCCCAGAATTCAGGAACTTTTTGAAGTCCGCCTGCCCAAATTCCCGTCACCAATTTCCGAAATTAATGGCAAAATAAAAATCAAAGAAACCATCGATGGTTTTGACATCAAAATTACTGGTAAAGATGAAAATAATGTCAGCAAGACCGTCTCCTATCAATTGCCCAGTAATGTTACATTATTGGTCGCTGATGGTGATCTGGTTTCAACTGGGACTCAATTATGTTCCGGCCCACTCGATGTTCGTAACATTCTTGAAGTTTCTGGACTGCAAGCTGCTCAAAAGTATTTGATTAATAGTATTCAAGGGGTTTATGAATCCCAGGGTGTCGGTATTCACGACAAGCATGTTGAAGTTATCGTCAAAGAGATGAGTGACAAAATCAAAATCGATAATCCCGAGGATACCAACTTCTTGTTTGGTCAAATTGTTACTCGTGCCGTTTATATGGATGAAAACGAAAAAGCCAAAGCCCGCGGTGAAAAACCATCCAAAGGTAAAAAGGTTTTATTGGGTTTAATTCAATCGGCTCTGTCAACTGGTTCATGGTTATCGGCCGCCTCTTTTCAACAAACTACATCAGTTCTAACCGAGGCCTCACTTTTAGGTGAAGTCGATCACTTGATAGGACTCAAGGAAAATGTTATTATCGGACGTCTTATTCCTGTTGGAAAGATTCAACAAAAATAAAAATATATGCCAACCGTCAATCAACTAATTAGAAAGGGTCGAATCGTTCGTCGTTCGAAATTAAAATCAGGTGCTTTACGCAATAATTTTAATAGTATCAAAAATCGTTTAGTTAATACTTTTAATCCTTTTAAAAAAGGAGTGGTTACGGTTGTCAAAACTATGACTCCCAAAAAACCCCATTCGGCTTTACGTAAGGTCGCTCGTGTCCGCTTGAGCAACAAAGCTACCATCACTGCCTATATTCCTGGTATTGGTCACAACCTAGCCGAACATGGTATCGTTTCTGTTCGGGCTGGTCGGGTTCGAGACCTCCCCGGTGTCCGTTATCATATTTTACGTGGTAAATACGACGCCGCTCCTGTCGCTGGTCGCTTACAATCACGCAGTAAATACGGTACCAAAAGGCCGACAAAAACAGCAGCTTAATTATCAATTTACAATTCACAATTATCAATAAAATTCAAAAATTAATTAATTAAACAATTAATTGAAAATTGAACATTGAAAATTGAAAATTTTTTCAAAAATATATGTCCAGAAAAGGTCAAATAACTCCAAGAATTTTAGAGCCCGATGTTCTCTATCACAGTGAAATCGTCGCCAAACTTATCAATCGATCGATAAAAGATGGCAAAAAATCCGCGGCTCAAAAACAAGTTTATCAGGCTCTAGAAATCCTTAAAAAAGAAACTAAAAGTGAGGATATTATAGTTACATTAGAACAAGCTCTTGATAACATTAAACCCAAGGTCGAGGTTCGGCCTCGTCGTATCGGTGGTGCTGTCTATCAAGTTCCCACTCCAGTACGCTCTGCCCGCCAGTATTCCCTTGCTATCCGCTGGTTAATCAATTCTGCCCGTGCTAAGGCCAATAAACAATATCATTCTTTTGGTTTAAAATTAGCTGCTGAATTACAATCTGCTCTCAACAACGAAGGCTCATCGATCAACAAACGCGCCGAAGTCGAACGCATGGCCGAAGCAAATAAGGCATTTGCTCATATGAGATGGTAAAAATAATTTTCTTTTTTCTGCTATCATTAATCATGCAAAAAAAGATTTCCATGATGGATGTTTTTAAAAATCCCAAATATCGAGGTCGGCACATTGTGTTAGCTGACAATAAAATTTTCACAGCCAAAACTGGCGAGGGTGCTACAAAAATATTGTTAAATGTCAAAAAAAAATACCCCAATATTATCCCAGAAATTGCTTACCTTCCTAAAGCTCAATCTTTAATTTTATGGATATAAAATTCGAATATGAATATAGCGGAGAATGTTATTTTGGAAAAGTTTTTCGTCCCGTTGCCAAAGTTTCTTTTAAATCAATTTTAGAACCAAAATGGTCCGATATTTGGATGGTAATTGATTCGGGTGCTGACTTTAGCATTTTGCCTCGCTATGTTTCTAATATTTTAGGAATTTCATTAGAAGATGATTGCGTTTCAGGTATTACCACAGGAGTCGGAGGGGAACAGAAAATTAATTTATGTAAACAAAAAATAACTGTAAAGTTAGGTAATATTACTAAAAATATTCCACTAGCCTTTTTTGATAGCGATGAGGTCCCACCTTTACTTGGCAGACTTGGATTTTTAGAGAAATTTGATACCTGTTTTTATAAAACCCATGTCGTCAGTTTTAAAAATTAAAAACCAAATTTTTCTTTTTATTTCTGCTATCATTAATTATGTCAACATCAAAACTGTCCTCAGTTGTCTTTTGGCCCAAGGCTGACACTTTAAACATTTATTTTGCTAAATCTGAAGATAACTTAATCTCTTTTGAAATAAATTTGTGGAAACTACAGTCAGATGAGGAAATTACCCGTTTATCAGCCTTTTTAAAGAGTAGACGAATTACATCTGCTTCCGTATTGGTTGATGATGACGTCGTTTTTACTCGCTCTTTTGTTTACGACGAAAAAGTTACCACCGTCAGTCTTGACGAAGTTATTACCCTTGCCAAAGGCAGTGCTCCTTTTGAAATAATTCCCTCCCAAGTTACCTACGAAGTTTTACCCCAAGGTGAAAAAACTCTTATCCAAGCCCGCATTTTTGACCAAGCCAAACTTGCCCCATTATTAAAAAATTTAAACGCCCTAAACTTAAAACTTTCCTATTTTGCCCTATCTGAGGCTCTAATTAAGCTTTTTGATCATTTTTATGATAAACCTTATTTTATATTCTACCCCCAAGGTCAAGATTTTCTGGTTACATTAGGTTATCAAGGCAAGGTTTACTTAACTTCAACGGTCAAAAAATCACTTTTAGATATCAAAAAAATAATCAATTATTCCCATGCTTATTTTGGGGCACCAGCCACCAAGGTTTTTTTACCCACCTCTTTAGAACAAAATTTCGATGTTCCTGGCATTGAAAAGAGCGTTTATACCGATTCACAGGTAGTTATTGATTTAAAATTTCAAAGTAACCTTCCTCTGCCAGTTGCTGGTATAATAGGGTTACATATGGAAAACAAAAAAAATATTCTTCCTATCATCGCCGTTGCTTTATTTACGGCTATTATCGCTGCCGTCATTGTTTGGTTTGCTCTTAATCAAAACAGCAAATTAACCGATGTTACCGATCCCAAGGTCGCCATGATTACTCCTATTCCCACTGACGTTCTCGATGTCACTCCCACTCCATCTATAGTTATCACCGAACCATCAAAATCTTTAAAATTGCAGGTCTTAAACGCTACTGATATCAGTGGTCAAGCTGCTGTCATTAAAGAAAAATTAACCAAATTAGGTTTTACCAGTGTCAACATTGGCAATGCTCCTCAAAGCGCCACTACTAACAGCATTCAAATAAAATCAGCCTTATCCAGTTCTTCGGCATATTTTACCAGCAAGGTTTCTGATTTTGCTACTGCCACAGTTACCGATCTTAAGGCAAATTCGACTTACGACGTCGTCTTTATTATTGGCACCAATCTCAAAACCGGTACTGTCGCTCCCACTTCTATTGTCACCCCCAAAGTCTCAATCACTCCCACTAAGACTGCCACCAGCACCCCCAATCCCACCCTGACTCCGTAATTTAGAAATTAGTAATTATGTGGATTTAGAAATTAAATTAGCTATTTTCTCTCCCTCTCTGACTGCAAAATTAGTCCCTCTATCCTCTGGATAAATCTGGGCAAAATTCGCTATATAAATTTTGTTTTTCTCCAATTCGTAATTCGTAATTCGTAATTGATAATTAGTTGTCACAATATGTTGTGCATTTTTAAACTTAAATACAAAACTTTCATTAACTTGTTTTTGTTCAAACTTAGGAAATATTTTTTTTAAATAATCAAAAAATTCTTTTTTTATTTGACTATCTTTTTTATTCATCAATTCCCCATCATTTGGTACATATGTTCCCATATAATAAACATGTTTGCCCCCATATTCTTTTTTGTCGATCAAATTTGTGTGCTGAATTAAGGCCAAGAAAGGGGATTGACTATCATTAATATTATGCCAATAATATTTGCTTAAGCTTTGTTTACTGGTAAACACCACACAAATCGCCCCTAAATAATCTATCTCTTTACTCGCTCCAGTGTAAAGTATTTTATCGAAGTCTCCCCTGTCAAGGGGAGATTTAGAGGGGTTTAATTCATAATTTAAAAGAATTTTACCTTTATTTTTTAAAATTCTTTTACTAATTTCATCCGTAATAATTCTAAATCCTCCCTCAAAATATCCCAATTTATTCGAATTGCCTCTCGTATGAATCCGCGCCCACAGCCAAGCCATCGACACTTCTTTGTATTTATCATGAAACTTACCCCGAAGTAGTGGTTCCCAAATAACTTTATAAGCTTTTTCTCCACACCACTTTTTCATCCATACATAGGCTAATTCATTTTCATATTTCTGCCAATTATTATCTTTTTGTAACCAAATTTTAACCAACCCCAATCTAATTTTTGAAAAAATATCTAATGGTTTAAATTTCAATAAATCAATTGCCCCCATAAATGGGTAAGTTTGTTTATCAAAATAAATTGCTGTTTTTTCTTCGTGCCACGATAATTTATCAAAAATACCCAGTTCTTTGGCCAAATCAATAATGTAATTATCAGTCGAAAAAATATGATGATAGGCTTTTTCGAGTGAAGTGTTGCCAATTTTAAATCCCCCCATCAAACCGCCAATATCGCTCCCTTTTTCAAAAATAGTTACCTTATGCCCCTTTTGGCTCAATCTATATCCCGCCACCAATCCAGTTAATCCTGCTCCAATAATTGCAATTTTCATAATGGACTTTTTATGTTTTTAATCATTAGATTGGTTACATGTGTATAAATTTGTGTGGTACGGATATTTTGATGACCCAACAATTCTTGCACATATCTTACATCAACGCCATTCTCCAGTAGGTGAGTGGCAAAACTATGGCGTAGGCTGTGAAAAGTCGCTGGCTTTTTTATGTCCGTTTTCTTTAGAGCGTTTTCAAAGACGGCTTGTGCTGTCCTAGTCGTCAATTTTCCGCCTCTTTCACTGGCAAAAACATATTCATTGTTATCTTTTCCCGTTATCAAACTATTGATTTTGCCCACCAATTTCTCAGGTAACACGCTGATTCTGTCTTTCTGCCCCTTTGCAAGTTTTATATGAATGGTTAATTCATCTAAATCAATGTCAGCCACTTTCAAGTTAACAACCTCGCTTACTCGCAAGCCAGATCCATAAGCCAAAGATAGCATTAATTTGTGTTTAAAATTAATAACACACTCCAAAATCAAATTTATTTCATCTCGAGACAATACAATTGGTAATTTTGCTTGCTTTTTTGCAGACTTAATATTAATTTTATTTTTTATACCAACGACTGAATAATAATAAAATTTAATTGCATTCAAGGTCAAATTTCTCACCTGTGCTGATACTCCATTTTTCTCACTTTTTTCTAAATAATTTTTTATACTCTCAACATCCGATTTTTCTATATCATTTTTTTTAAAATCAAAATATCTCTGCAAATAACCCAAATAACTTTTACGAGTTCTCGGGCTCAATCCCCGTATTCTCAATTCCCTTTCAATTAGTGATAATTGTGTTTGAATATTATTTTCCATGTTAAAATATCTAAGTTAATTATTACAACTATTCATAAATTAAGCAATAATTTGTTACTTTTACGAAAACAATTCGTATAGTAACGAGTTGAACAAAATGTCTCGCTTCGCTCGACATTTTATTCAACGGGCGCGGGCTTCGCCCTGTTGTCCTCCGTGTCTCGCGAAGCTCGACACTTCGTCCAACACGGGTTATCCAACATCCCTCGAAAAAAATATGATAAAATTTTTTTCTCAGGACGTCGGATAACCCGCGCCCGTTAGCAGAAATTGAGAAAATTTTTTATATCTAATCTTGTATAATCATCATATGAAGCTAAAAAACAAAGTAGTATTAATTACAGGGTCATCAAGTGGAATAGGTGAAGCCACCGCAAAATTATTTGCCAGTGAAGGAGCAAAAGTAGTTGTAAACTGCAAAAATAATGTCAAAAAAGGAGAAAAAGTTGTGTCTCAAATTGAATCGGCTGGGGGGCAAGCTTTTTTTGTACAAGCGGATGTTTCAAGAGATAGTGAAGTCGATAAACTTTTTGCTGCACTTAAAAAGAAGTTTGGTTCTCTCGACATTTTAGTCAATAACGCTGGTGTCACTCGCTCCAAAGCTTTTTCTGAAACTACTTACAAAGATTGGCTAAATGAGTTTAACGATAATTTTTTCGGAACAGTTTTATGCTCGCAACGTGCAGCAAAAATTATGCTTGCACAAAAGAAAGGTAAAATTCTTAACACCTCTTCCATTCGTGGTTTGTTGCATACTGGCAGAGAAGGAATAATGCCATACTCGGCGGCAAAAGCAGCTGTTAATAATTTTACCAAGACGTTAGCAAAAGAGCTTGCCCCCGATATTCAAGTCAACGCTGTTGCCCCTGGATTTACCTACACTCCTTTTTATGACAAGTTGCCAGATGACTTAAAGAAAACCTTTATGGCAGGTACTATGACTAAGAGGTTTGTTCAAGTGGAAGAAATAGCTGAAGCCTTCCTATATCTGGCAACAGCCGATTCAGTCACTGGCGAAATACTGGTAGTAGACGGTGGCTTCACCTTAAAGCAAGGATAAAAAAATTTCTCAACTTACTCCTTTCAGTC
>Ga0100391_1001830_pt1 | contig 23136 bp, 7 predicted proteins | sample CryGeymeta201515_FD_81541 | JGI IMG/M metagenome (GOLD analysis project Ga0100391, IMG submission 81541) | Groundwater microbial communities from Crystal Geyser aquifers in Utah, USA - Crystal Geyser metaG 2015-15 | ecosystem: Environmental > Aquatic > Deep subsurface > Groundwater | place: USA... | reverse complement strand
CTTGATGAGCCTGTTCTTGAATCTCTTTCCAAGCTCACTGGTGTTCCCATGCCAAAAAAGCTAACTCCAGATGAGAAGAAGAAGTTCACAGAAGACACAGTTGATTGGCTCAGGAAGAACACTCCAGATCTCTCCAAACTTGATGAACCAACTCTTGATGCATTATCAAATCTTTCAGGTGGTCCAATGCCTGCTGGTGTGGTGCCAAGAGACACCAAGAAAAAGAATGTTGAAGATGCACTTGACTGGTTGAGAAAGAACGGTCCCCCTTTGAGTGAACTTGATGAGCCTGTTCTTGAATCTCTTTCCAAGCTCACTGGTATTCCCATGCCAAAAAAGCTAACTCCAGATGAGAAGAAGAAGTTCACAGAGGACACAGTTGATTGGCTCAGGAAAAACTCACCTGACCTTTCTCATCTGGATGGACCCATTTTAGATGCACTTGTAAATCTTTCTGCTGGACCTGTGTCTCCTGATGCTTTACCAAGAGGCACAAAGAAAAAGACAATGGATGATGCGATTGATTGGCTGAGAAAGAACAACCCACCTCTCAACACAGTAGATGAGCCAACAGTTGAAGCTTTCTCTAATCTTACTGGGCTTCCTCTGCCAATAAAGCTCACACCTTCTGCAAAGACTAGGTTCATGGAGGATGCTATTGACTGGATTCGCCGTAATAATCCAGATGTAGACAAAAATCTGGATGGCCCAACTGTTGCAAGAGTTACAAACCTAGCTGGTGTTCCTGTGCCACCTGGTCTGCTACATGACGACATTCCAACCAAGGTTGTTTCAGATTCTATTGACTGGTTGAGAGAGAATAAACCTCCTTTGGATAATGTTGATGAGCCAACTCTGGAGGCTCTGTCCAACTTGAGTGGCATGCCACTGCCAAAGACGATGACCCCACCTGACAAGAAGCCATTGGCAGAAGGTATGATTGACTGGCTTCGCAAAAACAATCCAAAGCTCAACAACCTGGAAGAGCCAACTATAAAAAACATTGCCAACCTAACTGGCACACCACTGCCACCTGGAGCTCTGCCTAGAGAGTCAAGAAAGACGCTAGTAGAAGATGTCATTGATTGGTTGCGAAATAACAATCCCAACCCCAATAATGTTGATGAACCAATCCTTGCTGCTCTCTCTAACTTGACTGGCTTGCCTCTGCCCAAAAAGCAAACGCCAAAGGAGCAGAAGATGTTTGTTGAAGAAAGTGTTGATTGGATCAGGCGAAATAATCCTGACACAGACAGTCTTGACTTTCCCAAACTCCAAAATATGGCCAACCTTGCTGGTGTTCCAGTTCCACCATCTGTCATGCCAAGAGATGCCAAAAAGAAGGCTGTGGAAGACGTGATTAACTGGATTAGGGAAAACAAACCAAATCCTGATGATATTGAAGAGCCAACTTTGGAAGCTCTCTCCAACTTAACTGGCTTACCACTTCCCAATAAAATGACTCCTGTGGAGAAAAAAATTCATGTAGATAATGTGGTGGATTGGCTCAGGAATAACAAACCTGATCTTGAAAATCTAGACATTCCCACAACTGAAGCTATAAAGAAACTTCCAGGGCCACTGCACCCTTCAAGTGCCCCAAGGGACACCACTGAGAAGGCTGTGGAGGATGCTATTGACTGGCTGCGAAAGAATGATCCTCCAATTGATAATGTGGACGAGCCTACACTGGAGGCTCTTGCTAATCTGACTGGATTACCTCTGCCAAGAAAGTTGACTCCAATAGAAAGGAAGAAATTGTTGGAGGATAATGTTGACTGGATGCGCCGTAATAATCCAGACTTGACTGACCTGGATTATCCAACAGCCCAGCAGATCACTAAGCTTGCTGGAGTACCAATGCCCATGGCTAGGGATACCAAGAAGAAAATTATAAACGATTCTGTGGACTGGCTACGCAAGAATGATCCCAATCCTTGTAGCCTGGATGAACCTTCTCTTGAAGCCTTCTCAAATCTTACTGGGTTGCCCCTTCCCAGAAAGAGGACAACACTTCAGAAGAAAAAGTTTTTGGATGATAGCATTGACTGGCTGCGTAGAAATGAGCCAGATGTTGACAATGTCACTAGTCCAGATGTTGGTAAGATTGCCAATCTTGCTGGAACACCAATGCCACCAGGCACCATTCCCAGAGATGCAAAACCAGGAGCTCTGGATGATGCCATTGACTGGATCAGAAAGAACAATCCACCTTCAGACAAGGTTGATAAACCCACAATGGAAGCTTTATCAAATTTAACTGGCCTTCCTTTGCCAAAGAAAAATACACCAATTGAGAAGAAGAAGTTTGTTGAAGATTCTGTTGATTGGCTGAGGAGAAACAACCCTGAGAAGAATAATTTGAGTGAGCCAGACATTGACAACATTACAAATCTAACAGACAGGCCTTTGCCTCGCAGCCCTCCTGATGATTTCAAGAAAGCTTTGGAAGATGCAGTTGACTGGATCCGTAAGAATGCGCCTGGTCCAAATAAGCTTGACGAGCCAGCTCTAAAGGCACTTTCTAACTTGACAGGCCTACCACTTCCAAAGAAGAGATCACCTTCAGAGAAGAAAAAGTTCACAGATAATATCTATGATTGGTTGAGGACAAACAGACCTGATTTAAACACTTTGTACAAACCTACTGCAGAGACAATCATCAGGTTGGCTGGCACACCACTTCCTTTATCAAAGGATGTGAAAAAGAAGACTATGGACGATGCCATAGATTGGCTTCGAAGGAATGAACCATTGCTGGATAGTGTTGATGAGCCTACTCTTGAGGCATTCTCCAACTTGACAGGTCTTCCTTTGCCAAAGAAGTCCAATCCAACCGATAACAAGAAGTACATGGAAGACAACATTGATTGGTTAAGGAGAAATGAACCAGATCTTTCTGATCTGGATAATCCAACTGTGGAGAGAGTGGCAAACCTGACAGATGTGCCCTTGCCACCTGGCTTCCCTCGAAGTGTAGATAAGAAACCATTGGTTGACACGATTGATTGGCTGCGAAAGAACAACCCCAATCCAGATGACCTGGATGGACCTACCATACAGGCTTTGTCCAATTTGACTGGTACACCACTTCCTCCTGGAAAACTGTCACCCCAAGACAAATCAAAAGTTCAGGAAGATGTGGTGGATTGGCTACGCAAGAACAACCCCAATCCTGATGATTTGGATGAACCTGAATTGAGTGCCATCACCAAGTTAACTGGGCAGCCTTTGCCTGAAAAGAAGATTCCTCCTGAGATGAAGAAGGAAATTCTAAATGATGTTATGGATTGGCTGAGGACTAATGAGCCCTATCCTGATGACTTGGATGAGCCCACATTGGAAGCACTAGCAAATATGACTGGAACTCCTCTCCCACGAGGATCTATGTCACCTGAGGATAAGAGGAAGACTGTTGATGATTCCATTGACTGGCTAAGGAACAACAATCCCAATCCTGATGATGTGGACAAACCAACTCTCGATGAGCTCAGAAACTTAGCTGGCATACCTTCACCAAAGAAAGCCAATCCTGATGAAAAGAAGAAGGCTATTGATGATGTGGTGGATTGGTTGCGCAAAAATCCTTTGCCAGATGACTTGGATGAACCAACTTTGCAAGCCCTCAGCAACCTCACTGGGCTTCCTTTGCCCAAAGCTACAATTCCAGCTGAGGCTAAGAAGAAGGTACTTGACGACGCGGTGGATTGGCTCAGAACAAATGAACCAGATTTAGATGGCACTGATGAGCCCACTGTTGAAGCTCTTGCAAATCTGGCTGGAGTCCCTTTGAATAGGTCACAACCTGGCCCAGATGAGAAAAGGCGAGCTGCAGAAGAAGCTCTTGACTGGATGAGAAACAAACCTTTGGACTCAAATGAAATGAAACCTTCTGTTATTCCCAAGAAGAGCACTCCTGATTTACCGTTGCCATCTAGTGGGCAACCAACTTTGAAAACAAAAGACATTGCTAATGTTATGGATTGGTTGCGTAATAAGGGCGCTGCCATTGACGAGGATGATATCCCTAAACCAGAAGACGAGATCGTGCCTGGCAAGGAATTACCTGCTGGAACTTCTCCAGATGTTCATACAGGATTGCCTGACTATCCTGGATGGGACTGGAACAGGAATGCACCCAAGAAAGATCTTGATGGACCTAATTTGTCTCCATTTGGAGGAGTGGAACTTCCGGGAGAGCCAGGCTCCTTTCCACGGGATACCACCACCAGAGATTCTCACCCGCCTCCTTTTGATTGGGCTCGAAGTAGTCCTAGAGATGGTGTTGATAAACCAAGCCCGGCTAGACCATATGGCGGTCCTGGCTTAGGAGGTCCAGGAACAATACCTCGAGAATACAAAGGTGATGAGCCTGACATTTCTGGCTGGGACTGGACTCGTGGTCAACCCAGAGATGGGGTCGATGGACCAGGTCCAACTGGCCCCTTTGACGGACCTGGAGTTCCAACTGGACCTGGTGGACCCCAAGGAGGTACACCTGATAGTGATACCCCAGCATGGGATTGGGCAAGAAATAAGCCTATAGACACACCAGGAGAGATCACATCAGTTGTTCCTTATGATGGGCCTGGACTTGGTAGTCCCTTGTCTAAGCCTCGTGAAGGTCACCACGATGAACCAGATGTCTCAGGATGGGACTGGAACCGCAACAGGCCACGTGATGGATTGGATGGTATTAGTCCAATTAGCCCATTTGATGGCCCTGGTCTTGGTGGCCCTGGATCAATTCCTAGAGTGGAATCCCCCGATACCTCTGGTGCTCCAAACTGGGATTGGTCAAGAAATATCCCCAGAGATGATGTCAATGAACCTAAACCCATTGGTCCTTTTGATGGGCCTGGTGTTCCAGGTGGAGCTGATAATCCACAGGAGAAATTCCAGCATCCTAATCTTCCTGGCATGGATTGGACAAGAGGCAAGCCCTCAGATGCTCCCCTCAGTGAAAGCCCAATCACTCCCTTTGGTGGACCTGAAAATCCGGAAGGTCCTGGCTCTCTCCCAAGACAAGGAGGCCTGGGTATCTATGACACACCTGGTTGGGATTGGAGCAGAAATGTCCAAAGAGATAACCTGTCAGAACCTATTCCTGATGCTGCCTATGATGGGCCTGGTCTAGCAGGTCCAGGTTCCTCCCCTACAGATAAACTAGGCAGTTTTCCGGATTCCCCTGGATGGGACTGGGCTCGTGACAGACCAGGAGAGAAGTTGCCTGTGCCTGCACCAGGAACTCCACTTGATGGTCCAGGTCTTGCAGGCCCAGGTACTATCCCTAAAGAAGGAGCCGATCAACCAGATGACTCTGTGATGGACTGGTCGAGAGCTCCACCACCTGACAAGCTTACTGGCCCCAACATTCCTACTTTTAATGAACCATCAGGACCGCTAGGGCCTGATTCACTGCCCCGAGAAGGCAGCCCTATTGATGAGCCAAGCCCATCTTGGGACTGGTCTCGCAACCAGCCCACCAAGAATCTTGGTGGTATTACTCCAATTGGGCCATTTGATGGACCAGGTCTTGGAGGTCCTGGATCTCAGCCCCGAGATGGTAAAGGTGATCATCCAAATACGCCTGGTTGGGATTGGAATCGCAATGCACCAGCAGAAGGTGAGCATGGCCCTGGACCATTGCCTTTTCATGAGCCTGTAGAACCAGCAGACTCTGGTCATGTTGCTGCAACGCCAAAGGATACTGGAGCGCCAGGCTGGGACTGGAACCGCAACAAGCCTAAGCCAGTAATGGGTGAATTATCCACAGAACCTGATGGTGCACCAGATCATCCTGCAGGACCTGGCTCGTTGCCTCGACAAGGGGTTGGGAGTCATCCAGATGCCCCTGGATGGGACTGGTCACGTGGTGGACCAAGAGAAAATATCCCAGAGCCAGTTACCCCTCCTTTTGGCGAGCCATCAGGACCAATAGGACCTGATTCACTGCCACGAGAAGGCAGCCCTGCTGATGAGCCAAGCCCATCTTGGGACTGGTCTCGCAACATTCCCACAGAGACTCCTGTTGGTACAACTCCAATTGGACCATTTGATGGACCAGGTCTTGGTGGGCCAGGAGCTTTACCGCGCTCTGGCCTTGGTGAACATCCAGACGCTCCTGGCTGGGACTGGTCTCGTGATGTTCCCAGGGATGCAATGCAAAAACCTGAAACAGAACCATTCCCTCCACCAGGCATGCCTGGAGGTGTCGATTCAACACCTCGTGAAAGTGGCCTCAGAGATGAGCCAGAATCAAAATGGGACTGGAACCGCAATGTCCCAAGAGACAGCCAATCACAACCAATAACAATAGCATATGGTGGCCCAGATCACCCTGCAGGACCGGTGCCACTGCCCAGACAGGGAACCGGAAGCCACCCTGATGCCCCTGGATGGGATTGGTCTCGTGCTAAGCCAAGTGAGCCAGTCACCGGTCCTGATGTTACACCTTTTGGTGAGCCATCTAAACCCGGCAGCCCTGGCTCGTTGCCACGCACTGGCTCAGAAGATGAACCCAATGTTGTATTGGACTGGTCACGGCCTCAGCCTCCAGACCAAGTCTTAGGCCCAGATAGCACACCTTTTGTGGAGCCTTCAGGCCCAGGAGGACCAGATGGACTGCCCCGTGTAGGGGGCCCTTTTGATGAACCAGATTCAAGTTGGGATTGGTCTCGAAATGTCCCAACAGAAGGAGTGCCGGGACCTACACCAATGGGTCCATTTGATTCCCCTGATATTGGAGGACCAGGGTCGCTTCCCAGGGAAGGAAAGATGGAGCATCCTGATGCACCTGGGTGGGACTGGAATCGGAGTATTCCCAGCAATCCCGCCCCTGGACCTTTGCCCTTCAACGAGCCAACGATACCTGATGAACCAGGTCACACAAGTCGTGACCCCAAGGAGTATGACACTCCTAGCTGGGTTTGGGGCAGAAGCCTTGCTGGTAAGAATGTTGATCAGCCAGAAACTACTCCTCATGCACAAATCAGCCAACCTGGAGCTCCCGACTCTCTACCAAGACAGCCTGGGCCCGGAGAGCACCCTGATAATCCTGGATGGGATTGGTCAAGAAATGTACCCAGAAGTGACCTCACAGAGCCAGAAACTACCCCATTTGGAGAACTTAGCTTCCCTGGTAGCCCAAGCACGATTCCTCGTGAAGGTGAGCAAACGACTCCTGATGTTCCAGGCTGGGACTGGAACCGTAATGCACCAATGGACGACCTGCCTGCTCCTGGGCCTCTTCCTTTCCAAGAACCAATTGGACCAGATGGGCCAGATCATGTCAGCAGATCTCCTAAGGACTTTGATACGCCTGCCTGGGAGTGGGGCCGAAGTCCACCAGAAGCTAAACTTGAGCAGCCAGGATATGACTTTGACCGTGCCGTCCCAACTGGCCCAGAGTCTGTTCCACAACGGCCAGAAAATCCAGAGAACCCAGACTGGGACTGGACAAGGAGACCTGCTACGGCTGGACCTGGATTTGACTTTGATCGCAGTGTGCCCCCAACTCCAGAAGGAGACGAAGCTGCTCCCGAAGGCGGACCTGGCTTTGACTTTAGCCGTAATCTACCCCCTGAACCAGAGGGAGGAGAACGTCCCGTTGACGATTCATGGGATTGGACCAAACCACCTAAGGAGCAGAAGGCGCCAGTAAATGAGGATCTTGAAGACCCCACTGCGCCGTGGTCTGCTGGAGATGATGACGAAGAGGAAGGCTTTGGACCAAAGCCAGGCCCTCCAATGATTGTCCCGGAAGACTATGACGATGATGACTCTGAGGAAGAAGAAAAAGAACCTCCCAAGGGTGTCCCAATACCTGTGTGGTCTGGTCTTCAAGCTGGTCTTCTTGGCGCAGTTGCAACAGCTGCAGCAATGTCATATCCACCATCAACTGCTTCAAGATCCGCGGTTCCTCCATCACTGCTGACCCCTGCAAGTCCTCAAAATTTACCCCCAGTTTTGCCAGATTTGCCTATTGTCCCCACATTACCCTGTCCACAAGACCAGGCTTGCGGATTTGTCATGGCTGCAATGGATCCAGTGCTGCCACCTTCAACTCGTGCTCTACTGAACATCCCGGGAACATGCCAAAACTGGTCACGAGAATGGCTCAGGACCGGAAAGGATGTGATGGAGTTCCAGGTTCATCGTGTTCGTCAACGCTTTGCCATGGCAATGATGTACTGTGAATTTGATGGCGACAACTGGCTGGAGAGTGAGCTCTGGGTGTCTGATTTGCATGAATGTGATTGGTATACAATGATTGGAGTTGATCCATGCGGCAAACACGAACAATACCAAATCATTCGGAACTACGGTCAGCAAATGCGAGGTACTCTACCACCAGAAATTTCCATGATCAATAGTCTTTGGGAAATTACGTTGTCTGACAATCTCCTTGAGGGACCAATCCCTCCTGAATATGCTCAACTGTCTGAGCTGGACACCTTTATTCTTTCATTCAATCTTTTCAAGGGTTCAATCCCTGATTTCATGTGGAAGTATGAAGATATGGTGTACATGGATCTTGGATACAATTTCTTCGATTCGTCCATTCCCGCAAATATCCCCTTAACAGAACCCAATCTCCGAGTTCTCATGTTGGAAAATAATGACATGAAGGGTGCTCTCCCAAATGACTTTGGAGAACTAGATTGGAAGCGTCTGCACTTGGATGGAAATCACTTCGAGGGTCCCATTCCTGCTAACATGTTCCAAGGAAAGACTCGATTTGAAGAGCTCTATTTGCACGGAAATGATTTCTCCGGTGAGATTCCTCCAGGACTTGGGGAGCAGAACAAGATGTCCGAGTTGACGCTGTACGACAACCCAGAGCTTTCAGGTGATGTTAATGATATCTGCAAGAACTTTCAACCTGGTGTAGGCCTTCTGAAGGTGGCACAAGTTGACAAGGCGAACGTTGCTTGTGAATGTTGTGGCAATGGAGCAGGTTAGCTGCAACTCGCAAATACATTCAACCCAAATTCCCAATCAATGCAAACCAAGCTAAAAGATGAAATAAAACCAACTAAACCTAATCGAAAAAGGAATACATGCAAGGCGTGCTTGCCAGTTCAGAACAAGCCATACGTGGCAAACAAAAATGGTCAAAGAAACAAATATTTAGAAGCACAATCACACGCATACGAAAACACTCGCCCTACATCCCACAAGCACACAAAAATACACCAGCAACAACAAAGACATTAAAACCAGCAACTTCCGAGTGCGCCAAAGCACAGTCCTTACTTCCAATGGACCTACAATGCCTCTACAGCAAGAATGGGAAAAATAAATGAAAAAATGCAGCTGTAGCAAAGAAGACTTCTGCGTCAAATGAAAAGTGAAAAAATGGCTTAAAAATTTTGAGTTTCAGATGCTGGATCGAATTTCCCAACAAAATCATACTCCCCTGGGTGTTACAATAGTGTACTGGCTGAGTAAGTTCATGCATCCTCACTCACTGCCAAATTGCATCTTTAGCAAACAAAGCATGCCTACAAACGCACAACCAACAAAAAGAAAATGAATATTGCTTGAAGATTGGACAGAGACAATGATGCGAGAATGATGGAAATGCTTGCTTTCGCCAACTGGAATCTTCCCACCATGTTGCTGATTAGTATGCACACATTTCCGGAATGATCTGCAGGATTGACGCTTTGCTGTGTCATGGCTTCTTCCCACCTTGTCGCAAGCAGGCTCTTTCTTGTAATAAGATCTTACAACGAACAATTGTCTTTGAATCTACACATGGTCAACCGTAAAGAGCAAATCAGACACATAAAATCATATCACATTGTAATATGTATGTCCCAATAGCAGGCAAAAGTGGTTTCTTCCCACCAATTTTGTGCTGCAAAGGCTTACTGCATTTGGAATGCTTTTGTCGGATTGGCTTGATTGCACTGAGCGCTATATTTTTCTCAACTGATGAAGAATCTTTAAGGATGTGGTCTACAATATCCTGATGACGGAACAAATTGACTTCCCGCAAATTGTTTCATACTTTGGATAAGACACCCACATCTATTATTTCAAAAGAGAGCCGAGTTTGTCTGGTTACTACTTGTTATCTCGCAATTTGTGCGGCACTCGCAGTATTTCAAAAGAAGACTGCACTATATATATATATTCACACTTAACTTGATATTATTATGAAATTTTACATTGAAGGATTAACGTGTGCTCATGTGATTGCTGTTTAAGAGTCCCTCGACGTGGTTTTGAGTTCAGGTCTCCGCAAAAATCGATCGAACGTACGCTCTGCGTCCGTGTTCCGCTCGATTTTCATCACTGGACGCACATCCAACCCTTTTAATATCAGTACCAGCCAGCAACAATAAAATTTAATAGACAGCTCCATCAAAAGATCAGGCATTTACTTACTAGTAGACTACAACATACGCTACTTACAACACACACTTTCCACTGCTTCCTCATTAAGACTTCTATCACCGTAAGCGAGTACAAGGTACATTAATCAAGAAGTCAAGTATCGGAAACAGAATAAGGCATGGGGAGACGCGCTAAGAAAGCACCGGTGAGTTACAGAATACACAATACACCAACAGATGAGCGTGTCATTCTATAGACGACGGATGATTGGTCTCGACTCATGTCTCAACTCGGAAGGATGAAATAATTGAATAGCCATCGACTTGGCGTTCCTTGTAGTGAATTAATGACGCCATGATCTACCGCTCAAAACTGCTAACACCCGCATGCATCCTCTTACGCATGACTCACACAATTCGCTTTCAACTCAATACTACGTACGACTCTCCTACTCTCCTCCTACCTCCACAAAAAAAGGTCCAAACCAAGAAGCGACCAAAGTTGGGAAAAAAGTTCAAATGCCCCTTTTGTGCAAACGTGGAAGCCGTTGAATGTAAAATGGATCACAAAGAAAAGATTGGTAGATTGGCGTGCCGATTGTGTGCTGCATCCTACCAGATGCCCATCCATCAATTGATGGAACCCATCGATGTCTTTTCGGAGTGGCTCGACGATTGCGAAGCCGCGGCCAGAAATCAAGCAGCTGGTGGAGACGCAGCCGCTGCAGCGCCCGAGTACAATGATGAAGATGACGACGATGACGATATTCCGGAGCCTGTGGATTTTGGCAAGAAGCGAGCCGCCAGGGAGAATGAATTGAGCAACAAAAAGCAAAAGACATCCAAGGAACCCAAGCAGACTTTTACTGATTTGGGCCTCGACGATTCCGACAGTGATTCAGATGAGGAGTAGGGATTCGTTCATGTTCTTGTCTTTTGAACGGAAAAATGAGTTGTTTTTGTTCAAATATGAATAGGAGCAGTGAAGATGCATGGGTGAATATCTGCTTTCGAATTGTTGTAGCTGAGATTACTAGCAAGTATCAAAGATGATGATCCATGGTCCAGTCAAGAATACGTCCCGTGGGTTCCCACTTTGGTCGGTGACTTGCAAAGCAACGTTGAGGGAATCAATTTTGTAATTTTGTCCAAAATTTTTTTGTTCTTTCTTCAAGAGAGTTCAAAGTTCCTTTCGAGAAAATAGGTAAACAATTGAAAATTGATCAATGCCTACATAGTAGAGTAATTATTTAAAAACATCTCTCAAGTTAATTGTCTACCGGGCATAGAAGAACTTTGTCTCGCCAACTCTTAGCATCAACAGGAGTAGGAAAGAATGCATTATGCATTTCCTGCTCAAGAGCACAACAACAGTTCAAATTGATATAAAAATTTATTGGTTATCAATATCAATATCGGCACGCTAACGCCTGTGGCAGCTGTTTTAAGCGGCATTCCATAACTACAATAATTCATGGACCTTTGCCCACAAATCCTGGGCTAGAACTAGAGCATCTTCCTCCAAGACAGGTTTCAATTCTTCCAGTAATTTCGACACGGTACACTTTTCCGAGACCAGTTTGACCAAAAAGTCAACCAAGGACGATTCTTCTTCACCCATGTGCTTCTTAATTTCAGCGGCCATAAAGGTACGCAACGTTTCCAAGTCCGACTCTGGCAATGCGGGAAAACTCGCTGTTGGCTCCATGGGGGGCACATTCGAGGTCTTGGTGCGCTTTGCAGCAGGATCATCGTCGACACCCACTGCTGCTGGAGGTGGTGGTGGTAGTGGCAAACCAGTAGGCAGGGGCGGAGGCGCTCCAGGTAACGGGGGAGTTGGTAACCCCGCTGCCGTATTTGGTAGGGGAGGTGGGGGCACATTAGGAAGCGGTGGATTGGCTCGTTCGTTGGCCACAACATCCCGCAGTCGCTCTTTGGCAGCCTTGAGTCTTTCTTGGACAATTTCTCCCCGTCGTTTCTTTTGACTTGTCTGCGTTTGATCGAGCTGGGAACGAAAGGCCTTGACGGCAGCCAATACCTGAGGTGTCTCCAAAGGATCAATGTCTTCGTCGTATCCCCCAGGTGCTCTGTCGGCATTCAATTTGACCTCGCCATATTTCGATTTATCATTCATACCACTTGAATCATTCTGATACCGATTGTTGCTGTTGCTGTTGCTCTTGTTGGAACTGGCACCTACAAAGTGCTGGGACAGGCGCTCGCCTAAAATATTGCTAGTCTTTACGTCGACTTGAAGGGGCGGCATGGGAATATCGGGATCTAACGGCACCATATGAAACGCCATTGTCCCGTACTTTTTCTTAAAATTCTCATCGTCCATCAACAAAGCTTTCATTTGACGGCACGCACAAAGCAGTTTCAAGGCACCATCGGTGTGTCCCATAGAAACCAAAGCTGAAAAATATTCTATCTTATCCTTTCCTTCTTCTTTTTCCTTACTGTCTGCATTTCCATAGAAGTTCTCTTTGGGCGGAGGTGGATGAAAGGCAACGTGGCGAGCCGAGCCGCAAGGATAAATAAGATCGCGCAAAGCTCGGTTGCTGTGCAAAAATGACGGCATGTTTGTGAGCAGGACAGTTGTTGAAAGGGCTGCTCTTGGAGGAGGAGGCGGCGGAGGATGCATGGTCGGCAGCGGTGCCATTGCTGGAGGCGGTGGAGGAAGACCAGCTGCGCCCGGAGGAGGAACACCTAAAGGTAAAGGTGGCGGCGGAGCTACCATTCTATTTTTTGATGTCTTGTGTTCGTCCCCAGAAATGAAGAGTATTGTATCCTCTAGGTAGCACTTACGCGATAGATCGCCTACTTTGAAGTTTGAAGCAGTCAAGAGAGTGCGAGCGTAAGTGAAGCTAAAGTATATGAATAAGTTGGCAAGAGACCTGTTGTTAATCACCGCTTCGTAACAACCTGTTCTGAATAGAGTGTGCCAGATGATATGATAGCAATCTTGTCGCTGGTCCTGTAATATGCCTCTATTATTTTGACTACTCGAATCTATGTTACTAGTACAAGTAGTACTAGTAATAACTACACTACTAGCTAGCTACTTAGCTAGTAGTCCTATTAGCTAGCTAGCCTAGCTAGAGTAGTAGTAGTAGAGCCAGCTAATACTACTAATACTACTAGCTAGTAGTAGCTAGCTAAATAGAGAATGTCTGCTACTACTACTAGTAGTAGCTAGCTAGTAGTCTACTCCAGTACTACTAGCTAGTAGTAGGAGTAGTTCGAGCTACTCTAGCTAGTACTGTAGTAGCTAGTAGTAGCTAGTAGTAGCTACAGTACAAGGAAAACTCCGAGACAATTGTGACAACGCACACTTGTTCTCATCTACAGTAGCTCGAAGTTTTCAATGGCTGTCAGAGTTCCTTCACTTCCTTTCTCGTGCTGATGTAGCACACTGTCAGCTACAGTCGCCATGTAGGAGTATTCCCAATAGCTAGCTAGCTAGCGAGCTAGCAAGCTAGAGAAAGCATAAAAGATCAGCGATAGACAATACAGTCTTTATGCCGCCGTCCAGCAAACAGTAGTAGTGACAAATTCGACGATTACCATCGGTGGAAGCAATCGAACAAATAAACAAATAAATAAATGGCGTAATAATAATAATGGGGAACTTGAGAATGCAGCGTCGGGTGCACGAAAGGCACATTTTATATAATAACGCGAACAAGAAATCAGCCACCAACAGGGTGAAACGAATAATTGAATGAAAACGCCAATGTATGTCACACAGACGAAAGTGCATGCGATGAGCATCCAGGAGTCCACATTGAGCACAGGCCCAACTTGCGCAACAACCTCCAAATCCTTTGACCCAGAGTCCTACCTCCAAAAAATAAAAACAAACAACACACTCAGGATTTCTTATTCTTGTCGTCAACCAGAGGATAACATAATTTGTACAGTGTATTCATTATTACTTTTCTTGATTTGCGTTTCTATTTTTTTGTTGCACCTCGTTCTGAATTGTTGAGAATGGAACTCCCTAAAAAAATTATGAGTAACCCAATCAACTGTATATTTATGCCCGGGTTAACATCTATCTGTTGACGTCATCTTTGCGTTGTACAGTACCAGGTACGAGTTCAGACCTAACAAGTCCTGAAAGGCCTGAGATGAATCTGATGATGCAAAAATAATGATGTTTGATTGGGTCTGCTGGAAACCGTAACTGCCACACTGGTACTCGAGTACTAGTACTACGTAGTTGTACTGGTAGTAAAAGGCACCAGTCTAGCTAGTAGACTACTCGAGTACCTACTTGTTGTGTACAGTAGATTGCTTGATGAGTCGAGTACCAGGAACCTTCAAAAAATTAATAATAATAACAATAATCCTCTTAAACGAAATTGATGATTAACAACCGAGTTAACAGTAGCAGCGGTAGTAGCAGGGAGGAGCAATCCCAAAATCTTTACTTCCTGCGTGCTTGCTAGAATTGCTTCGTTAGATTTTGCTATTCGGAATAACCAGCTACTACTCGTAGTAGTTATTAGAAGCAAACACTATTCTGGAGAATCACCGATCACACACAAATTTACATTACGCGAGTGCGATATTGTCATTAAGTGACACAAGAAAAGAGTTGAAAGGATTGCTTGCCTACAGTAGCTACTAGCGCACAAAGATAGAGAGACACAGACAGAGAAGATGGGTTGCGGGCCTTCCAAATCGACCAAATCTCCGGCGTCTCCCGTGGCCAATGGAAGTGTTGAAACACCGTATGCTTTTAAAGGAGGAGCAGACAGTCATCATTCTGCCAATTCCGCAGCGTCTGGAAGTCATCCTGCTCCGTCGCTGCACGGACAATCACTACTCTCGCCGCCGCAACAGCAACCAACAACGAACGCGATCCAGTCACAACAGCTACCACAGTTTTCCGGGATCCCTCCTCTTGCGGCGCTGTCCACTGGTAATGGCCAAACTTCTACTTCAGCTACAGCTACCACGAGCTTGGCCAATGGAAGCTCCAATAATAATAACATGACCAATGCCCTTCACTTGAACAATGCGAATAGCAGTCTCGGCAACGATGGTGATGCGAGCGCACAGTGGAATGATCTGTGGGAAGCCCTACGGGAGAATCTGTTGGACCCGGCCGATGTTACGGCCGTCGTAGAAGAAGTCATGAACCAACTCACGGATTCTCGCTTGATGCCGACCGAAGTGACCTTTTTGGTACGACGTGTACGACACGTGGTATCCTCCCTGCCACCCAGGACATCGGCACCGGCGACCAAGATGCGCGTGAAGAGTCTCAGTCGCAATGCTGCCAACAGCTTGGTTCAATTGGAACTGGACGGAAGAGTTACGGCCGAAAAACATCACTTGCTTTCGAGTCACGTCTTTCGACGCATGCTGGGTGGTCAATCGCATATTTTGGAAAGCATTCCCAAACCAGACACCAAAGAAGAGGCCCTCATCTTTCCGGATCCCATCGAAGCAGCGTACACGCTGCTGTTGCATTTGAGTTCTTCTTCTATTATCCAGAGATCAGCAAATATAGCGGAACAATCCGCGCAAGCAGCGGGGTTGAACTTGGATGTGAACGAAAGTGTAAAGAAAACGGACGACGGTTCGTCGCCTAGTACAGCCAAGCAACAACAGCAAGCACCAGCACCACCACCACCACCACCACCAGCACCACCAGGTGTGTCCAAGGAAGATTTCCCAGAGTTGCCACAAGGAATTACCTTGCAATCATTCGCTTTTTTGATGGCCCTGGCACTTCGTACGTGAACACTTTTGATGCTGTTATTAATTTTGTTGTAATGTCTGTGTATGTGTTTGCTGCTCTTGTATACTATTTTTGTAATATTATTATCTTGCTTGTGCTCAACACCTCGCTCTTATTGTTAACAATACTTTTTTAAAACTGCTGCACACAGGAGGAAGCCGGCAACAAAGATTGCAACTATTATTCTATTTATTGATTCCCTCCAAAACACTGGTTAAATTCTTGTCGACGCATCCTGCTGGCGGCGTTCCGTTTTGGTTGTTGGAAGTAGATTCGGATATTGTGTTTTCCTTGGCGTCCATGTCACACTATCATTATTACGGGCACACTTTTTTGCCAGCAAATTTGCAGCGACCCACAACACCATTTGTTTACCCGACCTCGAATGAACATTTGAGATTAAAAATGTCGGCCAACGCAGCACAAGATTTCATTTTTTGGCTCATCAAACCACCACCCAGTTCGAATCAATCTTTGGACAATATGAATGGTATTCATAGTGCAAACAATGTAGCATCACCAACTCGTAAGATTCCCGCAAATAGACGAGCAAGCAACAGCAAAGGCAATGGCGCAGACGATGCTGCCAATTCCAATGGAGATGTCATCTATAATAATAGTATGCACGGAAAGACAGAAGTGATGAAAAAACTGGAAGAAATTTCCGAAGGGCGACAAGTTTCAACACTGACGAAAGAAATGGAAGATCCGCGTATGGAAGAATCGAGACTGCGGTTTCGCATGGCCGCCCAACCAATGAATGGGAGCACAGTCTACTGGTCCATGGAAGACTTTGCCCTGTGGGCCGATCAAGCCTTGGACGATTTGGCACTTGATAGCATTATGCACCGATTGTTTGCCACTGGAATCCTACCAACGTATGCTTTAGAAAAGGAACTGGTGCAACAGCGCTGGTTGGAATGGCAAAGTTCCGCTCGAGATCATTTTTTTCAAAGCCCCGCCACGAAAGAGGAGGATTCTACTGTACGTGAGCTTACCATGTCAGCACGGAAATTACTGGAATCGTATCAGAATGGACCAGGAACATCATCACTGATAACCACAAATGGTAGCAGAAAGGGCCACGACCCGAATGTCATTTGGGGCGGCCTTGGTGGCTTTGATGGGAAAGCGGCCATGGGATACGGAATCATGTATTGCATTGACAAATCATGGTGGAATTCGTGGGAGGCTTATGCAGGATGGTCCTACATCGGTCAGGTTCCGAAAGAACGGAGCGATGTTCGCCCACGACAACTATCCACGGTTTGCTTAGTGGACCGAGATCCTGATTCCGAAATTGGGGGCCTTTTAGGCTCGTACGAAGTAATGAGGCAAGGCCTAGAGCGAGACGTTGACTACGTGCTAATACCGCACAGAGTGTGGGATATCTTGTACGAGTTATACGGAGGAGGCCCACCGTTGCCGCGTCCAGTGTTAACACCGGCAGTAGCAAATCAGACAACAGATATCAACACGAATACATTTGAGACCACCATCAACAAAAGCGCCGACAACGATAATGGAAACGAAACGCCTTTTGATGAACTAAGGAGCAGCCCCTCTTCTTCAAATTTAAATGAGATATATCCAATTCCTCAATCTTTGAACGTCGCATTGCACCCTTGGATTATTCATGCACACCTTTGTGACCCCCTTCAGCCATATCGACGCGGTGACGTTGGACCACTGTCCATCCGCGTCATGGCTTGTCCAGAACAGCCTCTTTGGCGATTATTTGCAGAGATTGTCGTGCGCCTTCCCCTGCGAAGTTTGAAAGCCTATGGCAGCGATGGCCGGGGTAAAGCCAGGCTCTGGAAAAAGAACCAGCCGACAGGCATAAAGGACCCCAACACTCGTTTTGGGCCGTGGTCATTGATTTGTAAGAATCGCTTTGCAAAACTGCCTGCACTTAACTACACAGCTGAGTTGGAAGAAAATTTTGACGAACTGCAACAAGACTGGGAGGCTTACGCCGACAAAGCGTCCTTGGAAGGTGCGACTCTAACCGATGGCGACGAACTGATGCTCGAATGCGCCATTTATAAGAACAATGAATTTGTTTGGCCCCGAGAGGCAGCTGCCAAGGCTGGAAAGGTGCGTCGACTGGCTACCGAAGACGCAAAGTTCCGCCAACTGTTGCGAGGTGTCGATGAGAATGGCAACGCAATTGAAAATCCTCCGAAACTTGTCGGGTTGGTGGTGGATGCCATGGACAATGGAGGCAGGTGGTATCAAGTTGAAATCCTAAAAGTAGAGACCGTAGCAGTTGAAACTGAGGGGGATGAAGTGGCGCCTGGTGAAGGAGATCAGGACGAGAGCAAGCAAGTCAAGGTCGATTTCTCCGAATTTGGCGGTCATATTGAATGGATTGACACGGAGTCGGATCGCCTGGCAACCGCGGGGCGATTTACACAAGGTCGCACTGACGATACTCCGACAAAAACACCACCCAGTAACACAAACGGAAACACGCAAGATTCGAAAGACTCGAAAGCCAAGCCTGCGGTGACGGCCAAGAAGAGCACGGCCGACAGTTACGAAAACGGCAAGGTTTGCTTGTTTCCGGGATACGGGGCATGCGGTCTAACCAATCTAGGTAACACCTGCTATGTCAATAGTGCTGCTCAATGCATTAGCTATATGCCTTTGATTCGATCTTATCTTTTGAGCTCGCAGTACAAGACGACTGGAGATTTGAACAAGGAGAATCTCTTTGGCACAGGCGGAAAATTGCTGGAAGAATTTGCTGAATTGTTGCGAATCATGTGGAGCGCTCGCTATGGCGAAAAGTCGCCATCGAAATTCCGAGTACTGCTTGGAAAATGTAACACCGATTTCTCAGGAGCCGACCAACAAGATGCGCAGGAGTTCTTGAATTTTATTTTGGACAAAATTCACGAGGATTGCTGTCGAGTCCTAAAAAAACCGGCAGTTCCGGCATTGGAGGATGATTGGGTGAAGGCGACATCATTGCCCCGTGTCGAAAAAGAAGCTTGGAGAAGGTGTGTGCAATAATTTTTCTTCTTGTTGTTGCATCTTTTTTTGCAAAGTATCTCTTCGCCATTTCAACCTTCTATTCATTGTATGACTTTCATTTGTAGATATTTGCGCCGAGATCGATCCGTCATGGCTGACGTTTTCATGGGGCAACAATTGAGTACGACAACATGCCCTGTTTGTCAGTTTTCGAGTCGCAAGTTCGACCCCTTCAACCTATTGTCGGTGCCTGTCCCGGCCGTGGCGGATGTTTTGTTTTCGTGCACAGTCTTCCGCAGAGCAACTACTTTCAACTGTCCGTGGATCCTCAACAAACCTAGAAAGGGCGACAAACGACGTTCCAGGTTCAACTTCACTTTCTCTGCCTCGGGCGAGTCGCCGCCATCGGAGCAATTTGTAGCCGAGCAGTACATTATTCCCATGTCACGACTTGCCGACAGCAGTGACTTGAAGCTTCAAATTCAGAATGTCTGCGGCATTCCTGCCGAAAATCTCCGACTGGGTCGAGCCGAGGAAGTGATAATACACCCAGACGCAGATTCCAACTCGATTGTGATGCGTCAAATGAAGGCTATCCCTTTCACGGAGAAGGACGGTCCTTGTAGCCAGCTTGCCAAGCAAAAACAAGGGTCAGAAGATGGTTCTGTCACGCCCACTCAGATCATTGCCTTTGAATCCACCTTGAAAGTAAGATCGTTCGAAGTGAGTGAAGAAGGAAAATCGGACAGCACCGGAGAGTCTGGAGAGGACGAAGATGAAGAGCAATCAGGCCTGCCGTCGGCTCTTGAGTTGAAAGAATTGGAAAAAGCGCTTGAGGTTTATGGCGACGACAAGGAATGTCGAATTTGCGACACGGATCCATTCTACGTAGCTAAGGCTGTCTCCAGAAGCCTCTGGCCTCGCTCTGAAAATGAGCTAAAGCTTGGTTTGAGAGTGGACGCTATCGACCATAGAGGAAATTGGTTTCCCGGGAGCGTGGTAGAGCTTGTGGAGGGTGTTCCGGGCAATGGGGATAAATCCGGTGGCGATCCTGGGTCTGCTACAAAAGTGCGAGTTCATTTTGACAATTTCTCTACCAGGTGGGACGAACTGTATACCATTGATCATTTTACAGAAGGAAAAGTGCAACCCCTCTACTCGCATGCCTCCCGACGATCCAAACCAACAGAATTTATCGTCCACCACCGTTTTACGGACAATACCACTCGTTTATCTAATCTCTTTGGCCAGTCCTTTTATGTTCAGTGCCAGAATGAATGGAGCACAGCGCGAGCTGGCGCGCACATCTTGGCTCAGGCGGCTCGTTTTTTACAGCGCAGGTCTGACTTGTCAGGCCCGATTGACCTTGACGACCCGGTAGCACTCGAACGAGATGCCAAGGTACAGCGTCTGTATGAAAGGACTCACAGCTCAATCTCAGATTTGATTGATTTACTTGTTGATTGCGATAGGGAATACGTACGGTTGGCGTTAGGTATTTCCGACCACAATACAGCCGAGCAAAAATCAGAGCCCTACAGGAATCCTTCATTTGACGCTACTGTTTTGTCTACGGCACTGGTGAAAAAAGTTGCGAATTTGTTGCATCGTCTTCCCTTTGAAGTTCGAGTATGTACCATTGAATCCACGCAGTGCAACAAACCTGGAGCAGCGAACGAAGAAGTCAACTATCCCTTTTCACTGATGCGAACTATCGGGAATTACATGAACGCCCGCCACGCGGTTGTCCTGCAGTGGAAGGAGCCTCCGTCGGACAAAAAAGGCGGTGCACCTTTTAACTACCTGAACGCTCCAGTCATGTATGTCCAGCCTAATACAGCCATTGACGAAACCAGCGCTAACATCCTGAAGAGCAAAGAAGAGGCGAGAATGAAGGCCACCCAAAGCCGCCGCGGTAGTTGCGGAATGAACCTTGGTGTGTGTCTGAGTGAATTCTGTAAAGTTCAAAAGCTCTCAATTGAAGACAACAATTGGCGATGCCCTCGTTGTAAAGAATTTCGCGAAGGGAATCAGAATCTCGACCTCTGGAGGCTTCCAGATTTATTAACAATTCATATCAAACGCTTTAATTGTTCTGCTCGCTGGAATGAGAAGATCTCTGCGAAAGTAAACTTTCCATTGACTGGATTGGACATGAGCCAGTGGTGTCACGAGGAATCACCTGCCGTTAACGATCCAAACGAATCGAGCTTGTATGATTTGGTCGGCGTTGTGAACCACTATGGTAGTATGACGGGAGGTCACTACGTCGCGGTGTGCAAAGCAAATGCTTGTGGAAAGGATGGAAGAGAAGAGGGCGCGTATAGTTTCAATGGCGCAGGTGCTACGAACCTGGAAGTTGAAGAAGATGCTGAAGCCCCCTCGGGTTGGCGCATTGGTCGGCCGAAGGCGGAGGCTGTAAATCATAATAAGTTGGCCGCCGGTTTCAGTGCAAAGACCGTTGCGGAATCGGCGGAACCTCTCTGGTTGCAATTTGACGATGACTTGGTAGAGCCTGTCCCGCCCAAGTATGTTGTCTCCGAGATGGCGTATGTGCTCTTTTATCGACGCAGACGGCTGACTCCATCGAATATTGCTAAATACAGTACTCTTGATTAATATGCTTTATTTTTGATCCATCTGAACAGGTTTTCCCTTGAAAAATATAATGCGTGCCCTCATTGCCCAGTCATTCCTCGTACTTTAGAATAGTTGCAACAATCTGACGTTCTCTTTTTCAGTGCCGTTGCTAAAAATACGCACAAACTTTTATAAGAAAAATATTCCTGCAATTTAGAAGAAAATATTTGTAGCAACGGATGGTTTTCTTTTTTTGATGCATTCAGTTGGACCAGTCACTTGGGAGAAGGAAATTCCGGGTGGGCTTGAACCTTTAGTTTTATCACTGTTCAGTCCTAGCAATACGCACAGCAACTATGTGGATGTAAGAGCCACGCAATGTTGAGCCTATGCTCCCTACCGGAACAAAAAAGGGCGAATAAACGCTTCATCGGGCCACTTCCGCCCGACACTGTTACTCTCAGACTGTCGCGCTACTCTAATACTGATTAGAGAACTCGCTCCCTCCCTCGTGCGGCCGCAGTGTAATTCATTTGGCGAAATCAAGCCTGGCCTACCTTTTTTCGTCTCCAGCACAGGCTTCGCAAGTTACCTGGTAGTACCACGTAGTAGGTACTACTAACATGGTGGTACTGCTCAGTGGTAACAGGTACCTGGTACCAAGTACCGTATGACTGTGGCTAGGTAGTGCTAAGAATTAAGAAAATGTCGGGCACTTGACAAGACCGAAAATAGGTCTAGTTCGTACTAGCAGTACGGTATCGCTGACTTTTTATAACAAGTCGAGTCATTTTGGTTGACACACCTATGTCATGATAAATCCACCTACCGGTACTACAATACGGCAGTACTGTTAGTACCAGGTACCTTAAGTACCTGGTAGTCGATGTGTTGCTTAGGGACAGTACCTACTACAAGGTAGTAATAGTGGGGTCTACTACTACTAGTACCGGTAGGTACTAGTACTGCAACCTGGTACATCAGAGAATGACCATCTGGGTAAATCCCGATCCCCTATGTAAATTACCCAAACACAAACCCTACGGGTATGGTTATTAAAACTGTGTACACTGCTGTAGAATTTTGTAATTAACCAAAATTAGTAGTAGTACTCTTTACTTGTGTAAATATAACAAATCTTTGATAACCACGTTACTACGATATGGTTAAAAATGTAAGAAGCAGCCTTTGTAAATGTTTGCAAGTAATGCACACATATACTTTGGTGTTTTCGCATGTAAATTGTTATTCCGGATTTTATATAATAATTTAATAATTCCTATCATCAAAGACTACGGTATCATTTATAGTAATACACAAATTTTGTTATTGTGTTGCCTTGATAATATGGTTATATTAGGATATCTAAATACTAGTAGGTGCAATACACCACTTTTACCACGGGTTAAAAGCCGTACAGCGAACAACTGTGCGTCCCTAAGCGGTCGGCATACAGCCGTCCACGTCAGCTAGCGT
>Ga0100391_1001827_pt1 | contig 23162 bp, 14 predicted proteins | sample CryGeymeta201515_FD_81541 | JGI IMG/M metagenome (GOLD analysis project Ga0100391, IMG submission 81541) | Groundwater microbial communities from Crystal Geyser aquifers in Utah, USA - Crystal Geyser metaG 2015-15 | ecosystem: Environmental > Aquatic > Deep subsurface > Groundwater | place: USA... | reverse complement strand
TGCAAGGTCAACCTTTCAGTTTAACCTGTGCAGGAAATAATGTAACTGGATACCAGTGGTATCACGATGGCTCCGCCATTAGTGGTGCGACCAGTGCGAGTTATAGTGTTTCATCAGCTACTACAGGTGATGCGGGTTCATATTATTGCGAACTGAGTAATGGTTGCGGTGTTGTTAACACCAATACAGCGACTGTTACCGTTGAATTATATAGTTTAACTATTGATCCAACCAGTGTAACCGTGTCTGCTAGTTCAGGAAACACTTCGTTCGCGATCACTTCCAACGAAAGTTGGACGATTGTGACCAGCGACAACCTCGTGATAGCTACGCCGTCTTCTGGAACTGGAAACTCAACAATAAATGTTTCATATCCCGCCATTAATACAATGGCTGGAGAAACTTATACTGCAACCGTCACAAGCGGGAGTGGGATTGTTGAACTTTTCACCATAAACCAGGACGGAGTGATCGCATTTATTACGCTGACTCCGGACAATGCAAACGTACCAGCAAATGCTGGCAGTCTTCAGTTTTCTGTTGATTGTCCAGATGATTTGATCTGGGGTGTGACAGGATTGGCCGGATGGCTATCTGCTGCGCCTTTGTCTGGAATGGGACAGGGAACGGTGACCCTCAATTATGAGGCAAATACAGATCCTACCTCCAGATCAGATGACTTTAGCGTTTCTGGTTCAGGAGCGACAGATGTTTTCTCGATCACCCAGGTGGGAGCCAATGCGCCGCTTGAGGCTTCGGCTTTGAGTGATAAGCCAGTTTATACAACTGGTCAGCCCGCTCATTTGTTCGGTTCTGCAACAGGTGGCACAGGTTCTTACTCTTATGAGTGGACTGGTACTGGTGGATTTAGTTCAACGGAACAAAATCCAATTGTGGTATTAGGAAACGAAGGTCATTATACATTTACTTTAATCGTTAATGACGGGGAAAACACTGTTACAGATGATGTTGAGGTGGATGCATTTGATGTTTGGTTTACTCTTGAAGTTGAGCCGTTAGGCGGAACAACCGATGACATTATCCATCATCGCATGGAAATTCATCAGCGCGACAATGATCCCAGAACAGTAACATATAATTCTGGTTCTTCTGATTTTTATACAGAAGAAGGATCAGGAAATGTGCTGGAATGGGATTATCAATATCCTGTTGGAGTATATGACGTGGAAGGGTATTACGAACTTTCGGATGGAAGTTCTGCCGACACAACTTGGGTTGGTATTATCGACATAATTTTGGGACAGGAAGAAATTTCTTCTCAGAACATAAATATTTATCCAAATCCAACTTCCGGGAATTTGTTTATTAGCACAGGAAAGACAATTGAAAAATTGAGTGTGATAAACGGATTCGGAAGTGAGGTTTTCCATCAGGAAAATCTCGGGGAAATGACTCAGATTGATCTGAGCATGTTTCCTTCTGGGTTGTACTTCGTTCGCATTTATGTGGATGGGGTATTCACTACTCAAAAAGTAGTGAAAAGGTAACCCACCCCAGCCCTCTCTCTATCAAATTGAGAATCCAAGTCCATTTTTATGCGTGTTATATTTTCCGTTTTCTTGCCCTCATCGCACTTCAAAAACACAGCTACTACTTACCAATTCACCTTTGTTGGTAACAGCTCTGATAACTGCCTGATAGCGTCCTGGTGTGGCAGGTGTGTTAAAGTCGAAGGTTTGAATTTCAGCTGTAGGTATTATTCTTGGATTCCAGTACAAAGTGTTTCTTGTATCAGGAAATTCTTGTGAATCGGTTTGTTGATCAATTTTAAATTGATTCGGAGAAAGGAATTGAAAATCAAGAAACAATCCATTTTCGGGCAGCTCAATATCAGCAAAATAGCCTTCCCGTGAAATCAGATGAATAATTCCGCCATAGGTATAAGCGCCTTTTATGTAGGGAGTGTTAATGATTTCAATGCGATCGAGTTGCTTTGGAGAAATGGCTAATACGGCTTCCGGATTATCAATAGCAACACCATCGATAAGTATAAGTGGTTCAAAAAGTGGTATTTCCGCATTATTGCTAAGAACCTTAAAGTACTTTTTACCCATTCGCTTTCTAACTTTTACCATATTTGGCAACTCATTGAAGTACTCTTCAAGGTTAGGTAACTCTACATAATTTTCGATCTTGACAATTTCAGTGGGAGTACCATAAAAATAGGAGTCAAAGCGCGGATTATATGCTTTTGATTGGACACTATCTGTGCTAAAATGGTCTGTTAGTTGTTTATTTTTGGCGATAACAAGCAAAACTGCTTTTTCTGTTGCTGTGAGATGAAAAACCGTATCGGGTAATTGAATCGGAATACGACAGAAATCATTGTCAATCAGTAATTGGGATTCCAAATCAGCCTGGTTCTCATTACACAAAAACAGATCTCTTCTGCCTTGGTAATTGGGTAATGCGAAAAGGTACTTCCCAGAGGAATCGGTTGTTGTAGCCATAAAGTCCTTCCCATGTCCTATAATGGAGAGCGTGATGCTGCTATTGGGTATTAAGGAATCATTAGGTTGATTTTTAAGCAAACCAGAGATAGATAGTCCTTTCGTTTCCGGGGGATAGTTCAATTGCTTTATATGTCGCTTGCCATAGCTTTCAACTTGTTTGTTTTGTAAAGCAAACTCATGAACAACAGAAACGCATGCACTTATAAAAGACTGGGTTTTCTGCCCAAAATCCAGTGATAAAACAGCCCTGGAATTAATGTTGTAAAGGCTTTTATCAGTGTAAATCCTTAATTCAGCGTTATTTAATTCATGAATTGTTTTAAGCGGCAATAACAAATTGGAATCAATGGAATAATTTGTAGAAACTTGTTCAGGGTTGATTATTTTCAAGCGGTGATAAGTATAGGATTCCGGCCCGATATTGCGCATGTATTTGGTATAGACCCGCAAGTAATAATGGCCGGTTATCAGGTCTTCGGGGATTTGAATACTGCCAAAAGCTCCGGTTTGATCCATCAGAAATTTTCCTTGAGCCAGTGGAGCGGCCTGCGGGTCGATGAGTTCGCAATAAAGCACGCTGCTCAATTGGCTGATATGCTTTGGGTCAGGTATTTGTATGGCACTGAAGGCAATTTTTTCTCCTGCTAAATAAACACTGCGATCAGTAAAAAGCCTGAATTGCTCTGCATCGGGATATTGCGTCTGGCTTTGTGCCATAAGCCCTGTTTTAATAATCAGGACATGCAATACAAAAAACGTTATGAGTAGTATTTTTTTCATCTTAATAGGGCCAAAAATCAGGTTTAACAGTTACACCGCCCGAAAGGGTGCAATCTACACATTCATCATTGAGCCATACGGGATAATAGGTTAGCTCATCGCCCATCAGGAAGGCTGGAAAATAGCGGGGATCAATTTCACGAAGTCCAATACGAAGTGCAGTAGGGGAGCAGTTGGAATTATAATCAAGAATCAGGCCTGGGTTTGTAAGGAAAATCCTACGCGTCGTAACTTGTGAGGCTCCAAAGAAACCCAAAACCTCCTGATCGGTATCACTGAGATGATGCATATTACCTTTAATGGCGAGCGGTTGTGTTTCGTATAGACTGCCACCTTGTATGCTGTTTTGTCGCATCTGATCCCAATATATATAGGCAGCATTGCTTAGCGAATATTGCTTTACGAGCAGGCTGTAGCCATACTCCATGCGCACTGACCGGTTGTTGACAAAATGCAAAGGATACGAAACAATGGCATTTTCGACAAGATTGGAAGTGGTGAGGGTAAAAATTTCTGCAATTTGTGCCGTTCTCCAACAATACATAGTCGATGAGTCCGGTGGTACAATATGGTGTACTTCTCCATCATAATACCATTCACGTGCATACATGCTCTTGTATTCATAGGTTTCAAAGACTTTCCAGCGGTAGTTTCGGCTATCATTATTGCTGCCTTTCATATCAAGGAAAAACTGAACTCCCGGAGTTTTATCATCCGGGTTGTTGCCCTCTTGTACTTCAATTTCGTAATACACTGATTCAATTTCAGATACGGTAAGCAAAGTGTCATATGCTGATTCCAGTCTGCTGCCATCAGGCGTTGTGATTTTTACCTTGAAAGCAATTCCTGGTGTAAGATAGGCTTGATCAATCGTTGTTTGATAATTACCGCCACCAGCATCATAAAGCATGAAAGTATTTCCACGATCATCTTCAATACTAACCTCACAGCCAGTAACCGGTAATTGCTGCGGATTGCTTATTGATGAGGTTTGGGATATGGAAATTATTTGCAAACTATCGCCGGAATACACACCCCCATTAATAACATATTTTAGGGCATCGCTTCCCCTGATATTTGGGTCAAAAGCTTTTTCGCAGCCCCAAAAGCTTAATAAAAAGATGATTAGCGCTAATGTTATATTATTCCGAAGCATAATTTCCAATTTTAAAAATCCATGTTGCCGTAAATACCGGCACACCAATAATTGCGTATTGATAGCTTCTGATACGGCCATTTTCAACTTTAAAGTAGGCCGCATAGGGGTTGTCTCTTCCGGTAAGATTGTATAAACTCAAATTTAATGAACTGTGAATCAGTTTTTTCTTCTTGAGATTTCCTTCAAGAGTAAGTGACAAATCTATCCTGAAATAGTTGGGTAAGCGATAGGCATTTCGGTCGGAATAATCAAAATACGGCGTTCCATCGCTGTAATAGGCCGAAACGGGGTAGGTGATAGGTTTACCTGTTTGATAGGTAATGATTGACGAAACCGAAATACGCCGGCTCATATGGTAATTCAATACCATATTAAGTACGTGAGGTATATCGAAATTTGCGGGGTAGGTTTTTCCTGCGTTTATACTGTTCCAGGGTTGACCATTGTTTACCTGAACAAGCGAACGGGAATAGGTATAGGTGAGCCATCCCTCCAGCTTGCGGTTGCTGCGTTTCAGAAACAACTCGATACCGGCAGCCTGCTGTTCGCCCTGCAGCACAGTTGTTTCTACCTGTGGATTGTCGAGAAAACCAGCGCCATCCTTGAATTCCGGATAGTTTTTGGTAAGCTTGTAATAGAGTTCAGCTGAAAATTCCATACCAAGTTTTGGGATTGTTCTGAAAACGCCCGCCGAAAACTGATTGCTCTGTGACGGCTTCAAGTGGTAATCGGCCAGTTTCCATTGGGTGTTTGGAGCAATAGAAATGGTGTTGTTGAGCATAAATAAATTTTGATGCATTTGGTTAAAGGCCAATTTAACAGCACCATACTCATCGGTTTCATAATTAAGCGCAATTCGAAGGTCGGGTTGTATATACCATTTTATCACTTCGTTAGCGCCAAAGCGAAGGCTGTCGTCAATATAACGGATTTCAGTTGGTAAGCCATCAGCATAAGTGTAAACTGTTTTAGGGCCTATTGGGTTAAATAAACCCAGCCGTAAGCCGGTATTTAGCGTCAAACGGGGCATGAGCTCCCATGAATCGGCCAGATAAACAGCGCTTTCCAGTCCTTGTTCGTTACCTAATTCCAAAGATTTTCTAATTGATTGAAAACCAAAAGGCCGAACAGTTCCGCGGTTAAGTTTATACAGCACCAGACTTACGCCAAAATCAAGGCTGTGCTTTTCGTTGAGCTGATATTTAAAGTCAGCTTTCAATTCGTAATTTTGTAATTGATAATCATGCTTGTAGGCACTCGAAACCTCTTGTTTATCAATCGTATTGAAGCCATACTGAGCGCCAACTAAAGCAAAATCACCTCTAAAAATTCTACTGAAATTATATCCGGCGTTAATAGAAATCCCGCTGTTGGCATAGTCATATTCTGTTAGATCTGCTAATTGAAAACGGTCTTTGCTGTGATAAAAGAAGACGGATGACTGAGTGTTTTGATTATCGAAATTGATTCCTCCTGCCAAATCATAAAAGCCGGCTTTGCTATTGCGGATATCAGGATCTTTAATGCGTTGCAATATCCAGTCAGAATAAGTAGATCGAGCACTTAACAGCATTGAAACAGAGTTTTTCTTCAAGGGGCCTTCAACAACAATATTGGCCGAAATAGGGCTGATGCCGCCATGCGCTGTGAAGTTTTTTCTGTTTCCTCTTCTGGTAATAATATTAAAAACCGAAGAGAGCCTGCCGCCAAAAGCTGCAGGAATATGCCCTTTGTAAACCGAAAAATCTTTGATGATATCGCTGTTAAAAGCAGGAAAAAATCCAAACAGGTGAGTCGGGTTGTAAATAGGTATATTATTGATATAGAATGCGTTTTGATCGGCTCCGCCTCCTCTTACGTTTAAACCGGCATTTCCTTCACCTACGTTAACGATTCCAGGGAGTGTTGTAGATACCTTCAGGATATCACGTTCTCCCATCAGCATGGGAAGCTCCTTTACTGATCGCATCGAAATTTTATCCAGGCCAGGATCCTTTTCTTTCATGCTTCGCTGTCGGTCGCCATAAACTACAAATTCTTCAATCTGATAAACTGTTTTATTGAGTTGAATGCTGAAATTTCCATCGGAGAGCACTTCCAGCTGGTATTTCTTTTTCTCATAGCCCAAAAAATCAAAGACGATATTGTATTTGCCGGGATTAAGGCTCAGGGTAAAAAATCCATTGATGTCAGTTACTGCCCCTGACTGCGTTTCTTCGATATAAACTGTTGCATAAAAAACTGGCTCGCCTGTTTCCTGATCCAGCACCCTGCCAAGTACTTGCGCTTTTTTACCTCTTAAATGGGCTCCGGATTCGCCAACACGGATTGTTTGAATCACTTCTGCTTTTCGACCGGTGAGGTAACGCTCTTCGCTGTCGGTAAGTGATTTAGCTTGCAGTTCCTCTGCTCCTCGATTTTGATTAAGTGATTCAAATTGAGGTAGTTCAGAAATTATGACCTCATCTGGCAGAATTACAAGATTATCATTCCAAACAGAAAGCTTAAGATTTGTTCCCCGAATGGCGAGCGATACGGCATCGAAAACAGTTATGCTGTCAGCCTGTATGGTTACTTTGAGCTCATTAGTCCAGCGCGACTTGTAGTAAACCTTAACGCCACTTTGCTGTGTAATAAAAGCACAGAATTGATCAAACGACAGTTCGCTTAGGTGGCAGCTAATTAGCTGCTCTGGATCATTCGCATGAACATTTAACACGAATAGCGTTAAAATAATTAGGATGATGTGTTTCATTCTTGCAGCATATTTAATGTGCAGAATTCCAATAGATTGGCAATCTCCTGGTCCGAAGCTGTCTTAAACGAAAAACCTTGTTTGCTTAAGTATTTTTTAAGTTGTGACTTAAAATCTTCCGTAAACAGCTTAATAAACTGACGCTTGTTTTTGAATGGCTGAATAACTTGCTTCTGTCTTAAAAAGATCTTTTTCTGTGGCTTTGAGAATATGTGGTTTGTGGCGCCATATCTGGTATTGAGCGACAAATTCTTATTCCATAGTATAAGTATTTCAAAAGGTTGTTGGCCAATGCGTTGTGCAATTCTCCAGCTTGAATCACTCCATAACACATACTCAAAAGTAAGGTCATCCAGGGTAAATCCTTCGAGCCAGGCATCTGAAACAATCAGTTGATCTACTGCTCCTATATGATTGGTGAAACGCAACACCAATTGCTGATTGTAAATATCGTAGTTGAGTTGTTGATTTTCATATACATTTCCGCGAATACGCACATTTCCGGGAACGAAATCTTCACCGATTAAAAACTGGTGTCCTCCAGTTTGTAAAGGCGGAAAGTAGCTGTATCGCTTTCCGTTGTAAAGCACTGGATCGGGCTTGTATAATGTTTGAGAAAAGGTGTTGTTTTTTTGAGCGACAAGGCTTGTAACATTACAACCGACCACAAAAAAGATCAAAAAATACTTTACTAATGATTTCATTGGATTAAGTATTAATAAACGAATCCCTGAAATGATTGTGAACAGGCATTTACAGGCTTTGGATTCGGTTATAGACAACAAATGTAACAATAGTTTGGCAGCAAATGCGGATTTGTTTGCTGTGTAAAGGCTTTAAGCAAAAAAAACAATAATTTACTGATCCAATGCCTTAGTTTTTTGTATTTAGTTAAAACACTTTTGCCTGTCAGGACAAAAAAGAAAAAAACTTGGAATCAATATTTTTATTTATCTTTGCACCGAATTCAGTATTTGAGTGTTTGCGTTCTCGTTTGTATTTTGTTCTAACCGATCATTTTTCACGACCCGCCCGCTGTTTAAATCCTGATTTTTTTAGAGCCTGAGAAACACTTAAGTTTCAAAAGGTTGATTTTTTTACTCATTTAATTTTTAGTTACATGAACATTTATGTAGGAAATCTTGATTACAATGTAAACGATCAGGATTTAGAACGTTTCTTTGCAGAATACGGAACAGTAACCTCTGCAAAAATTATCATCGACAAATACAACGGCCGTTCAAAAGGCTTTGGTTTTGTTGAAATGAACAATGATGAAGAAGCCCAAAAGGCCATCAAAGAACTCAATGGTGCTACCCTCGAAAACCGTGAAATGGTTGTAAACGAGGCTCGTCCAAGAACGGAAGCTCCACGTCGTCGTTACTAACCGATAAGAAGAACTCCGGCGGTTGGTTTACTGTTCGGTCCGAACAGTGAATCAACCGCTATTTTTTTTGATTAATTTTATCACCAAAAACATTTATGGGAAGATCACAGGAATCCATGCAAAAAAAAGCCGTAAGGCAGAAAAAAGAAAAAAAACGTAAAGACAAAGAAAAACGTCGTCTCGAAAGTAAGGATCAGGATAATAAAAGCTTTGACGAAATGATAGCCTATGTGGATGAGTTTGGAAATATTCTCGACAGTCCGCCTGATCCCTCTAAAAAAGAAGAGATTGAGCTTGACGATATCGCTGTAAGTGTAGCTAAAAGTGATCCAAATGAAGTGGTTGATACCCTTAAAAATGGTGTTGTGAGCTTTTTTGACGAAAGTAAAGGCTTTGGCTTTATTCGCGACTTACAGAATGATCAGCGTATTTTTGTGCATGTGAGCAACCTGAACGAACCTGTAAAAGAAAATAATATGGTCACTTTTGAATTGGGAAGAGGACCAAAAGGACCTGTCGCTATGAATGTTAGCGTAGTAAGGTAAGACTGTATTTTTTTTAATTCCCCCCTCAGCAAGCATGTTTTTCAGCTGAATTTTTATAATTTTGGACAAATCTGCTGTTATGTCCGAAAATTATGGTGAATCTCATTTGACAGGGAAAACATTTTATTTGTATTTTGATCGGAATAAGGCTTTTTTGGCTGATCATATGCTGTCGTTAGCCGACCTCGATTTTCCACCCACTATCAAAACTTTTGAATCGCAAGCTGTTTGGCAAATTATTGTAAATAAGCACGATGAACAGCAAAATTGCCTCTTTGCAACGGTATTGAATTATAATGAAACCCTGCTTCACGATAAAGCTAATCCGGCAGATTTACGAAGTCAGTTGAACAAAATAAGGCAGATTCGTTTCCGAAAGCTGGATACAAGAAGTCTTTTGCGAAGCGTAGCAGGCCAACGTCCACCACGAAAATTAGTTGACTTTACTGACGTGTCACATGCGCCAACTACGGATTTGGAAGCTGACTTGAAGCAACCAAGAACTATCCGGGAGCGTTTCAAGGTTCCTGTCAAATCATTGCGATTTCAGCTTGGAGCGGTGAGTTTCGACCGTTATTTCTGGTTTACTAATCAACCGCTTAAGCTTTCTATTAAAAATTATGAGCTACGGGAGGAGTTTGATGCGGTAAAGAATTATTTTATCAATGCATTGAAAACACAGCATATTAATGTGATTGCTGATTTTGAACTTCAGGATGATGAAGTGAAAATTCTGAAGCTTGAATCTCCTGAAATTGCCCGCATTGATAAAACCTTGATAGAGACGGTTCGCTTTGAGTTTGTTTCCGGTATCGGTCGAAAGAAGAGCATGCTGGATATCGACCAGTCTTTGTTCACGATGGAAGAATTATTGGCGCATTATGCTGATGAAGGTTTCAACTCCAATGCTTTTTATGATTCGGATAGTGATTTTTTTAGCGATCTGCTGCAGATAACCGACACCAAACATTACCGGCATTTGCGCTTTTTATCTTCCATACACGCGCATCACATCATGAAACTCAGGTTTGTTCTTAATCCTTTTTCTTTTGTGTTTTTGGTTGAAGGCTCAAAATATTACCATCTGGTATGGGAAACACTGAATACAGAAGAAGCAACCTACATCTGGTCTTGCGATAAGCGACTCGATGAACTGAAGTTGGCAACACGCAAATTGGATGATATCCTCAATGTGATAAAATCACAGGGTAAAACGGCTTATTTGAATACAGTAGCAGATCCTTTTCGTCGTGTGTATCACGATTACAGTGATTTACAGGATGGATTTGTGAAATGGAAGGACATGTTGGAGCAATACCTGGCCTGATCAGCTTTCGATGCCCCTCAAATCTTTGTAAAGTTGCATCGCATAAAGATCTGTCATGCCTGAAATAAAATCCAAAACCGATTGAATTTTGCTATAAGAATCAGTAAATTGTGGTTTAAATTGATCTGGCAAGAGGGATTGTAGTTTCCGGTGATAATGGGTATCAGGAGCCAAAACTGCCCGGATAAATTCTTCCATTAGGGTTCCAAGTATATGGAAACCTGTTAGTTCAATTTTAACAACTTCAGGATGATTGTATATGGCTTTAACCGAAAGTTTGCGGCATTGATCCATGGCAGCTTTAAGTGTTGGGTGGAGATAATCGACCAGACTACCCTTAAAAACACCAGCACGTATTTCTTCTTCACGCTGCACGAAAATGGTGCTTACTTCCTTAACAAGTCTGTTAATAGCGGTAGCACGCAAAAATGCTATACGCTCATTTGTATCAGTAACTTCCTGGTAGATACGGTTTTTATAGGCTGAAAATTCAAGGTCTTCTTTATCGTGAAAGGCGGTTAGCATCAGCTCAGTTTGCACTGTTGAAAGGATACGGAGCTTGTGTGCATCCTCCATATCCATAATCAGGTAGCTGATATCATCTGCTGCTTCCACAAGATAGACAAGCGGATGGCGCGCATACACAGGTCCCTGGTCGGCTATTTTAATCAGCCCGCAAGTTTGCACAAGTTGTTCAAAGCTTTCGAGTTCGGAATAAAAGATGCCATATTTTTTTCTATCACCCTTGTTATAAGAAGGATAAGGATATTTGACTAAGGAGGCAAGGGTAGCGTATGTTAATGAAAAGCCTCCCTTTCTTCTGCCATTATATTGGTGTGTAAGCGTACGAAATGCATTAGCATTACCTTCAAATTCAATTAAGTCGGACCATTGATGATCAGGTATTTGATATTTTAATGCTTTTCCTTCTCCCTCTTCAAAATAACTGCTGATGGCTTTTTCGCCAGAATGTCCAAAAGGCGGATTTCCTAAGTCGTGAGCCAGACAGGCCGAAGCAACTATGGTATCGATTTCGGCAAGGGCACTATGCGCAAGTGCAGGTATTTTGTTGATTAATTCACGCGAAACAATACGTGCAATCGACCTTCCTACACTGGCAACTTCGAGGCTGTGCGTGAGTCGGTTATGCACAAAAACACTTCCCGGAAGTGGAAATACCTGGGTTTTGTTTTGCAGCCTGCGAAAAGGGCTGCTAAAAATAATGCGGTCGTAATCGCGCTGAAAAGCCGAACGAATATCCTGTTGGTTGGACGAGGACGAAAACCTTTTGGTTGAGAGTAGCTGTTGCCAGTTCATCATGGCTGTATGTTATTTTTTATTGCTTTGCCTGGCATAAGGCGTGATATTATGCTGTGCAAACTGTTTTTGCTGGTACTTAAAATATCCTGCAACGGCAATCATTGCGGCATTATCAGTGCTATAACTTATTTTTGGAATGTATATCTCCCAGTCATTTTCATCGGCAGCTTTTTGCATTGCCTTGTGCAATCCCGAATTAGCTGAAACACCGCCTGCAATGGCCACCTGGCGAATGCCGGTGTGCTTGCTGGCTGCGATGAGTTTCTTCATCAGTATTTGGATGATGGTATGTTGAATACTCGCGCACAAATCTGTTTTGTGTTTTTCGATAAACTGCTCATCTTTTTTCAATTCATCGCGTAAAAAATAGAGTATGCTGGTTTTTAAACCGCTAAAGCTGAAATTCAAATCCGGAATTCGTGGCTCGGCAAATTGAAAAGCCTCCGGATTCCCAAGTTGGGCCAATTGATCTATCACGGGACCGCCAGGATAGGGGAGTCCCATGATTTTTGCTGCTTTATCAAAGGTTTCGCCGGCTGCATCATCAATGGTGTGTCCTATGATCGTCATATCAAAATAATCTTTTACCAGTACGATCTGCGTATGACCTCCGGATACTGTGAGACAAAGAAATGGAAATTCCGGTACTTTTAATCCCCGCTCATCAGTGATAAAATGAGCCAGAATGTGGGCATCCATATGATCTACTTCAACCATTGGAATATCCATTGCCATTGCAAAAGCCTTAGCGAATGATGTGCCCACCAATAGCGATCCAAGCAAGCCCGGACCCCTTGTAAAGGCTACTGCGCTCACCTCATTTTTATGTATATTTGCCTCTTTAATCGCTGTGTCGATTACCGGTATGATATTTTGCTGGTGTGCCCTTGATGCGAGCTCTGGAACTACACCTCCATATTTTTCGTGAACCTTTTGGCTGGCGATAATGTTGGAGCACAATCGGGTACCGTTAAGCACTGCTGCAGAAGTTTCATCACAGGACGATTCGATACCGAGGATATAGGTGTTCATGTTGTAAATTTAAGAAGCAAAACTATTAAAAAAAAGATCAGAAATAGCTTTTTGGCTTTACTGGTAGTGCTCATTGCACTACCGGTTAGTATGTATGTTTCTCTGCGCGATCCTTTTGTGCAAAACTATTTGGCGCGCATGGCTACTGGCTACCTTACCGAGCAACTGGGTACGCGCATCATTGTTAAAGGCTTTTATTTTGACCTTGACCTTTCGCTAACTATCAAAGGATTTGAAGCTTATGATGAAAAAGAAAATATAATATTTGCTTTACCTCATTTACGATTGAGCCTTTTTCCCTCCGATTTCAGAGAAGGGTTGCATATGAGGAAGTTAGTGATTGACAAACCTTTCGTTTCACTTGTGAAATACGAACAAGAGGATCACCTTAATCTGGATGTTATAACAGCTTATTTTTCAGGGGAAAATGATACTGGCACAAGGAGTGCTGCAAATAGTTATCCAATTACGGTGGATGAATTACAAATTATTAAGGGACAGTTTCAGTTTTGGGATCAAAATAAAGATGAACCCGGCGAGGAGGGGATGGATTACAGTCATCTTTTTATTCAAGGTATCATGCTGGCTGCAACAGATTTAAGTATAATAGGAGATAGTATAGAAACTACTATTCGTAAGCTTAAGGCAACCGACACAAGTGGTATTAATTTAGAACATCTTCATGGTCAATTTAAAACAAATCCAAAAAAAACAAAAATCTCAGATCTCGAGCTTGTTACTAGTCGATCCAGCCTCAATTTGGATTTGGAGTTAAACTATGATACCTATGCTGATTTTCTCGATTTTGTTGAGCAAGTAAAAATTGAAGCAAAGATCAAGCCTTCAATGCTTTATATGGCGGATATTGGTTATTTTGCTCCCTTAATGTTTCAAATGACAAATGTGGTAAGTCTGGCTGGTGAGGTGGCCGGAACAGTAGCCGATTTTAGCACCCGCGATTTTAGCTTCCAATTTGGTAAAAATACCGACTTTGTGGGTGAGTATCATATTACTGGTTTACCGGATTTTTTTGAAAGTGATATGGAATTGACCATCAATCGCTTGAGATTGAATGCCGAAGATATTAGCAATTTTGCACTTCCGGGTGGGATAAAAATTCCTGTGCCTGATCAGCTTATAGCTGCCGGTAAAACCCTAGTGAAAGGAACATTCAAGGGAAAACCTGACGACTTTTTAGCTAAGGCAAATATTAAAACTGAAGTTGGTACAATAAATTCAGATTTAAGGCTGTCAAGAGATCTGAAATCAGATGAAATTAGTTATGCAGGGCACTTAATTACTAATAAGCTACATCTTGGTCAACTGCTCGGTACAGATGGGATAGGCGAACTAAGCATGAATGCGCGTGTCAATGGAAGTGGCGTGAGCCAGGAAACGGCCAATGTGCGCGTTGATGGCGTATTGAATAGCATAGAGCTGCTCAACACGCTTTATCAGGATGTGGAATTGAATGGTGAACTGTCAGGGCAGCGTTTTATTGGTGTTTTAAGTGTGGATGATGAAAAATTAAAGCTTGATTTTAATGGAAAAATCGATCTGGAACCTGCTATTCCTGTGATGGATTTTATTGCAGAGATTGACCATGCAGATCTTTTTGAAATGAAATTGCTGGATTCAGACACCCTTATGAGAATCAGAACCGGTATAAAAGCAAATCTCTCAGGTCTGAAACCGGATGAGTTAATTGGTGACTTGCGGATAAGTAATACAATTTATCGCGACAGCAGAGGAAGCTATCAAATGGATTCATTGGTTTTAAAAGTTACAGACGAAGCACTGCTTGGAAAGCGTTATGAATTGTCAACCGACTTTTTTGACTTTGAGCTTGGTGGAAAAGTTCATTTTGCAACTTTACCTGATGCAATAAGCAATTATTTGAATCATTACATTCATATTCCGGGAGTTATTCAATCGGAAATTGGTCTGCAACAACAGGATTTTTACCTGAGTCTGACTTTAAGGGAAACCGAGACACTTACACGGCTATTCTCTCCAAATTTGGTGGTTTCACCCGAAACTTCGGCTAGTGGCGTATTCACGACAAGCCGCAATGATTTGGATTTAACGCTTAAATCGCCATACATCTCCTTTGGTGATTTTAAAATGAAGGATTTAATGATTAAAAATTCCAGCGATCTTGATCAGGCACACCTGGATTTTACTTTGTCAGAATTTGTTTTTCGCGATAGTACAGCCCTCGATACCACTGTATTGGGTATTGAGCGGCCGCGCTTCAGAGTGGAAGTTAGAAATGATAGCCTGATGGCTTATCTAAGGTGGAATGACAGGTTGGTTCCAGCCCGAAATAGAGGTGATATTATAGCTACTTTTTTGCCCGATAGTGCCTATGGAGGAACTTTACAAATCAACAAGGCTGATCTGGTTGTTAACGACTCAGTATGGTCTGTGGATGCAAATAACCGGATTTATTTTAGAGAAAGTTACACTTCGATCGATAAGCTTAGGCTTGATGTAGGCCGGCAATTTATTAGTTTAAACGGTAATGTTCCAATAAATGAACCCGACTCATTGGATATCATTTTTAATAATTGGGATATTTCTAATTTTGATCTCATCACAATGGGATATGGGGTTAATTTGGATGGGATAATTTCCGGCGACCTGCAACTGGCCAATTTGGTAAACAGACCCGCATTTTTCTCGAACCTGCACCTATCAAACCTTCATCTTAATGCAGAAAAATTAGGAGACGCAAGAATTTTAAGCAGTTGGAACAATTCTGATGAATCCATATACCTCAACGCTCAAATTATCAATGTAGGAAATGTGTCAACCAGTCGCATGCTAAACTTAACTGGTTTTTACTATCCGTTGATCAATGCGGATAATATGCATTTTGATTTGAATCTTGAGAATTTCAGGCTAAAAGCCATTAATCCTTTCCTCACGGGAATTTTAAGCAGGGTTGAGGGTTTGGCAAGCGGCAATTTTAAAATTCGTGGTGCTCTTTCTCAACCCGAGCTTACAGGTGAACTCGATCTTTACCGCACAGCTTTCAGGATAGATTACCTAAATACGGTTTATTCGCTGCAGCATAAGTTTGTATTCGAAAAGGACAGAATCGTTTTTCAGGATATGATGCTTTATGATACCACCGGAAGCAAAGCTGTTGTTAGTGGCGAAGTGAGTCATAATTATTTATCAGATTTTCGCTTTAAGGTTAGCATGGATCCACAATTTTTTATGGCTTTAAACACCAATCGACAAATGAACGATTTGTTTTATGGAACCGCTGTAGTGAGTGGTGATGTGCAGATAACCGGCCCTTTAAATGATGTGAATTTAACGATAAATGCTGCAACAAATCGCGGAACACGATTATATATTCCATTGAATAACAGCGCATATGTAAGCGATCACGATTTTATTATTTTTGTTAATCCCAACCAAAAAGATTCAAATACTAAGGCAGTTAAGCCAAGCTTGACCAAGCCGGCTCAAAATTTTAATATCAACCTCAATGCTGATGTTACACCCGATGCAGGCTTGCAAATATTTTTACCCTATAATATGGGAAACCTGGTGGCAAGGGGAAGTGGAAATATCAGATTGGGCGTGAATGCACTGGGCGATTTTACGCTTTTGGGCGATTACAGGGTGCAATCAGGGCAATTTAATTTTGTTTTCGAGAACCTGGTGCGTAAGCGTTTCGATCTGCTCGAAGGTGGCCGCATTTCATGGACTGGCGATCCGATGGATGCCGAGCTAGACGTAAAAGGTTTATACCGGGTAAAAACGTCCCTGGCCTCTTTGGGTATCGTGCTCGACTCAAGTTCTTCAATACGAAACCGCGTGAATGTGGATTGTATCATTCAACTTAAAAATCAATTATTTAATCCGGATATTAGTTTTAGTATCCGTCTGCCAAACTCTGACGATGAAACGCGTCAGATGGTTTTTTCGGTCTTGGATACAACGAACAGCGCCCAGATGACACAACAGATGATTTCACTACTTGTTTTGGGTAGTTTTAGCTATGCAGGTGGCAGCTCAGCAAATTTGGGAAGCTCCTATATTAATGTCATCAGCAATCAGTTGAGTAGCTGGTTGTCGCAAATAAGTAAGGACTTTGATGTGGGTGTACATTATAAACCCGGCGACGAATTGTCAAGCGAGGAATTAGAGGTGGCTTTGTCAACTCAGCTTTTTAACGACCGCGTTACAATTGATGGAAATTTTGGAATGATTAGCAATACGGCTACAACTCAAAATGCCAGTAATATTGTTGGTGATGTGGATATTACAGTAAAAATCACCAAAGATGGCAGGTTGAGGGCCAAAGCTTTTAACCATTCCAATGTTAATTCTTATTACTACTACAGTAATTTTGACAATTACGCACCTTATACACAAGGGATTGGATTGTCGTACAGGCAAGATTTTGACAGTTTTGGCGATCTGTTCCGGAGAAAGAAAAAAAGAAACACCAATTAATATAATTATGAAACATTTACTATTCCTTTTTATTTCGGTATTTATCTGTAATCATGCGGGAGCTCAAATTACGGTCACTTCAACTGATATGCCTTCGGTGGGTGATACTGTTAGAACCAGCATAGCACTTAACCCAGAAGTGTTTGATTTTACGCAAACCGGTGAGAATTACTCCTGGGATTTTAGTGGTTTGAATCCTGTAAATCAGCGGGTAGATACTTTTCTGGCTGTAACCTCAACACCAGTGGTTTTTTGGCCATTTTTTTTGACCAGCGCCGATTTGGTAAACACTTTTAATCCCGGAGGGATTTTACCTGGTTTACCTGATGTGCTGGCCTACCGCTTTTTAGAGAGCAGTAATAATCGCTATCAGGATTTGGGCTACGGCTTAATTTTTGAAGGAACACCTATTCCACTGAAATACAGCAATGCCGATGAGATTTATCAATTTCCGATGAACTTCGGGCAAAGTTATAACGATGATGCTTTTCTCGAACTTGCCCTGCCTGGTGTGGGTTATGTGTTGTTGGATCGTAGCCGGCAAAATACTGTTGATGGATGGGGTACGCTCACAACGCCTTATGGCACTTTTGAGGTGCTGCGCTACAAATCGGTAGTAGCGGAATACGATAGCTTGTTTATTAATGGAACAGGCCAGGCTGTTGTGCGAAATTATACGGAGTACCACTGGCTGGCTCAGGGAATGGATGTGCCGCTGCTTCAGGTTACGCTTGATGAAACGCTTGGGAATGTTGTAGTTTATCAGGATTCTGCACGTGTAATCAATGTTGGCCTGTTCGAAAACGAGCACCCCCAAACGGCACTTCAAATTTATCCTAATCCGGCAAGGCAGAGCAGTAAGATCCTGCTTGATGTTGCAGCAGCTACATTGGCTGGCTTAAGCATTTATAATCAACAGGGCAACTTAATTTATCAGGAACAAAGGCAATTGCAGCAAGGTCAAAATATGATTTTATTGGATGCTAATCAGCATTTTACCGGACCCGGATTGTATTTTATTCAACTTACAGGCAAAGGCATTCGTTCTTATGGTAAATTACTTTTGCTTGAATGAAACAGCTTAAAGTTTATAAGTCGTCGGCTGGTTCGGGAAAAACTTTTACCCTTGTGCTCGAATTTCTGGCACTTGTTTTAAAAGATCCTTTGAATTACCGGCGTATTCTGGCTGTTACATTTACTAACAAAGCCGCCTACGAACTTAAGGAACGTATGCTTGATGCTTTGTATGCTATTGCCAATCACAAGGATGACGGAGCTGTTAAAAATGTGGTTTTGCCTTATCTGTTGCGCGAAACCACCCTCGAAGAGCAGGTTTTAAGGCAGCGTGCAGCAATAGTTTTTCATCATATTCTGCACCACTATAACGAATTTGCAGTGAGCACGATTGATACTTTTGTGCAGAAACTGGCACGAACTTTTACGCGTGAGTTGCAACTTCCTGCTCAATATGAAATATTGCTTGAGACAGAAATCCTGATCAATCTAACGCGCGATCGCATAATTGCATCGGTTGGCAGGGATAAATTTGTAACGCGTCTGATACTCGATTTTATCAAACGACAATTGCAGGATGACGAAAACTGGCGCGTTGAGCGAAAGCTGGGTGAGTTTATCAGGCTGCTGCTCGAAGAGGAAGCTTTTTTAAACGGCAAGGGAAACGAACTAACTGATCTGGAAGCAGTTCAAAAAGCAGGGAAAACCATCAGGGATTACCGCTACAAGGTTTTGCAGCACGCCAACGATTTAATCGATCAGATCGAACAACTGCTAAAGCAGCATGATGTAAGTGTTGAAAATCTGTTCAAAGGCAAAAATGGCCTGCCTGTTGTTATCAAAAGAATCCGCGAAGGTAATTTTGCGCACGCATCGGATGCTTCAATTTTTAAGAATCCACCTGAGGCCGGAAAATGGGCTAAAGCAAAGCTTCCAAAAGAATTTGGTTTTGCTATTTCAATCATTGATAAGGAGCTTACCCTACTTTTTGATGCGTTAAGGACTCATGTAGCAAAGCATGCCTCGCGGCTTACTTTGTTTAATATGCTCGATGCCAACTTGCTCACTTTTGCTTTGCAACAGCGTATCAATGAAGAAATGGCGCTCCTGAGAAACGAACGCAATGAGGTGCATATTTCAGAGTTTAACAAACGGCTGTCAGAAACTTTGTATGAAGCATCGGTGCCTTATATTTACGAGCGACTTGGCGAACGTTACAGACACTTTATGCTGGATGAGTTTCAGGATACTTCGATACTGCAATGGCAGAATTTTTTGCCCCTGCTTACCAATGGGCTTTCGGCTGGCAACTTAAGCTTGCTGGTTGGTGATGCCAAGCAAGCAATTTACCGATTCAGAAGTGGTGAAGTGGAACAGTTTATTCGTTTGCCAGAAATAAAGCTCGCTCATGATTCAGCGCTTACGAGTGATATGGCGGCAACGCTCAGGCAACAATATGAGGGTTTTTCATTGGATACCAATTACAGATCCTTGTCCGGAATAGTGCGGTTTAACAATGAATTTTTTAAGTCGGCAGCATCTTTTCTTTCCGAAGATTATCAAGCAGTTTATGCCCAAGTGGAACAGCAGTTTGTTGCAAAAAATGCTGAGGGTTATGTGCAACTCGAAATGTTTTTGGAGGATGGAATAAATAAAGAGAATGACCCGCATCAAGTGAGGGTTTTGGAGCTTGTAGCAGAAATTATTGCAGCTGGATATGCACCTGGCGATATTGCCATACTCACCCGACGGAATGAGCATGGCGCCAATATGGCCCGGTTTCTGACACAACAGGGCTACAGCGTGGTTTCGCCCGAATCCTTGCTGGTAAAAAACTCCAACCTGGTTCAGCTTCTTGTTCATGCCCTTTATTTTGTAAATCAGCCTGCTGATAGTGTGATAGCAAGCGGACTCAGGTACTACAATGCCCTGGTGAGAACTGCAGCAACGCATCAAAGTATTCAACACGAGGCTTATTTTATTACAAAAGTGGATACGCCTTCCGAGATGGAGCAGCATTTGGGCTTGCCCCATGGATCGCTGAATCCAGTCAGGCTAAGCCACTACAGTATTTATGATTTTTGTGAGCATTTGGTACGCGTTTTCAGGCTCGAAAATGCTACAGATCCCTACCTGTTGTTTTTCCTGGAGGCAGTTTATCGCTGGCAAAATCAAGCTCAGGGTGGTTTGGACGATTTTTTACAGTATTGGGAAGAACGCAAAGATAAACTTGCGGTTTCATTAGCTGACGATGCCACATCAATCAAGGTAATGTCCATCCACAAAGCAAAAGGTTTGGAGTTTCCGGTGGTTATCTATCCTTATGCTTTTTCAAGACTTGGAAACCGCAACACAAAAAATCATGCATGGGTTGATCTGAGTGATTATGAAATACCGGGCTTGAAGCAAGCGATGGTCAGCGTTAACAAATCATTGGCAGGCTCAGATTTTGAAGCTTTGTACGAGGTGGAGAAGCAAAAAAGCCAGCTGGATAATATGAACCTGATGTATGTGGCCTATACGCGGGCAGTGGAACAGCTTTATGTTTTAAGCACTATAAAAGGGGAGGTAAGTAATACATTGCATTATTATTTTCTTAACCAAACATCGCGTTGGGTTGATGGGCAATACGTTTATACCTTTGGAAGTAGGCTGGGATTGCCGCTTCAAAAATCGTTTGATCCATTGCCCGAAAAGCAAGCATCAGGTGCGATTGTTTCCAGAAACTGGTATAAAGCATTGAAGATAGCACAAGCTACTACTTTTCAAAAATCATCAAAAGCGATTCAATACGGCAACAAAATGCATGCCTTGCTTGCTCAGCTTCGTTATGCTGATCAGCTTCAGGGCGTGCTTCAAAAGAATTACCAGCTGGGCTTTATTGACCAAAAAGAAACAGCTTCATTAGCAGCTGTTTTTGGACAATTGACTGTTCATCCAAAGCTGAGAGAGGCTTATATTCGTCCTGCCAGGATAAAGAATGAAGTGGATTTGTTTAGCTCAACGGGTGAATTGCTGCGACCTGACCGTATAGCTATTTTACCTGAAAAAGTAGTTGTAATTGATTACAAAACAGGCGAGCCAAACGAAAGCAATATTTTGCAGATCACTAACTATAAAAAAGCCCTTCAAAAGCTTTTTGATCAGCCTGTTGAAGGGTATTTGGCTTACCTTAAAGATGAAATTGAAGTAATTTCAGTTTGAGACGCTAAGCCTTTTTTCCAGTGTTAATTTTGAAAGGAGTATAAAGCGGGCAAAAATTTATCAAAGCAGTTAAAACAGGAATTAGCCCAAGCAATCCCCACCAACTTTGGTAGTAATAGCCTATTCCACCAATGGCCAGGCCAAGGATAATACGGATAATACGATCAACAGATCCTACATTTTTTTTCATAAGCATTTATTTTTTTTGAATGAATCGTAAAAGTAAACGTAAAATTTCTTTTTGTCAAATAAAATTACCAAGTAGGAATGGACAGGTAGAAAGAGCCAAAAAATGAATAGTGAAAAATGAATAGTGAAACCTGCCTTCCTGCAGTAGGTAAACCTGACTGTGTCAGCAGGCAGGAATGAAAAATGAAAAACAGTTGTCTTTTGCTGCTTAAGTTTCAACGAGCCAACCGCCCCCGATAGCGGGGCCAAAGCCAGATCAATCCCTTTGATTTTATAACAGAACCCCTTCTGGGTTCTTCTTATTCTTCTGTTCTAACCATTTCTACAATAGCAGAACCCTTTCTGGGTTCATGCTAACGCCAACAGCTACCAATGCCGTTGCGGGCTGACCCCTCTCAGGGGTTTCGGTGTGCGCGTTGGGAAGGGGATTTGCCATGGTTGTTAATGTTGTCAGGTTTTCATTGTTACATTTCAGGAAAAACAAACGAAAACCTTGGTTTAAATGTCAAAACGAGCCAAAGCCAAAGCTAATGCCAACGTCAATCAATTCCCGATAGTTTTATAACAGAACCCCTTCTGGGTTCTTCTTATTCTCCTGTTCTAACCATTTCTAAAATAGCAGAACCCTTTCTGGGTTCATGCTAACGCCAACAGCTACCAATGCCGTTGCGGGCAGACCCCTCCCAGGGGTTTCGGGGTGCGCGCAGGGAAGGGGATTTGCCATGGTTATTAATGTTGTCAGGTTTTCATTGTAACATTTCAGGAATAACAAACGAAAAAGTTGGTTTATTTGCAAAAACGAGCCAAAAGCCAACAGCCAACAGCCTAATAAAGAAGTGTGAGTGTGAGCAAGAGTATTGAGGACAGTATATAATTGAAAAATGAATGTGCTGATTAAGTCAATACGAGCCAAAGCCAACGCCAAAGCCAACAGCCAACAGCGAAAAGCCAACAGCCTAATAAAGAAGTGTGAGTGTGAGCAAGAGTATTGAGGACTATGGGTAATGAAAAATGAATGTGCTGATTAAATTGAAATCGAGCCAAAGCCAATGCTAACGCCAAATCAATCCCTGTGATTTTATAGCAGAACCCTTTCTGGGTTCATGCTATCGCCAACAGCTACCAAAGCCGTTGTGGGCAGACCCCTCTCAGGGGTTTCGGGGTGCGCGCAGGGAAGGGGATTTGCCATGGTTGTTAATGTTGTCAGGTTTTCATTGTTACATTTCAGGAATAACAAACGAAAAAGTTGGTTTATTTGCAAAAACGAGCCAAAGCCAACAGCCAAAAGCCTAATAAAGAAGTGTGAGTGTGAGCAAGAGTATTGAGGACAGTATATAATTGAAAAATGAATGTGCTGATTAAGTCAATACGAGCCAAAGCCAAAGCCAAAGTCAACAGCCAACAGCGAAAAGCCAACAGCCTAATAAAGAAGTGTGAGTGTGAGCAAGAGTATTGAGGACTATGGGTAATGAAAAATGAATGTGCTGATTAAATTGAAAT
>Ga0100391_1001811_pt1 | contig 23293 bp, 15 predicted proteins | sample CryGeymeta201515_FD_81541 | JGI IMG/M metagenome (GOLD analysis project Ga0100391, IMG submission 81541) | Groundwater microbial communities from Crystal Geyser aquifers in Utah, USA - Crystal Geyser metaG 2015-15 | ecosystem: Environmental > Aquatic > Deep subsurface > Groundwater | place: USA... | reverse complement strand
GTTAATTACATAATTCTACAACAATGTACACGGGTTCAATAACCATACCCCGTAGGGTTTGTGTTTGGGTAATTTACACAGGGAATCGGGATTTACCCAGATGGTCATTCTCTGATGTACTCGTAGTAGACTACTGTCGCAAAGATCTCAAAAGAACGAGAAGCCCTTTTTTCAACAAGAAAACAAACGACCAAAAAAGAAAACGAGAACGCACATCAAAAACAGCCACAAAGAAGAATCAAAATGAGTAAGTAACTCAAGATTGACTACGTTACTAAATTAGCTAATACTCAGTGTACGATGATGCGTCTTTTCCTCTATTTCTTTCTCGTAGTGCCACGAGCATCTAAGACACTACCGCGGCAACGTCCTGCGTTCATTGGAGCGGCCTCTGTCGGTGATCGCAGCAATCTCCATGCTGGGGATACTAAAGATGCCGGGCTGGAAAGAATAACAGAAACATGGGTCCATCTGCAACGCAAACAAGAGCAACTTAAACAACCTCTGGAGAAGGTCAGTGCCATGGTTCTCTGGGACTTGTTTTTCGGCTGTACGGTGTCTTGAATCAAACGCCGTCTTTGTAGAATGTCTCGCGGTATGCATGTGTTCGCATCTCCTTTTGGTTTCTAATCTTCATGCTTCATTATTGTCTTCATTTTGTTACTCAGGAAGAGGCAATGAAAGTTACACAGGAAATGCTGGAAGCGGCTATTGAAATTACGCGCGCCTCGAGAGAAGTTGAAAAAGAGCTTGCATCATCTGCTCACAAAACTTTCGAAAGTGCTGTTGAGAAAGAACATGCCCTCGTGTCTGCCGTCGATGAGATCCAAGTCGAGGAAGATATTGAAGGTGTTGCTTTAAATGGTCACGACGATGATGAAGTGCGCCGAACTGTGACATTTGCTGAAACAACTCAGGGAGTCGAGGACTATGCCCGATCCCGACTCCGAGAAGCCAAACAGATAGAGCACGAGGCCAGGATGGAAGAGAAGAAGGCCCTCGACATGGCAAAAGACTTAGAAAACATGGTGCAAGATCTCAAAACGGCTTTGGAAGAGTTGAAGGTGCGGGAACCGCAAACTGAAAATGAGTAAAGAGAAGATTGAATGATTGAATCAGTGGTAATTCCACGTTGTTTTTCCATTCCATTATGAAAACAGAATTTTACACAACGCTCTATCTAAAATGCCCGGGACTGTCATCATTATTAATAATATTAGATTAGTTTTTGTTGCCTACCCAAGAAGACTCCGCAAAAATCCATGTCAAAGGAACATTTGCAACGCATCCACCCGGGCAAAATCAATCAACAACCACAAACATCCAAAACGAAAACACAAAACATTCACCAATTAATTGTTTCAATAGCAGCATGACATTATTATTTATTTACGAAAAGCTCAAATTATTTAAGTACTGTGATTAATAGAGCTAGCTCAACTAATCTTGTTTCGACACCCCAGTAATCAGTCGCGAGATCCTAGGCTTCAACAGAGGAGTGCAGTTGACGAGGGACTGAGAAGGAGGACTGAGAAGGAAGGTGTAGTAGTCGCTTGGCTGTGTTGCAGCTGATTCACTGCACCCAAATCTTTTGCTTACAGTTTTCACACACCGACCTTTGCACATAAGGGTTAGCGTACGCAACACAAAAACATGGACTTTGAGACGTTTCGAGACAATGGTCGTCCATCCCTTGAACAAGCTCAATATTTGCAGAAGAAATTTAAGAAGCAGTGTAAAAGGGCTGCAAAATTTTTGTACGATGCTGATGTGTTGGTGGTTGTTACTGGGGCCGGCTTTAGTGCCGATTCAGGATTGGCAGTGTATGCCGATGTTGCCAAAGTACCAGCATATTTGGAGTTAGGAGTTACCTATCAAGACTTATGCCAACCGCACTGGATCGACCGTGCTCCTGGTTTGTTTTATGGATTTTGGGGACAATGCTACAACGATTATCGCAATACAAAGCCCCATCATGGATATCGTATTGTGGCACGATGGAGGGACGACAAGAATGCAAAGGTTGTTGGTGGGTCTTCTGTCGCCAAAAAAATTCGGAAACGAATCCGCAAAATTCAGGCAGAGGAAAGCGATGATGACGATTGTTTAGATCCGTTTCTGAAGGCTCCTGCATATCCTGTCGAAGGTGAAGCTGCTGGAGCTTTTTTTTGCTATACGTCCAATGTCGATGCCCATTGGTTTGATGTTTGTCAGGCACAAGAAATTTATGAATGTCACGGAAATGTGGAGCTATGGCAGTGCCATGATCCCTACAATTGTCAATCGGGTATTTGGAGAGCGCCCTTGGATCACCGATTTGTCGTAGATCAAGATTCTATGGAAGCTCCTCCGTCAACAACGACCGAAACGCCACCTTTTTCTACTGAAGGTGATGTATCGACTGTTTCCTCCGATACGGAAGACTCTATCGATCGAATATTTAAAAGGCGCGATAAGAATCCAGATTTTTACGACTGGGAAAAACACAGGCGCCAGCTCAAACGAAAGCGGGCTCAAGAACGCAAATCTCGGCAAGCCAAAAAGAGACAAAAGCTTGACGAAACGCAACCTGTTCCAGTCATTGGTCATGTTCTCGGCAAGAGAGACCGCAAGAATCTCCTGAGCAATATGCCTGCCTCTGCCAACCCCTACCAATGGCGGACTAGTAGTTGCGGTGCTGATGACAGTCCCGCCGCTCCGCTCATTCCCTCTGAAAATTGGCCCAAATGCGGAAAATGCAATCAGCTGGCACGTCCTGCAGTTCTCATGTTTGACGATGAACATTGGCTTCCAGATCAAACACAGATGGAACGTTGGTGGATTTGGCAGCAGGCTCTCTTACGTGTCTGTCACAGGCGACAAAGGGAGCAAGATGAATTAAAGGTGTGTATTTTGGAAATTGGATGCGGCATGAATGTTCCCACATGCCGAGTCAAATCCGAGGAACTCACTCTGACCCTGATGGAGTATGGAGGAAACGTGAAACTGGTTCGTGTCAATCCGGACTATCCATTGCCATCCTTTCCAGATTTGGAGGAACGCACAATTCCCATCATGTCGCGTGGCCTTGAAGCAATCGAAAAGATTGATCACTATTATAATAGGCGCAGAGCAAAACAAGTCACCAAACAACTGATTGATGAATGATCTACTATGTGTTCCAGGCAGGAACTGCTTTGTACTTTACATTCTAATGTACATCTACAAAATTATGTGGGTGCTCGATGTGGGTACAATGATTGTCACGCGTGATCTTTTGTCAAAACGCACATCGGTAAAGGGCTAAGCTAATTATCGTTGATTGCTACTTCCTGTTCTATGTCATCAGCTAAATCACGGACAGGAAAAATGTTTCCAGCGATCGCGGTGGCCACCAGTACTATAGACATGCACAACAGTACCCTCAACGCGTGTATCTGGGATTCTTTCGACGATAAAATGTCATTCAAATGCCACGGGTATACTTTGACCGATCCCTTGAAATCCTCAAATTTATTCGTGACCACGTAAAGTGCCAGAGCCAAGGGAAGCAGGAACGATACTAGGCTGGTAAAGATCATTCCTCCCCACGATAACAGTATCGTAACCATGGATCCCTGATAAAAGAGCCAGCTAAATCCAAACGGAAGGTAGACGGACAAAATATTCGCAACCGGTACAGAGCAGAACTGGTTGCCAATGCTATTGTCTCTGTTTTCATTGCCACCTCCTGTGAGGCTCAGTCGCGCTAGAATGGAAAAGAGAGGAATGTTCAAACCAACAATAAAAAAGGCAAAAATCGAGGATCCAATTTGCGTCGGCAAACCGAGTGCACCTGACATGATGCTTTCCAGAAAATTATCCGAGACATCGGGCATGGCAAGACATCCCAAGATACCGATGGCAATATAAAGAACCGTTGAGGTAATAGTACTTCCGTGCATTACTGTAGGGATATCAACATGCGATTCCTTCTCGTACAGCCAGGCTGGCACTGTAATGACGAGAGCATAGTTGAACAAGATCACTCCCAGGAGATTGTCGTAATCGTGTCCCCACCATGACAGGCGGGATGTTTCTATGTTACTCTGCAGGGTAAATGTCACAATAAATTGGACCGAGGTAACGAGCAATATAAAGAATCCCAAGATCTGGTATTGTACATTCTCCGTCAGATCCATCAGAGCCAATGGAAGGAGCAAAAAAGCCGTCACGACATATCCGGCGGTCAAAATATAACTGTCTGCGTCACTTTCTTCTAAAGTGTTGGCAAAAGGTATACATCCTCCGACATGCAACACATGCTGACTGCAGGAGGATGGATCCCATGGTGTCATTGTCGCATGCCAGTGGATTGGATCGATTTGCAATGCCCAGGCTCCTCCCCAAGGATTGCAGTGTCCCATAAAGGTATCGAGGACTTGGGCGGTATCTACCAAAGATGAAATATTCAAACACGTAATACAGGCAAAAAAGAGCCAATTGGCAAACACGAACCACCGTCGTCCCCAAAAGGTCAAGAAGGCTTCGGGAAATTCGACTCCTAGTTTGAAATCGGAATTGTTTGGGACCTTGCTGATGACGGAAGCCATGTGAAGACTGCAAATAGCCGACAGTCCACACGCGAACAATAGAGTACACGTTGTGGGGATGATTCCAGATCGAGCAAAGGTCGCAGGAAGTGACAGCATAGCAGGACCCGTCAAATTGTTAATAGCAATGCATAGCGATCCCAACATACCGATCGATCCGGTATGTTCTTCGATCATGGAAGCAACGCGTCGAAAACTTTGTGTCACACTTTCAGAAAGAGATAATCGTGTAACAGTACTATTATGTTCATTTCGGTGGTGGGAGTGGTGGTGGTGGTGGTGGTGGTGGTGGTGATTGTTGTTGTTGCTAGAGTGAGTCGAACCGTAATCCACAGCAGACTCTGACCATTCCGAGACACTATCCTCTAATATATCCGGTTGTCGCTGTTGTTGTTGTTGTTGTTGTTGTTGTTGTTGTTGTTGTTGTTGTTGTTGTCGCTGTTGTTGTTGTTGTTGTTGTTGTTGTTGTTGTTGTTGTTGTTGTTGTTGTCTGCGATAATTGTTGTTGTTGTTGTTCTGTATTAGCAAAGATTCCAATTCTTCTTCCTTTTCTTGGTTGTTGGTGTCTTTAGTAGTCGTTTGGGGAGACAGAATTGGTGACATTGTGGCAATGGTATGTGGTTGCGTGTTGTGTGTATGTGTGTCTATGTGTGTGTGCTCGTGTGTGCCGTGTGCCGTGTGCTGTTGATGTGATGTAGTGGTACAGCAACTTCAACTTACTCCAGCTCGTCGAAAATGGCTCGGTGACTCCTTGTCTACAAATCGGGATCTTATAGACTTTCAGTTTTTCCGAAGGAAAAGGATGGTTGACGTCTGTTCGGTGGATAAAAAATTAAAAAGTTTCCAATTATTTTTTCTTTACACAGTTCTTGGCATCTGTTCAAAAATTAAGATTATATTCTACACGGAAAAAAAAAAAAACCTACTATGCCGAGTTTTGTAATCGTGATGCTACAGTATTATAAATTTATTCCACCTGGGCAATTAGTTAGAATCAAAACAAAAACCCGTAGAGTAATAATAATGAATTGCACGAATCGTACCCCCTGGTATCATCAAGGAGGAGTTTAAATCGAGTACAAAAAAAAATCAAGCATGAAACACAAAACATTTCTCAATCCATTTTTTAAATTACTGCTAAAACATTAGCATCGGAGGACAACCTTTCCAGACAAAATCTATCTAAAAATGAATTCACAGATAGTTCAAAGAACTACTACGGACAGCAGTAGCTGCAAGTATGATGCCAGAGCAGCAGCAAATGTTGCATCACCTACAACAACAACGACAACAACGACAACAACAATACCCCATGCAGATGACGATACTACTGATGTCTACCAGGCGCTTTTGGATCCCCAAAGAATCGAGGCACTCCACCGTTGTGATCGAAATGTCGTGTTTTACGATCCCAATTCGTTTTGGATGGTATTTCGTTTTCGGGGTCGTCATTTTGGAATGATTGTTCAACCACTGATGGCTTTAATAGTATGGGACGTCTTTTGGGCTTTGTTTTGGATTAGCCATCCCACTACGCTGTCCAATGCCTTGCTCGAACCCTTTCAAAGTTTGGAACCATTAATATCACCCCTGATGGTACCAGTCAGTTTTTTGTTGGTCTTTCGCTTGGGTCGAGCCGGTGTTCGGTACTGGGATGCCCGTGCTGCCATGGGGAAATTGATAGAAGTTTGTCGTACCATGGCTTCAACGGCCTTGCTGGGATTGTCGACACCAACTAGAAGTAGTAATAGCATTGGTACTCACGGTAATGGTGGTGGTGGTGGTGAAGCAGCAACAGCAGCAGCAATCACAAGCAACATAAATCTTCAACGGCAGCAACAGCAATTTGCTCATGATTTTTGTCGTTGGATTGCTGTCTTTCCCATTTCTGTCAAGAACTTTTTACGCGAAGGAAAGGAATGTAATCGCGCACTGGAAATAGGGAATCTTTTGTCTTTTCATGACAGTAAAAACTTCTTGGAGGCCAGTACCGGTCCGGACAAGGTGGCACCTATACTAGTGCTAAATGAATTGCGAAAATTGGCATTTGACGCAGCAGCAACTGCGAGTACTCAACAACAACGAGACGCCACGATTGCAGCTTTGTGGCTTCGTCAGCTCAATGAACAAATTGATATTCTCACAGGAACGTGGGGTGGCATGGAACGGATTCAGGGAACACCACTGCCATTTGTCTATGTTGTGGTACGTAAAAATGTGTTGTGTCATACTAAATGGATTTCAAGTTGCTGTTGGTATTTTTATCCATTCGCACTGTTCTGACCATTTTTTTCAACTCCGCATGAAATGTCACCGTAGCACCTTCGCACATTTCTCATGCTCTATCTTCTTTTGTGGCACATGGAAGCCATTGCATCTCAAGGTTGGATCGCATTGCTTCCGTTGCTCTTGGCGAGTTGGGGACTTTTAGGTATCGAAGCGGCGGCTGTGGAATGTGAACGTCCATTCTGGTGGCACTCCAATCACTTAGCCTTGGGACGCATGGGAGTGGTGGTTGCTAAAAATGTAGCTCAAACCATGGAGCAAGCTGGATGGACCACCAATCCAGCTAAAGAACACGCAAAAAGGACAAAGTAGTGAAGTTTAGAAGCAATGGATAAGTTTAGGCTGTAATGACTTCTGCTGTAAAGTAGCTATTCTAAAATCAATAAGGGTTATTCTAGGATTGATATCATATTCGTCCTGCTCAGCGTCGCTGGATTTCTCCCATAATATTGCCAATAATGGCGGCAATAATGGCAAATATTGCCAGTGCAATCAGAACCGTCAGAGATCTTGCCTGGTGTTTTTTGTTGTCTTGCAATGATGGGAAGTAGCTTGAATAAACATCAATGGCTCCGTGAAATTCAAATTCTTCCACTGTGTGTAGTGACACGAGCAGCGGCAAAATGAAAGCAACAATACTGGTGAAAATAACTCCACCCCAGGACAGTAGCTCCGTGACGCCCTCTCCCATGTACAAAAGCCATCCAACACCGAATGGAAAGTAGACAGCCAGTACATTGGCTTTGAGGGATGTCATCAAATTACTGCCGACCAAGCTGTAGCGTGTCAGAACACTAAAAAGGGGGATGCCCAAGCCAACGATAAAAAAGGCAAAGATAGAAGCGCCAATCTGGAGGCCCACTCCATAGACACCGCTCTCCATGCTCTCCAGCATATTGTCGGATACATTTTCCATTGATAAAGTCCCAAGGACACCGACCAGAATGTACAAAAGCAATGTTAAGGCAGAGGAACCGTGAATCACAGCAGGGACATCAACACTTTCCTCTTTCTCGTACAACCATGCGGGGATCGCAATGACCAACGCAAAATTAAAAAGAACGACACCAAAGAGATTGCTCCAAGTCTCGCCCCACAAGGAGAGCCTTGAAAAGTCGAGCCCATGGTAAACAGACACAATGCAAAATTGGAGAGACGCCAGCAATAATACAACAAATCCAACAATTTGTGCGGCAGCATTCTCTTTGAGATCCATCAGCGCCATAGGGAGGAAAATGGCTACGCAAATCACGTATCCCAGTGTCAATATAATGGAAGATGGCTTGCCGTCGTCAAAAAAAGGAAGACAAGTTCCTGATACTCTCATGTCTTCACTGCATTCGCCAGCCTTCCATTCGACCACACTAAGGATTGGATCATCCGCAGCCCAGGATATCTGCACTCCAAATGTGCCTTTAAAGTTTCCAAGTGCTGTATCAACAGTCTGTGCCGTATCCACAATGGAAGAAATATTCAGACAAGTAATGCAAATAAAAAACATTGCTTGGGCAAAAACGAACGACCTGTGCCCCCAAAATTTTCGGAATGTTTCGGCATATTCCACCTCTTTCTTGAAGTCGCTATTTCCAGGAATTTTCGATATAGTGTTGGCCATGTGAAGGGAACAAAGTGCTGCAAGAACACAGACAAACGTCAACGTGAACATTGTTGGAATGAGGCCAGCACGATGAAATGTGGCGGGCAAGTGAAGCATCGCAGGACCCGTCAAGGAATTGCAAGCAATGGCCATGGATCCCAAGTATCCAATCCTCCCTGTATGGTCAGTTAAATAAGCGTGCATGTCGTGAAACGATCTTCTCAAATCCGACGGAGCTCTCAATAAGAAGTGTGTCATCGAAGGGGAGCTGGTTGTTGTCGCTTCGGCGGCTTCATTTCCCTCCGCCGCCGCCAAGAGGCTCTTCAGTTCCTCTCTAGTACCGTTCCTACCTGAGCACATTTTTACACCTACCGCGTATCCGATTGTACATTTGTTTGTGTATGTATGGGGATGGATGAATTATGAATATTAAGAGAGGAGAATGATGCAGTAATTGACGCGTCTTCTTGCTTTTTGGCCGTGGCCAGGTCTTGCGCACTTTCGCGTGCGAAAAACCTCCCCGCCAGCTTGATGAAGCACGTCTGAATGTCATACCAACGACTTTGTTGCCTGTTGTTCTGTTTGCGACTTCGTGGAAACTAACACAACCCAATACTACTTGAGTAAGACTAACAGGTTGCAGCAATCTATATTCTTAGCTTGGCAAGCAAGCAATCAATGGGATGCTCGTGGGCTAGACACTCCCAGATGATAGAGAATTTGCACACGTCTGTTGGGTTCTACTTCCAATACAAAAAGCCTCGGTAGTTTCAGCAAACATCTCCCTATTACGTACTGGTTTGAAGTCTGCCAAGTTCTACATGCAAGAAACACCACTGGCAGACGGCTCTACTTGTAGTTGATCATCGACTACATGGACACTCTTCCTCAAGGTTAAAAAGACGTATGAGATTTTTTTATTCAATAATATACAAGAAGTGACATTGCAAACTAATGTCGAGACATTTCCTAATCCAATCCAAAATATCAGTTTCAGCTTCCCGAAAGATGAGACTAGAGAGCACAGTTTTAGGCTGCTTGGCGCTTTTGTTCTTGGGCACCGTTGATGTGTTCAAATTCGTCTTTATCAGCTCCAGGAACGACAGCTCCACCACCATGAGGAGCAGGGCCGTGACGCCGACTCAAGGGAACAGCGGTTTCCGATGCGGCCCTAGCTTCAGGACCAGGTTTGCCAATCAAGAATTCCATCCAATTATTTGATGTCTCCCGTTCGCTTCCCGTTTCCAAATTATCTTTGACCGACGTATCATAAACCTGCTTGCGATCTCGTTCCAATATATCAGCGACGGCTTGGTCTCCACCCAACCATTCACCCCTTAAAAATCCTGTGGCTTCGTCGAGCTTGCCATCGGGGCGATCGAGAGGCTTAAGGTTTTCATCCAAACGATACGCCAATGGAACAGCCCGGGGAAGACACAACTCAATAACATCTTCCTTGGGAATGTCCTCCAGTCGCATGATGAGCGATCTGAGATTGTTTTCGTGTCCCACGATCAGTAAGGTTTTCCCTTCTTTCAGAGAAGGAGCAATCGTTTCATCCCAATATACGCTCGAACGTTCCTTAGTGCATTTTAGAGATTCGGCTAGTGGCAATTTGTGCTTCATCTGTTGTGTTATGTAAAGTGTAAAGATGGATCGGATGAGAACGATTAAGATTAGAAAATAATGTCTGGAAAACCCAAGGTTTAACAAAAAACGTAGGATAACATCGTCACGCGTACCATCTGGTAACGAGGATCTTTGGCAGGATGAAAGCGATGATCGTCTTCCATCATGGGAGGCGGTTCGTCGTAGGATCGTCGCCATCGCTTCACTTGATCCTTTCCATATTGCATCACGGTTTCCTTTTTGTTTTTCCCGACCAAATTCCCATAGTGGCGTTCATTCAGTCGCCAGTGTTTGTACACGGGAATATACTCCTGTTGCATCTCCATCAGGACCAGATTGGTCGTGCGAATACTGCGTCGAAGGAGAGAGGTATGTACCTCATCAAACAGAATGCCCGATTTGGCCAGCATAGTTCCCGCAATACGAGCTTCCAAGACACCATCGTCCGTCAAGGGAGTATCCGTCCAGCCAATAAACCGGTTGTCGCGATTCCAGGTACTCTGACCGTGACGCAGGAAAACTAATTGATAGGGAGTTTCGCAATTGAGACTGGTAAATTCACGTTGTTGGCTCTGGGTTGAGGCATCCAACGACGAGGTAGGCGCAGAAGAAGCTACAGAAGAAGTGACCCCAATGGATTTGGATAAGGAGGTGTAATAACGAATGTGACCAGCTTTCAAGGAACAAGATACGGAGGTAGTTTCGGCCTTTCGGAGAAAACAGCCAACGGCTCGAAGTTGAGTTGCAGTGGCCATAGTGATGGTAATTTGGGGAGTGTGTCTTGGTTGTTACCAGTAGTTATGAAAATAGAGATGTATTAAGTACTATGAATGTCGAAATTTTATACTTGAATGTACGATGGAATGTTGCTTGTAGCTTTTCTGTGGTGAATTTTGAGGGGGGACAAGATGAGAATGCTTTCCTCTCAACTTTTCTAGAGTAGTCTACTAGCTACTAGCTAGTAGATCAGGTTTGATACAATCGCATGGATAGAGCCGAGTTACATGGAAGGGAGGTGTCAAATTTTTAGAGTAAAAAATCATCGACTCGCTTCATTTTCAGCTGCGAAGAACGCAAATTGTGATATTTTGTATGGCCACGTCAGCCTAATACTCTTTTTGGTCATGAAATCGCTGGATTGTCCTCAAAACGGACAAACGACGGTTGACTGATGTGTCGAACAGACCCATGCTACTCTAGTAGGTACGTAGCCACTACAGTACTCTTCTGCCTACTGTAGCTGTCTACTCTTAGCCCTATTCGACGTTCATCACCAAAAACTTGACACCATTGTTCATCATTATTAGATTTTTTCCTCTGCGCTGGCGGGAAACGCTTTCGCCAGTGAAGGTGGGCCAAGAAGATACTCGTACTCTACCTGAGTACTTTTTGGTAGCTCTCAAGCAGAGTAGGTTCACATGAAAACAACAGTTGCACATTACAGTATTTTTCAATTGCTACCGTAGCAACTGAATTGTCGACACGAGGAGAACGAGATAAATTTAATTGGAAACTGCCCTTGCCTCTAGTAGGAGGATTACTGCTGCTACTACTACCTTCTATTACTACTACGTAGTACTACATCGACTAAGACTAGTATGACAATTTTCGGACAACCTACCATAGTAGACAGCCCTGCTGATCATTGCAAGATGACTGTACTATCTGTAGAAATATGGAAGGAGCAGCATTGCTAGTGCAATAGCACTGCTGTATTTATGATGGTACTATTTACAATAATAATAGTCTATTATCTCACCATCGAACGAATCCTCCGCCATGGCTGATCTCTAGATCTCTTGGAGTTGAGGATACAATAACCCGAAGTAATAAATGCTCAGCCATTCCTCAAGAAAGATGCGATCTTCTCTGGCTAGCTAGCTAATAGCAAGCTCGCCCTACTTCTAGGATTTATAGATGAAGACAGTGTGTGGCTCAACTCCTTGTCACGTTTAAAATTTGTTAAAAGTCAGTGAGCGTTGAGGACAAATTTACTTACACTTTTTAGTCACGCGCGATTCAGAACAAGATGCTACACACACAATGAAAAAATCGAGTGAGAGCATTCCGTGTCTTTGTTTTATCCACAGCACACCCATTTCACACACTGGCTGTACTCTCGACCACCAGCCAGCCACCAGCCAGCAGCAGTAGACCAGTCTACTTAATACGATTCAAGCCTACTAGGGAGGCCTCCTGCTACTGTACTACTAGCTAGAGTACTAGTTCTACAAATACGGCATCTCGTCATATAGCTTACTCCGACTTTTTCGTAAAAAGCATCAAATCGTTTGGTGTTACGAGTTGCCCATTTAAAAAGATAACTTATTACCAAAGTAATTGAGTAATAATTAAGATCTACTATCTACTAGACTAGTCTGCCTTTTTTCCTGCAGCCAACAACAAACGACAATCAAAAATAGATTTTTTCTGGAGATTCGTTTCCGTTTTTCTCGCAGTATTTTGAGTTTTGGCCACATTCATAGAGGCCCAATAAAAGAAATCGAATCAATTGAATTATTGATCATGGGAAGAGGAGGTCGTAACCAAAACGGCCACTCTGCGGGAGTGGAAGTGCCCTTCGCGGACAGTAGCCATAATAATAACAAGAAGAAGACTGGCGGCAACAGCAACAATGGACCGGTGGACTTGGACGCCCTCGATGACATTTTCCAACATTACCAAGATGCTCACGACGATGATGCTTCCTTCTTTGGATCGGAGGGATCTTACGACAGTGATGATGAAGATGCGGACTTTAACAAGAAATTGTACTATCAAAATCCCAATGCCGAACTGCTCGATCAGGATGCCACCAATATTCCGGGCTCGCCATGGGCCAAACCAGCCACGCGCAAGTCCAACCGTCCGACGGAACCTTTGCCGATTGCCAAGTACGCTTCGACGTTAGCTTTTTTACTGGCTTTTGGATGGGTGGTTTTCTTGGTAGTCATGGCCATTTGGAATCACGACAGTATTGGACGGAACATTGTGGAGATTTTCTTGGCGTGCATTTCCTTTTTTGGACTTTTTTGGAATTCCTACTTTACAGTCTCGAGCATTTTCAAGTGCTTTATTCCCGCGAGAGCCTTCAAGAGCAACACCAAGTACTTTTCTATGATTCCCGAACAGAAGCAACCCGGTGATGAATGGTTAAATGTGACGATTCAGATTCCTGTTTACAAGGAATCGCTCCAGGAAGTTTTGATGCCGACGCTCAAGTCTTGCATGAAGGCCCGCGATCACTATACTAGTCACTCTCAAGCTCAGTGTAACATTGTGGTTTGTGACGATGGTATAATGGCTTACCTTAATGATAACTTTCCGGCCGCAGAAATGTTGTGGGAAAATGTGGTGCAGACCAAGGGAAAGACGGTCCGTCTCAGTCAGATTCTCAAGCGCATTCCTCGCGTGGCTCGTCGCCATCTCAAGGGTCTACGGAGCAAGAATATTTACGAGGTGTTTCATCGCATGCTATTTTACTACCATTTCCAGATTGGTTGGGTTTCCCGTTCTACCATTGATCGTCGCGGTAAATTCAAAAAGGCTTCCAACTTGAATACGCACTTGCGTCTCAACTTTGGAGCCGAAGATGTCGTGGCCCGCGAAGGATCATCCAAGTCATTTGAAGAAGCTCTTTTGGCAGTCTCGCATAGTGATAATGGTGCTCGGTACATTATGTTTGGTAACAATGTTCGCATTGGTGATTTAATATGCGTCAACGATGCGGATGCTCGTATGCAACCCCAAGTCATTTTAAAGACAGTTCCCGAGTTTCTCAATGATCAAAGCCTGGGATTCACTCAACATGCTACCAAAACCCTCGATGATCAACGTGGTGAATCCTACTACTTGAGGATGATTGAAGCCTACACAGATGCTCTCTACCAGGGCCATTTCCTCTTGTCTTCCATCTTGGGTTGTCATCCACCTTTGGTGGGTCATTCAATCTTCCTTCGCAGTGAAGCAATCAAGCAGTGTGGACGCATGCGTAACTTGCGAAATGCTCAGCGCTGGCTCCAGAATATTGGACTGCCGTTTTTATCGGTCGATCAGGTCGGTTTCAAAAACTTGCACGGTGGTTTACGTATGGAGTACTGGTCAGAGTCGCACGTCTCGGAGGATTTTGAGCTCATGATTCACTTGTACAATATTGGATACAATGGACGGTACATTGCCTTTCCTGGATGCGAATTTCAAGAGGGCGTAACCCGCACGTTTGATGAAGAAGCTGGTCGTCACCGCAAGTTCGCGCTTGGAGCCCACGAGTTGATCTTTAATCCCTTTCAAGAAATGGTGGGCCACGGCATCTTCACTCCCCTATTCAAGACCTTTATCCATTGTGACATCCCCAGTTACTACAAGATTTTTTTGACCGCGTATCTCTTTTCCTACACGGCTGGTGGCACTTACTTTATTGTCTTCACCATTGCCGCCATTGCCCGAATCCTCGATGCTGGAGGTGATATCGGACTGATGTATGCCTTTACACCAGCAGGAATTATCATTCTCAATATTGTGATATATTACATTATCGGCTACACTTCCTTTATCATTGCCATGGTCCGCATGCACTGGATCAACAAGGATATTTTCTTTCCTGAATACCGCAACCGAGGAATCTTTCACTTGGTTTGGAAACTTACGCGCTATTGTGCCATGTTTCAGATCCTCTTTTACTCGGCCATGGGTAATTTTTTCTTTCTCGGTTCTATGGATCACATGTTGGCTCGGCCAAACATTTGCGGCGCAACCAACAAGGACTCAATCGAAACTAGTAGATGCATTGCACTTTGGGAGACCATGAAGTTCAACTCTGGTAGCTGGCTGCTGTCTTTGTTTGTTATTCTTTTATCCTACGCAACTGTTGTGCAAGAATACCAATGGGATGTGACCCATGAACCAGATTGGGATTCATGGAACGATCCTGAATCTGAATTGATGGATGTTTTGCTTTTCGCTGCCCCTGCGACTTTGCTTGCCTTGTTGACGTTTATCTTTCCCATCTTGTTGAATCCGTTTATTCTTGGATGGCCTTTCTATTGGAAAAAGAAGCCCAATAAAAAACAAGAAAAGTCAAAGAGACAGGCCTCTCGGCGCTTCCAGGTTGATAAGGAAGCGCGTACTAATGGCCATCATGTAGGCGTTGACGCCTTTATGAATTCGGAGGCGCAGCTCCAACGTGAGATTGAACGCAATCAAGGACGTCCTGACATGGAATTGGGAAGCTTAGCTACCAATGATCTCACCCGCGGTCAATCCGCTGGCCAGAAACATGATGTTAGGTTCACAGCGAACACGGGTGACGCCTATAACAAACCCGGAACCTACAATCTCGCCGGTGAACGTATTGATCACACCCTAAAAGATCATCGCAGGCAGCCCAAGCGTGTTCCAGGCAAGAGTAGTAGCTTTGCTATTTAATGTCCAACTTTTTCTCATGGTTCTTTCCCGCATCTGTTCCTTGTTGGCGCTGCCGTCCCAGTGCTCCATTCCGTTTTTTTATGAGCAAAATATATTATCTATGATAAATAAATTTTATTACTATTTGAATAGCGAACATTCGGAGTACGAGTAGTGCTTTTTGACCGGCTGCCGTGTGCGTGCGCCTTGAAGGACGAATAGAAACGAGCCAAAACCATTTCTAATTTTTGCGTATTTTTGACTTCATTTTTTAGTTGAGATGTTTTGGTGATAGAACTAGTTAGTTACTCGAGTAGTTGAGTGAGTACTTGCGGAATGCAATCTAGTGTATGCTGTACTGTGATCTATAGAGCGAGAGCAGTGATATGCTTGCTTTGGGTAGTGTCTTGGGAGGAAGCGCTTCAAGTGGTTTTGTGTTGGGGACAATGTTTGCAAGTTGCAAGACCTGCAAAACAATGCGAGAAACGGCCTCTAGTTTTGTGTGAGCCAAAAGAGTACAACTGTACGAACAAACAGAGGATTGCAGCATGGCAGATATCCATCTTTCGTAGTCAAAAATGTCTTGTCGACTATGTCAGAGTCGCCACGTCCCCACCGTTGGGTACAAAACCAACCCCACCAGAACCTGGCCCTCGACTGCGATGAACATCAAACCTTTCCCCAATGTATCCATCGTAACCATTATTAAAGTTGTTGTGTGGGTTGAATTGGCTACTATGGAGGTGATGCGGTGTCAGACTGTTGGGATGGTGGTGGTGATGATGTGCTGCGTGTAAGGCTTCTTCGCGTTCATCGGCCAGGTGTTCCTCTATGATGGAATGGGAAAAGGAAAAAGTCAAGGCCGCAAATCCTGCGTACAATACCGTCAGAAACATGCACATGATGGAAAATGCCATGGAAGATCGTCCCATAGCTGTATCCCGGGTAGAGTAGTTGTCTTCTCCCTCTTTGGCTCCGTCTCTTTGGTAATCTCGAATCTAGATACAGCATTTGTAGAAGTGATGATTTGTTTTGTGAATTGAGGAAAGGAGGCAATGGTGAGACCGAGTATTACTAACATTTGTAGATTCTCGAACAACAAGCAGTACTGCCATACGTGCATCCTGCACAAAGCTACCGCGTGGAAAAATGAAAAGAAAGCATCCTTCCTCGCTGCATTAACACCACATTCATGAGTAAACGTACCTCAAATTCCCCAAAGAGTACAGAGCACACCAAAGTCAAGTTGGCAAACATAATGAGGGCCCCAATGAAGCTCCCTAGACTCAGAGGTGTCGTTCGATGCACATTGCTGCTGCAACATGTATAATATTGTCCCGTCGGTGATTGCCATCCCAAAACAACACTTCCAAAAACCGTCAACAGCGATGCCAGGACAGCCGTCCACAGAGCCGCAAAGGCCATGGCCCTTGATGTAACGGCTACTTCCGGATCGTTGTCTTCTTCTTCATCGGGATTTTCTTCTCCGTTGTAATAATTTTGGTAATCATCATTGTCGTTATATAAATTCCGTGCAGATAAGGTAAACGTCAAGGCTGTGAGAAAGGCCAATGCTGTGAGTATTGTCACAAGGGACCATAGTGCTGCTAATAGGGCTCTGCGGGACCCAATTTTATCTCCACACAGTGATGATGCCATTGCTCGATTGGGATAAGGACGGGGTCGTATGCAGAGTTTTGGAGTCTTGCTAGATCTCAGTGTGTGGATCCACAGATGGGATGATCAACAGATGTAGCCAAGGACGCCTCCTGATATCAAGTTAACCTAATAGAGTATATAATTGATCAAGATCAATCAAGCACTAATAGCTGATGCTCTTGTCGTTCACTTCGTGGTTGACTGTATTGATAGAGTTTGACAAGCTTAAATACCAAAAAGCAACAAAGAACCAGTGTATCGAGTTCCGGTTTGTTTAAGGATACAGGCTGCTTTTGTTGCTTTGACAGATAGGTGAGGCAAAGAGACTTCGCGACGAGGGAGGACGCGACGTATTACAGTGTACGTGTACGTGTACGTGTACAACGATCAGCGTGAAACGTCTATGAGATCCCACGAATTTGTGAGGCTGATCTAAGTGCTCGAGGCGAGTCGCCCTTGCACGCCAGCAACATCGGATAAAGCCTATCAAAAGAGAACCGAAAATTAGGCCAATGCGGTTAACTGAAGTAATTAGGAAAAAAGATTAATGTGCGTCCAATTGAAAAACGAAAGCGAAAGGTCGCTCAGTATTTCCAGGTTATCCTTGTACACTTCGCAGTCTCCGGTTTGACCTATCTCTTAATGGACGACGCACAGAGGGCAATGGTAGTGTACCCTAGAGTAGATGGAAATTGATATCCTCTTAGCATGGTTTCCACTTCGGTCATTCAGTCTCGTCAAAGGAAAGACAAAGATTGCAAAGGCAATCATGAAAAAAACTAGAATGTCTAACTTCGGGGATCACAACTATGGCGCCCGAAGGGCGCCGAGGCTACCCGAGGGCAACCATTGGCACCCCAAAGGGTGACAGAGCAAAGTCAATCATGGATGAATCCAGCCACGTATTGTGCAGACAAGCGCCGGTCAGGCAGCAATCACTACGCTGTGCTCTCGATGAGGACAACAGTCATCAATGTGACGCCAGAGCTTCGGAAAAAGATACTAGCAATGTAGTTCATTTTTTGGTTCTTCACGCAGCAGAGTTTGTCCTGTCCAGGACCAGCGATCTGATAAATTGTTGGTTGCACTGCACGAAGCTATGCTCGCTAACCCTATCAATTCACTCGGAATCACATTCACAGTGTGAAATGGAATAGGTCCGACGATACGATCTCGGGGGCTGACACGTTTTCCTGAAAAGGCTGTTCTACAACATGCTCCATTGAATCGAACTGATAGGATCCAGTCGACAAGTTCTTTTCTGTTCAATGTTGTGCCTTTTTTTTTTCGAATCGAAACGATACAAGCGCCGAGACCAATCGGGATAACAGTGTCAAAAATAAAACTCGCGCCTAGAGTAAAGTTGGTAAAATCTCGAACTGTGACGTCCTACTTAATCGTCTTTCTTCAGCATCTGCTCATAGTGTTCGCGAAGACGGCGCCTTCCACGACAGGGTGCAACTCCATCGTGCGTCGAAACGAAGATCATCCAATGCAACATTGCCATCATGCGTCGCGCCCGTGTCGAACATTGACCAACGATGCCTAACACACTGGCAATGGCTCGCAAAAACCATAGTGGCACGTGTCGCACCACGAGGGTTCGCTCAGGTTTTCCTAGAACCTGCGCCGCCAAAGCGCCAATTTCTTGGAATGTAAAGATGTCGGGTCCGCCAACGAGAAAATCTTCATCATCATCAAACTTTTTTTCTTCCACGCAGTCGGCAATTAATGCGGCCACGTCTTCTTTTGCGACTGGATTGATCTTCGTCGAGCCATTCCCAATCACGACGTGGCTGCCTCCATTCGCAATTCGTTCAAAGGCACCATCGGTCAGATCCTTAAAGTAGGCGTTCGGTCGTATCACTGTCAATTTCGCGCCCTCGTATGTTTTGCACTCTGCTCGCAGTACATCGACCGCAACTTCCTTGGCATTACTAAATTCACTAACCTGTCTGGAGTCTTTTCCTTCAAATGTTGCCACAAGGATCAGATGGCGAGATCCAGCTCGAAGTGCGGCGCGACCGAATGCAATGTTCGCATCCCGATCAATGTCATAAAAATCACCATCATCGCCACGACTTCCAGGACGGGCAGCCATGCAAGAAATGCACGTCCCGACATTGTCACTCTTTAAGAAAACATTTCCATAGTTCTCTTTTGCCGCATCTGCAAAGACCATCGTAGCCCCTAGATTGCGCAAGTGATCAATGTTTTTGGACGATAAATTCCGTGCAAGGGCTACCACTTCGCCACCACCGTCGTTGTTGTTGTTGTTATTGTTGTTGTTGTTATAACGAGAACAGAGCTCTTCAACGACGGCTGATCCCAAGTAACCAGTCGCTCCTGCTACATAGATCGTTCCTCTCTTTGATTCCATTTCTGTTTCTCTTTTACTTACAGGTCGTTTTTCATCGGGTAAGCAAAATGGACCATGTTGATGTTATTCATCATGCGCCCGCCTTCTTCCTGGAACCAGAAATCTCGATCTTGTCAAGAGTGGATTAGTACTGTAGGTAATAAACGGGTTCAGTGTCTGGCTGGTGTCTGGTCAAAAAGTGAGGATTCAGAAGGAAGAAGAAAGAAGATACTAGCTAGTTGGTGATAGGGTGGAAAAGAGAAAAACGAGATCTCGATTCGTGTTTGTGTCAATGATTCATCGTCAGAGAGGGAATACGAATGCATTATTTATTTTTATAAATGACTACTCGGGACTCGAATAAATCTAAAAACCCGGGTAACCTGAACACCAATAAAGTTGGTTCTGGCCACCAATTATTTCTTGAACAACAATAATATTACGTTAACGGTATGAATGTTAAAATAGAAGTCAATTTTTCTGTCATTATCAATGAAGAGTCCGTGTGTTTGTTGCAACTCGTAAATTTTTGATTGTCCATCCCATTCCGCCAAAACTCGCACTGCATATATACTCTTCTAGAAACCGATTCGGAAGCACTTCCAATTGTATTCCAAAAATAATGCCCAAATCTCTCCTGGAATCCGATTCGGAATCCGATTCGTCGTCATCCGACGATGATCATCATTACGAGCCAGACGAAATCAAGAATAACAACAGCAGCAGTAGCAACAATTACAATAACAACACCAACCACAAGGATAAGGCAGTTAGGTTCTCTATCAATTCCAAATACGCTCAAGAATATCAATCTCGCAAACAAAAGGAAGAACTGGTCAAGGAACGTGAACGACGACAACGTTATGGAGAAGATGATGATGATGATGGTGACAGTGATAATGATGATGATAGCAGCAGCAGCAGCAGCAGTAGTAGTACCGATGAAGACGAAGATGCCGAATTATTGACACCCAATTTGGACAGGGATATTCTTAAAACGATCAATGCACTTCGTAACAAGGATGAAACCATTTACAATTCCAATGTCCGATTCTTTTCTGGATCAGGAAACGACGATGACGATGACGACGAAAAAGAAGATGGTGAAGCTAACAAAAAGAAAGCAAAGAGACCCAAAGTGAAGCGTGCGAAGGATGTGATTCGAGAACAAATTTTGGAACAAATGGATGAAGATGATAATGCTGCTGAAAGTTCTTCCACTGACAAGAAGAAGACTAGCAAGGCGATACCACCGGAATTGAATGACAAGACAACACGGTTGGCCTACGATCAACAGCAACAAGAATTACGACAAGCATTTTTGGAAAAACAAAAAAATGATAAAAGTAAGAGCAGGAATAAAAATACTGATAGTGCTGCTGCTGATGATGATGATGATGATGACGCGGATAGTGGTGATCAAAAGAGTGACAGTGATGAAGAAGATGACTTCTTGGTGATTAAGAAGCGACACGACCCCAACACTCCAAGAGACGATCAGACGCAACAAGAGTACGAGCAGGAATTGAAACGATTGGAAGCCTCGCTCGGAAAGACAGCATCCAGTAACGACGCGGATAAATCATCTTCCTACATGGATCCAAGAGGCGAAGTAGAAAATGGTGAAAAGTTTTTGTTGGACTTTATCAAAAACAAGACATGGATTGATAAAACTGGTCAGGGTGGAGATTATGATGCCGATAACAGTGACGCGGAAGAATCCCTCCAAGCTTTGGAAACAGCGGATAATTTTGAGGCCAAGTACAATTTTCGCTTCGAAGAAGCCATGCAGCAAGCCGAATCGACGACTGCCACGTCAGGTGCGCATCATTCCGTTGTGGGATACGCTCGTAGTCAGACCATGAATACGCTGCGTCGCAAGGATGAAAGTCGAAAAGAAAAGAGATTGGCACGCAAGGAACGAAAAGCGGCCGAACGCAAGGCCAAGGAAGAAAAGTTGCGGCGATTGAAAAATGCCAAACGAGAAGAAATGGAACAGAAACTGAAACAAGTCAAGGCTGTGTTAGGGGCCAAGACGCACCCTGATAGGGTGGTGGCGGCAGTTGGTGGCGGTGACGATGAAGGCAACGGAGCTCTCCATCCCGACTTACAACAGGATGCACCCTTGGACGAAGCTGCCATTATGAAATTGCTCGAAGGAGATTATGATCCTGAAAATTTTGAAAAAAGTATGCAAGATGCCTTTGGTGATGACTTTTATCAGAAGGAGGATGCGGAATGGAAGACGGATGATGATGTTAAAAAGGCACTCCAAGAGGATGGAGATGTCGAATACATCAACTTCGACGATGATGACACAGGTGGTGCTGATGGCGTTGAAGCCTATGACGGCGATGATTACGAAGTGAAAGACGGCGAAGAGGATGGAGAGGCAGAGGAAGAAAATTATGACTATGAAGACCTTGCGGAAGGCGAAGGCGCCGAAGAAGATGAAGAGACGGAAATTGAAAAGAACGTACGAGCCAAAATGATGGATAAATTATACGAGCTTGATTATGAGGATATTGTTGCAGGTATGCCTACCCGGTTCAAGTACCGCGAAGTAGAACCCAACTCCTATGGGCTGACAACACAAGAAATCTTATTGGCTCGAGACACAACATTGAAGCAGTATGTATCTTTGAAGAAAATGGCACCGTACAACGAAGGAGATGAGTATAATGTCAACAGTAGAAAGCGGCGAAAATTCCGCGAGATGCTGCAACAGGATATCGAGGACGCTGAACGACAATTGAAAGAACAAGGAGTTACTGTGAACGAAAGCCATGGTTCAGAAGCTGCAGGCGAGGATGCGGAAGTGACGAACAAGAAGAAGCGCCGGCGTATGAAAAAGAGTGGCGACAAGAACAAGTCTATCGAAAAGGAGGATGCTTCAAAAACAAATACTGAGCGTGTTGATGCGATGGGGAGTGGCACGAAAGAGAACGAAGATGGTAAAAAGAAAAGGCGCAGAAAGAAGAAGGGCAAGAAAATATCCACCCCGGATTCTTCCAAACCCGTGGAAACTGTCAAGAGCGCTATGATGTCAGCGCCAAAGGCAGTCACAGACCCTAGCAAGGGCACACCAGAGGAAACTATTACATCGAATTCGAGAGATTTGGAAGCAAAGAAGGCCAAGAAGAAGGCCAAGAAGAAAGAGAAAAAGGTCAAAGTCACGGGTGTTTCTGCCTCTCGACTCGCGTCCTATGACCTCTAGTCGAAGATCGACGCACAATACGCATCTTACAATGGCTGCCTATTTCGAAGTAGAAGCTAGCTAGTTTGTAGTATAGTGTACAGAACATGCCGTAGCTTTGTGCTAGAGTAGTCTAGTAGGGATGTGCCTCGGATATTTGTTATCACCATTCCCGGGCTTTAGGATTTCCCAGGGTTTGCATACAAAATGTTGGGATTTCCCAATCCCAGGATGTTGACAATGATTAAATTCCAGTGATGGATATTCAAATACCCATAACTTTTGATCTTTTTGCTTATTTGTAACAAACCCAGTTGCTATCTTCTGCGCCTGTGTCTTGGCTTTCTAAATCTGGCCTCAAAAATTAATTTTGCCTCATGGTCCACAAGATACAAGGATGCGCGTAGCAGCAAGTTTGCAGTAATGAAAGTACAAAAAATCCGAGGATTGGGATACCAGGTATCCCAATCCTGGCGAGCGAACGCTACCGCGTTCTCTCGACTATGCCAGCTCTCTAGGGCTACGTTCGGCTAGGTAGGGTGGTTTGGAGAAACTCGGCAATTTACTAGGGCCGACCTTTTCTCCGTTCCGAG
>Ga0100391_1001810_pt1 | contig 23297 bp, 23 predicted proteins | sample CryGeymeta201515_FD_81541 | JGI IMG/M metagenome (GOLD analysis project Ga0100391, IMG submission 81541) | Groundwater microbial communities from Crystal Geyser aquifers in Utah, USA - Crystal Geyser metaG 2015-15 | ecosystem: Environmental > Aquatic > Deep subsurface > Groundwater | place: USA... | reverse complement strand
CTTGACATCTCTGGTGGTGTCAATTTGCCCATGGTGATGTTGTCTTCTGCTGGATTAAAAGGTGAGGGTTCTCGCTCCAAAGAGCTTGGTTTCAAAGCCTATTTATCAAAACCCTTTACCAGTGAAGAACTGCAGCAGGTAATCGAACGTGTGGTCACTAGTGCCCAACATGGAACAACAGAGCTGATCACGCGCTACTGTGTCGATGATTTGCAAGCTGGAATGAACATTTTGTTGGTTGAAGATGATGCCATCAATCAACAATTGATCATCGTATTGCTCAAGCGCTTGGGACATCAAGTGACGTTGGCAGCGAACGGTCAAATTGCGCTTGATGCCATGGCGCAGCAAACTTTTGATCTGGTGTTGATGGACATGATGATGCCGGTGATGAATGGTCTTGAAGTCACCGAACACATTCGAGCCGTCGAATTTGGTTTTTCCCATGTGCCCGTTGTTGCTTTAACCGCCAACGTGATGCAGGTCGATCGTGAGCGCTGCTTCAAAGCGGGCATGGATGATTACCTCTCCAAACCCATTGAACTACAAGAACTCAAGCGGGTATTGAAGCGATTTGAGCCTGGAACAAGGAAACTTCGTATTCAAGAACCAGATGTCGCACCCAGTATTCCTTCCAAGAATGTGTCTTTGGAAAGCCCTGTGTTTGATTACACAGCCGCATTGGCCAAGGCAGATCGGGAGGTGGTTGAAATTGTTGCCAATGTGTTCATTGAACAATGGCCACTGGATGTGGAAAAGATAACGCAAGCAATCGCCTGTGGTGAAGTGTCCACAGTTATGTATGTAGCCCATGCACTCAAGGGTTCTCTTGGTATGTTTGGTGCTCAACCAGCAGTCATACTGGCGCAAGAACTTGAGCAATTAAGCTCATTCAAAGGTGCACCCTCGGTGCAATTGTTGTCGACCATGACACTCAAGTTGAATGCCATGAAAACTCAGGTTGAACATTTGCTGCCAGCTTTGCATTCGCAGCAACTGCCATGACCGAATGTTGTTGGTGTAAAACTACGATGAACCCAAATAAGCCATTAGGCGGCATTTCGCGCCTGAATGATGCCTGGCAGTCGATTTGCGGCCATTTCGCCCATCCGTTCGTCGTACATGGCGACGGCTATGAACGCCTCTCGGCCAGCCAAACTGCCTCACAACTCAGCTCACCATGCATTCACGCCCTAATGGATTGTTTGGGATGAATCCGAAAATTGGAAAAAAGACATGACTTACCAAGTTCTCATTGTTGACGATGCAGAGGTTAATTTGACTTTGTTCGAGGCCTTGGTTAATCGCATTGGAAAATGCACCCCCATTAAGTTCTCCAACGCCAAAAACGGCTTGGCATTTGCCCAAACGCACGAAGTGGATTTGGTCATTGTGGACTACATGATGCCCGAGCTGCATGGCGTAGAGTTCATTCGTTTGCTACGGGCAACCCATGGCAAAAAAAACGTGCCTATCCTGATGATTACCGCCAATGACCAAAAGCAAATTCGTTACCGGGCGTTGGATGCAGGCGCCACTGATTTTTTGATAAAACCGGTCGATAAAATCGAGTTTATGGCTCGTGTCAACAACTTGCTGCAATTGGGTGCGAGTCAAAAGGCGCTGTCCAATCGGGCTGACTTGTTGGCCGAAGAGGTTCGTAAGGCCACGTTTGAAATTGTTCAACGCGAACGCGAAACCGTGGTGCGCCTGTCCAAGGCGGCCGAATACCGTGACCCTGAAACTGGGGCACATATTTTGCGCATGGCGCACTACTCAGAACTCATTTCACGGGGCTTGGACATGCCTGCCGAGCAGTGCAGTTTGCTGCTCGATGCAGCGCCGATGCACGACATTGGCAAAGTGGGCATTGCGGATCACATCCTGCTCAAACCCGGCCGGTTGACGCCGCAAGAGTTTGAGGTCATGAAACAACATGCCATGTACGGCTATGAAATCCTCAAAGGTAGTGCTTCAAAGGTGTTGCAGGCGGGAGCCGACATTGCCCGTGCGCACCACGAGAAATTTGATGGTTCAGGTTACCCGGACGGACTTCAGGGAGAGACCATCCCGATCTTCAGCCGTATCGTTGCGGTGGCTGATGTGTTTGATGCGCTGACCTCTGAGCGACCTTACAAAAAAGCCTGGTCGCTGGAGCGCGCATCAGAGCACATCAAAGCCAGTTCGGGCACGCACTTTGATCCCAAGTGTGTGACCGCATTTTTTGCCAATTGGGAAAAAGTGCTTGAAATTCGTCATTGCTTCAGTGACGATGCGCCAGATTCAGTTTGGATGGCAACCTCATTTATGCAAAAAGTATAGCTAATAACCCTTATTTATTAAGAGCTATAGGCTATTTATCTTAAGACCAATACCGGAATGTGGGAATGCGTCAGCACCTGCTGGGTTTCGCTGCCCAGCAGCAGACGCTTGACACCCCGGCGGCCATGTGAGGCCATCACGATCAAATCGCATTTGTGTTTTTTGGCGGTGGCGATGACTGCATCGGACACCACATCAGACTTGATGGTCAGCGCCCGCGTTTTGACCCCCTGAAGCTCGGCGGCTTTTTTGACCTCATCTACCACGGCTTGTCCTTCGTCGGCCCACTGTTTTTCGATCCGGCCAATCTCGGCCGCTTGCAGGGCCAGACCGCCTTCAAAATAACTTTGCGGGTAACGCGGCACTACTTTCAGGGCAACCAGACTCGCGCCTGTGAGTGCGGCCAAACTGATGGCGCTGCTTACGGCTTTTTTGGACAAGGTCGATCCATCGGTAGCTACAAGAATTTTGTCGTACATGGCTGTATCTCCTGCGGGTTGAAAGTTTCAGCATAACCTTACACTAAGCAGTGTCCTTGATCCAGGTCAGGCAAGCTGCATCTCTTACCCGTTTATCGTTCAAAAATGCCCCTTCTATTGGATAAATTTCCGGCCTTGGATGTGCCGATGTTGGCCAGCAAATCACCTGTTCAAGATGCCGACGGCATCGGGCCAAACGCGATCGAAACCCTGGCGTTGTTGGATGATGAGCAAGAGTGGCGCGTTTTCAGCCGCGAGCTTGTCAATGCGCCTGGTTGTTGGGAATCTAATGTGCTGATCGAGGGTATGCACTGCGCGGCCTGTGCGCTTTCGATTGAGGATGCGTTGAAGTCCGTGCCAGGCGTGCTCAAGGCCGAGGTGAGTGCTGGCAGTCACCGTGCCAAGGTAGTCTGGTTGGCTGAGGCTGTAGCCCCCTCGGGCTGGATGACGGCTGTGTCTCATGCCGGGTACACAGCATTGCCTGCCAATGACGCGTTTGTCCGGGAACGTCGCCAAGTGCAGGCGCGCAAAGCGCTGTGGCGCATGATGGTGGCGGGCTTGTGCATGATGCAGGTCATGATGTATGCCTACCCGGCGTACACGGCAACCCCGGGAGATTTGTCCCTGGAACTGGAGCAATTGTTGCGTTGGGCCTCCTGGCTGCTCAGTTTGCCGGTGTTGCTGTTCTCTTGTGGCTCGTTTTTCAGCAATGCGTGGCGCGATGTGCTGCACCGACGAATCAGCATGGATTTACCTGTGGCTCTGGGGATGTTGATTACCTTTGCCGTGAGTTCTGCGGGTACCTTTGACCCCAAGGGAATTTTTGGGGCACAGGTTTATTTTGATTCTTTCACTATGTTTGTTTTTTTTCTGCTGTTTGGTCGCTGGCTAGAGTTGCGGTTGCGCGACCGCACGGCAGGTGCGCTGGAGGCCCTGATGAACCGCCTGCCAGACAGTGTGAGCCGGCTCAAGGCCGATGGAAGTTACGAACGCGTGTCGGTCCGGCGATTGCGGTTGGGTGACGTGATTCGCGTGAGGCCTGCAGAAGCTTTTCCGGCTGATGGTGTGCTGCTGCAAGGCATCACGTCGGTTGATGAATCGTTATTAACTGGAGAGTCGCGCCCCGTTTCCCGGCAGGTGGGAGACCAGGTTATTTCAGGTAGCCACAACCTTTCAGCCTTGGTGCAGATGCGCGTGGATCGTGTGGGTGAAGCCACCCGATTTGCACAAATTGTCAGTTTGATGGAAAGTGCGTCCACCACCAAGCCGCCGTTGGCACGGCTGGCCGACACCATTGCCAAGCCGTTTTTGTTAGGGGTTTTGTTGGCTGCAGGCCTGGCCTGTGCGTACTGGTGGCAGACTGATCCTGAAAAAGCCCTGATGGTGGCGGTGTCGGTGTTGGTGGTGACTTGCCCTTGCGCATTGTCATTGGCAACACCTGCTGCCATGTTGTCTGCTGCCGGGGCGCTGGCTAAGCGTGGCGTGCTGGTGCGGCGGCTGGATGCCTTTGAGTCGCTGGCAGCAGTGGACACCGTGATGTTCGATAAAACCGGTACCTTGACCCGCGATGCCATGGTGTTGGCGCAGACACGGGTGCGTGACGGTGTGACACCGCTGCAAGCTTTGGCCATGGCTGCGGCGCTGGCTCAGCACTCTCTGCATCCGGTTTCAAAAGCGCTGGTCGCCGCTTTAAATCAGATATCGCAGGTTGTGGTCTGGCAGGCAACCCAAGTGGTCGAGGTTTCTGGTCAGGGGGTGCGCGGGTTGGTGCATAAAGAAAATTCAGATGAACCAGGCGAATGGTTGAAGTTGGGTTCTTCCAGGTTTAATGACATGACGGATGCAACTTTAGACACATTGCAGGTTCATTTGAGTAACGACCGAGGTTGGCTGGCTAGTTTTGAGTTCCAGGAAGACATTCGCGCAGATGCAACTGAAACCATCAGTGCCCTCAAGCGTGAAGGCGTTGATGTGTATCTGCTTTCTGGTGATGCCAGTGTATCTGCACGCCGGGTGGCTGAAAAAGTAGGTATTTCAGAAGTGCGAGGGGAGTGCTCCCCACAGGCCAAGCTTGATTTTTTGCGCGAATCCCAGGTTCAGGGGCACAAAGTTGCCGTGGTGGGTGATGGCTTGAATGATGGCCCGGTGTTGGCGGGGGCACATGTGGCATTTGCTTTTGGGCAAGCCGTGCCCTTGGCGCAAGCGCAAGCAGACTTTTTGGTGTCTAGTAGTCGGTTAACGGATGTGGTGGAGGCCTTGCTTTTATCGCGCCGTACGCTGGCCGTGGTGAGGCAGAATTTGTGGTGGGCCGCCATCTACAACGCCGTATGTGTGCCTTTGGCTGTTTTGGGTTTGCTACCGGCCTGGCTGGCAGGCCTGGGCATGGCTACCAGTTCTTTGCTGGTTGTATTGAATGCGTTGCGGCTTTCCGGAACTTTAAAACTTGATCGGAGTCAATGATGGACATTCTTTATATGCTGGTGCCTTTGTCTGTGGTGTTGGTGTTTTTTATCATTGGTGGCATCTGGTGGGCCATTCACAGTGGCCAGTTCGACGATATCGAGCAAGAAGGCGAGAGAATTCTTAAGGATTGATAATGTTTTTGATGACAATTTGATTTGTATCAAACGATTTACACTTTGGATCGTGGATACTAATCGATGTATAAACTGAAAAGAGGTGAGCATGGCATTTCCAAATACGCAGGCAACAACTTACAACGACAAGGTTGTAAGGCAGTTTGCCATCATGACTGTGGTGTGGGGTGTGGTGGGTATGCTGGTTGGCGTGATCATCGCCTCCCAACTGGCTTGGCCAGAACTCAACTTTGGTATTTCTTTCTTGTCATTTGGTCGACTACGGCCTTTGCACACCAATGCGGTTATTTTTGCCTTTGGTGGTTGCGGTTTGTTTGCCACGTCGTACTACGTGGTTCAGCGCACCTGTCAGGTGCGTTTATTCAGCGACAAGCTGGCATCGTTCACTTTTTGGGCTTGGCAACTGGTTATTCTTTCTGCTGCCATCTCCTTGCCACTTGGTTACACACAGGGTAAAGAGTATGCGGAATTGGAATGGCCGATTGACATTCTGATCACCTTGGTCTGGGTCGCGTATGCCATCAACTTCTTTGGCACGATTGGTACTCGAAAAGTAAAACATATTTACGTGGCCAATTGGTTTTTTGGTGCGTTTATCCTGGCGGTGGCGCTTTTACACCTGGTGAATAGTGCCTTCATTCCCGCTGAAGCGATGAAGTCTTATTCGGCTTATGCTGGCGTACAGGATGCCATGGTGCAATGGTGGTATGGGCACAATGCGGTGGGTTTCTTCCTGACTGCTGGCTTCCTGGGCATGATGTATTACTTCATCCCAAAGCAAGCGGGTCGTCCGGTCTACTCATATCGCCTGTCCATCGTTCACTTTTGGGCGTTGATCTTTACTTACATGTGGGCGGGTCCACACCATTTGCATTACACCGCGTTGCCCGACTGGACTCAGTCGCTGGGCATGGTGTTTTCGCTGATTCTTTTGGCACCCAGTTGGGGCGGCATGATCAACGGCATCATGACCTTGTCTGGCGCGTGGCACAAACTGCGTGACGACCCGATTCTGCGTTTCCTGATCGTGTCACTGTCCTTCTACGGTATGTCTACTTTTGAAGGCCCGATGATGGCCATTAAGACGGTGAATGCCTTGTCTCACTATACCGATTGGACGGTGGGTCACGTGCACTCTGGTGCCTTGGGTTGGGTGGGCTTGGTGACCATGGGCTCCATGTATTACCTGATTCCGCGTTTGTTTGGTCAAAAATCGATGTTCAGTGTGAAAGCCATTGAAGTTCACTTTTACATGGCCACCATTGGTATCGTGCTCTACATCGCTGCGCTGTGGATTGCCGGTGTGATGCAAGGTCTGATGTGGAGGTCTATCAATGCCGATGGCACTTTGACCTATACCTTTGTGGAATCTGTTAAAGCCAGCTATCCGTTTTATGTGCTTCGCCTGGCGGGCGGGTTGCTGTACCTCACCGGCATGATCATCATGCTATGGAACACCATCAAAACTGCTACGGCGGGTCGTTCGGTTACCGTGAACGTTCCTGCGTTTGTCGCACACGCTTGAGGAAATAAATCATGTCTACATCCAATCAAAGCAGCGGCTTTTCCCACGCAAGCATCGAAACCAATAATGGGTTGATGATTGTTTTGATGTTAATTGTGCTGTTGTTCGGCGGCTTGGTCGAGATCGTGCCACTTTTCTACCAAAAATCGACCACCATACCTGCGCCTGGCCTCAAACCCTACACATCGCTTCAGTTGGCTGGGCGCGATATTTACACTCGTGAAGGTTGCTACAACTGTCACTCGCAAATGATTCGCCCATTCCGAGCTGAAACCTTGCGTTATGGTCCCTACTCAAAAGCCAATGAGTTTGTGTATGACCATCCGTTCCAGTGGGGCAGTAAGCGTACTGGTCCCGATCTGCACCGCGTGGGCGGCAAGTACAGTGACCAGTGGCAAATTACCCACTTGAACAATCCGCGTGACCTGGTGCCGGAGTCAATCATGCCCGCCTATCCCTGGCTCTTGAAAACGCCAGTGAGTGCGGCCACGATGCCGTCTCATATGACCGCACTGCGCAGAGTGGGCGTACCTTATACCGATGCTGAAATTGCAGCCTCTGTGGAGGAACTCAAGGACAAGACCGAAATGGATGCCGTGGTGGCTTACCTTCAGGTTTTGGGAACAACATCAAAATAAACAGGAGACCTCCATGGAGTTTGATGTCAATACCCTTCGCTCTTTGTACACGTTACTCAGTTTTTTAAGTTTTATCGGAATCATTGCGTGGGTCTTCGCACGCAAAAATACCGCTGACTTTGACAAAGCTGCAAATTTGCCTTTTGAGCAAGATTGACCCTTTCACCTGATAGGAAAAAAAATGAGTGATTTCACAAGCAATTTTTGGGAAATTTATATTTCCGGTATCGCTTTGGTTGGCATTGTTGCCTGTCTGATTTTGTTGATTGTTACAGGCAAAATCAAAGCAGCTACAGCAGCTGACAACACCACCGGTCACGTTTGGGACGGTGACTTGCGCGAAATGAACAACCCTTTGCCCCGTTGGTGGAGTTACATGTTTGTTTTGACGATTGTTTTTGCCTTGGCATACCTTGTGTTGTACCCAGGGCTTGGCAGCTACAAGGGAACTCTAGGCTGGTCATCTGCAAAATTGCATGCAGATGAAGTGGCAAAAGGCAATGCTGAAATTGCTCCCATTTATGCCAAGTTCGTGTCCATGAAACCTGAGGATGTGGCCAAGGACGCGCAGGCGATGGCTATTGGTGAACGTTTGTATGGCAACAACTGTGCGCAGTGTCACGCGTCAGATGCCCGGGGTAATAAGGGCTTTCCAAATTTGACCGATGGCGATTGGCTGCATGGCGGTACCACTGACAAGATCAAGGAAACCATTACCGGTGGTCGTGCTGGCAACATGCCACCCATGGCTGCTGCGGTTGGCTCGGCTGATGATGTCAAAAACGTTGCACAGTATGTCTTGAGTTTGTCGGGTAGCCCACATGATTCAGCCCGTGCCGCTTTGGGGCAAGAAAAGTTTGTGATTTGCGCTGCTTGTCATGGCCCGGACGGCAAGGGGATGCAGGCGGTGGGTTCTGCCAATTTGACCGACAAAATCTGGTTGCATGGTTTTGGCGAAAAAGCAATTATTGAGATGGTCAATAATGGTAAGGTGAATGTCATGCCTGCTCAAGCTGGACGTTTGACTGAAGACCAAATTCATGTGCTGACGGCGTACATTTGGGGTTTGTCGAACAAATAATTTTGTTTAACCCAAACAATTCATGCAAGCACGAAGTGCTGCCTAATGGATGATTTGGGTTTAAGGAACTCTTAAAGACTTGGCTGACCAAAGCGGTAGTCAAGTCTTTTTTCTTTCTGAGTCAGGATAAGTTGTGTCATCACCAATCGCATCAAAACGCAAGGTCATTCCCATAGTCGCTGAAGATGGCGATCACGAAACAATTGCACTCTACGCGCCAGAAAAAAAAATCTATCCACGAAGCGTCTCGGGCTATTTCTCAAACATTCGTTGGATCATGGTCTGGGTCACACAGATCATTTTTTACGGAATGCCTTGGCTGGAATGGGGACAGAGGCAGGCGGTTTTATTTGATCTTGTATCCCGACGGTTTTACTTGTTTGGGTTGGTGCTTTACCCCCAAGACTTGATTTACTTTGCGTCAATTTTGATCATTGCCGCATATGCGTTATTTTTGTTTACGGCGGTCGCTGGTCGTTTGTGGTGTGGCTATGCTTGTCCACAAACAGTTTATACCGAAATTTTTCTCTGGATTGAAAAATCGGTTTGCGGGGATAGGTCTGCCCACATACGACATGACAATGAACCTTTGTCAACCCATAAGATTGCAAGAAAGGGGCTCAAGCATTTTTTATGGATATCTTTTTCGCTCTGGACAGGGTTCACATTCGTCGGTTATTTCACACCTATCAAGGAACTGGGCTTGGAGGTATACCAGCTCAACATGGGTTCATGGGAAGTGTTTTGGGTATTTTTCTATGGCTTGGCCACCTACGGTAACGCTGGATTTTTGCGTGAACAGATTTGCAAGCACATGTGCCCATATGCTCGGTTTCAAAGCGCCATGTTCGACCGAGATACCTTGGTTGTTGCCTATGATCAGCAGCGTGGTGAACCTCGCGGTGCCCGATCTCGGAAAGCTGATCTTTCAACCCTGAACCTGGGCTCTTGTGTAGATTGCAATTTATGCGTCCAGGTATGTCCCACCGGCATCGATATCCGTAACGGTCTTCAATATGAATGCATCGGTTGCGGTGCTTGCGCGGATGTGTGTGACACGGTCATGGATAAGTTGGGGTATGAACGCGGTCTGATCAAATATGCCACTGAAAATTCCATGTTGAACGGATGGTCAAAGCAGCAAACATGGCATCGTGTGTTGCGACCACGGGTGTTGATTTATGCCACTTTGTTGCTGGCCATTGTGGTGGGGCTGGTTTTTAGCCTGAATGAACGCAAGCCCTTCAAGGCTGATGTGGTTCGAGACCGTGGGGTTATGGCGCGTGTGGTGGAAGGTGGAAAAATCGAGAATGTTTACCGCCTGCAAATCATGAACACGACTGAGCAAGTCCAACACTACACCGTGTCGGTCTCAGGGTTGCAAGGCTTGGAAGTGACAACGGACAACCATCTGGAGGTTGCCCCGGCACAGGGACGCTGGTTGGTGGTTCGCGCACTATTACCAGCAGATGCGGCTGAACCAGGATCCCACAAAATTAAATTCCGAATTGAAGCAGTCGGAATGGATGCGCACGACTCAGAGAAATCAACTTTTATTGTGCCTAACAACTGAGAATATTCAATGACAGAACAAGCAAACAGGATTAATTTGCCATGGTGGAAACATGGCTTTGTGTGGATGGTGATCGCAGGACCGCTGGTGGTGGTCATTGCTGGTTTTGTGACGTTTTATTTGGCGGTCAGTCACCCGAATGAGATTGTTTACGAGCCCACAAAATCGGAAACTAAAATCTTCAACCAGTCGGGTATCGTTCAGCCAAATGGAATTGGCGATGCGCCCGCCATGCAAGGGAGAAATCACGCTGCCACGGGTGTCATTCCGCAAGGAAAGTAGCAGTTTTTGAAACTGTTATTTGGGGTTCACAATGTCCTGAAGAGCTTCGGTATTGAGAATGTGGACGTGGCGTTGTTTGACCTCAACCACACCCTCGTCCACAAATTTGGAGAATGTGCGACTGATGGTTTCCAGCTTGAGCCCCAGGTAACTGCCAATTTCTTCTCGCGTCATGCGCAGTACCAATTCTGATTGGGAAAACCCCCTGGCATGCAGGCGTTGTGCCAAATTTAACAAAAATGCGGCCAGGCGTTCTTCAGCGCGCATGCTGCCAAGCAGCAGCATCACGCCGTGCTCACGCACGATTTCACGGCTCATGATTTTGTGCACATGGTGCTGTAACGCGTTGACTTCGCGTGACAGGTCTTCAATTTGCGAAAAAGGCATGGCGCAAATTTCAGCGTCTTCAAGCGCAATGGCATCGCAAGTATGGTAATCCTGCACAATGCCATCCAGCCCGATGATCTCACCAGCCATCTGGAAACCTGTGACTTGGTCACGACCATCTTCGGAAGTGATGCTGGTTTTGAAGAAGCCGGTACGGATCGCATACAGATGCGTGAACCTTTCACCATTGTGAAACAGCGTTTCCCCACGTTTCACTTTTCGACGTGCACCAATGATGCTGTCAATGCGATCCAGTTCCTCATGGCTTAAACCAACAGGCATGCACAGTTCCCTCAAGTTGCAGTCTGTGCAGGCGATTTTGAAGGGTTCGTGATTCATAGGCGCGATTTTGACACTTTTTGCAACAAGACTCTGATTTATGTCAATTTTTGCTTTCCCTTCGTTTGTTGATCAATGTCAAGAATTAATCTTTGTTTGTTTGGCATAGTCCACGCTATTTTGAAAGATGCGCCATGATGGAAACCACCGCTGTACCTATTTCTGAGAGCCTGATTCGTCAATACGATGTTTCCGGGCCTCGCTACACGTCTTACCCGACTGCTGACCGCTTTGTTGAAGCGTTTACCGCCCAAGATTACATTCAGGCCTTGGAACAACGGTGCTCGGGTGCTGCGGCGCTGGCGTTGCCCTTGTCACTGTATGTGCATATTCCGTTTTGTGAGTCGCTGTGCTACTACTGCGCCTGCAACAAGATCATCACCAAACACCATGACCGCGCCGCCGCCTACATCAATTACCTCAGTCGCGAGGTGGACTTGCATGTCAAGCACATGGGTGCGGGTCAATTGGTATCGCAGTTGCACTTTGGTGGCGGATCTCCCACGTTTTTGTCAGATGATGAGTTGCGTCAAGTCATGGGCATGCTGCGGCGTAATTTCAAACTTGCGCCCAATGGCGAGTATTCGATAGAAATTGATCCGCGCACCATTGACAACCAGCGATTGGATGCCTTGGCTGAAATGGGGTTTAACCGTTTGAGCTTCGGGGTGCAGGATTTTGACCCCGCTGTGCAAAAAGCAGTGCACCGCGTTCAACCAGCAGAACAAGTATTTGAGTTGGTGCACGCTGCGCGCGCGCGAGGCTTTGAGTCGATCAACGTGGATCTGATCTATGGCCTGCCCGAACAGACACCTGAGTCTGTGGATCGCACCATGGCGCAAATCTCTGCCCTCAAGCCCGATCGCATTGCCCTGTACGCCTACGCCCATTTGCCAGAGCGCTTCAAGCCGCAACGCCGCATTTCATCGACCGAGATTCCAACCGCCGCCTCCAAGGTGACCATGTTGTCAAGGTCTATGGCGGCACTGATGGCCGCAGGCTATGTCTACATTGGCATGGATCACTTTGCACTGCCTGAGGATTCTTTGGCGGTGGCCAAACGCCAGGGGCGCTTGCAGCGTAACTTCCAGGGCTACAGCACACAGCCTGATTGCGACATGATCGGCCTGGGCGTATCGTCTATTGGCCGCGTGGGACCAACCTACAGCCAAAACGCCAAAACGCTTGAAGAGTATTACGATTTTCTTGACCAAGGCCAATTCCCAATCGTCAAAGGCTTGGCGTTAACCAAAGATGATTTGCTGCGCCGCAGTGTCATCATGGCGCTGATGTGCCAGGGGCGTTTGTCCTACGAATCCATTGAACTGGCATACCTGATCAAATTCAAGGACTACTTTGCCAAGGAACTTGAAGTCCTACAAGGGCAGGTACAAGAAGGTCTGGTTGAACTTGAAGACAGCGGCATCCGGGTCACCGAAAAGGGCTGGTTTTTCGTGCGTGCAGTGGCCATGGTGTTCGACAAGCATTTGCAAACAGACCGTACCCGGGCCAAGTTTTCCAAAATCCTCTAAATTCAGGGGATGCAAACCACACTTGCCAGCACCGCGTTTCTCATGGGCCTTGCCGGGGGGCCGCATTGCATCGCGATGTGTGGCGCGGCCTGTGCGGGTATTGGCCAGGCGGCGGGTCAAGCCAAAACTTCAGCCATGTGGACGTTCCAGTTGGGTCGTTGCATCGGTTATGCAGGTTTGGGTGCGGTGGCTGCAGCATCAATGCAAGGTTTGGGTTGGCTAACCGTCCAATCGGCTGCATTGCGGCCGGTTTGGAGCATGTTTCATGTGGCCATGATGGCGCTGGGACTGGTCTTGTTGTGGCGTGCCCAACAACCCGTGTGGATGGAGCAAGCTGGGCGAAAAATCTGGATCGGTGCCAAAAGCTTGGCCATGGGGCGGGGTCGAGGTGCGCCTTTGGTGATTGGCGTGCTGTGGACTTTTTTGCCGTGCGGACTGCTTTACTCTGCCCTGTTGGTTGCAGGCTTGACCGGCCAAATGCTCGATGGCGCGTTGGTCATGGCGCTGTTTGCTTTGGGGACTAGTGTGTCCATGATGTTGGGGCCATGGCTGTGGCTTCGCCTCAAAGGTAACCGCAACGGTGACTGGGGCGTACGCCTGGCTGGTTTGGCGCTGGCGGCCAGTTCGGCCTGGGCTCTGTGGATGGCTTACGCCCATAACGCAGCGCCCTGGTGTGTGACACCTTGACCCGGTAACGGGTTGTAATTCCATCTCTAAATCATCCGTGTCGTTGTTGCTTTGCCTTGCCGTGCATTTGCACTGTCTGCAGCTTCGCGCCTAGACACAAATGATTTGGAAATGGAATAAAGTGTTGGCGCTGGGCTGGGATAATGCCTACCATGCACCGTTCCCTATCCATGCAACCCCATCCTTGGCGAATTTCTGTTGCGCCGATGCTGGACTGGACTGACCACCATTGCCGTTACTTTCACCGCCTGCTGACCCAACGTGCTCTTTTGTACACCGAGATGGTGACCACCGGTGCATTGATTCATGGTGATGTTGCCCGCCACCTGGCTTTCAACCCAGAAGAGCATCCGGTGGCACTTCAGCTTGGCGGCAGTGAGCCTGCTGACTTGGCCCATTGCGCACGGTTGGCCCGGCAGTGGGGTTATGACGAAGTCAACCTCAACTGTGGCTGCCCCAGCGAACGTGTGCAGCGTGGCGCGTTCGGTGCCTGCCTCATGAACGAACCTGGCTTGGTGGCCGATGGCATCAAAGCCATGGTCGATGTGGTGGATATCCCGGTGACAGTCAAGCACCGCATTGGCATCGACCAGGTGGACAGCTACGATTTTGTTCGAGATTTTGTGGGTGAAGTCAGCCGTGCCGGTTGCAAAACCTTCATCGTTCATGCCCGAAACGCATGGCTCAAGGGCTTGAGCCCCAAAGACAACCGCGACATCCCACCGTTGCGCTACGAGCGCGTATACCAGCTCAAGCGTGATTTTCCTGACCTGGTGATTGTGCTCAATGGCGGCGTGACCACTTCAGAGCAAATACAACAGCATCTGACGCAGGTTGATGGGGTCATGTTGGGGCGTGAGGCTTACCACAATCCCTGGTGCTTGAGTGAGTGGGATGCCCGTTTTTTCGCAACCGATGCGGCATCCACTGAACTGCAGTTACCCAAAACTGTGACGCGTGAGTCCATAGAGGCCGACATGGTGGCCTACATGCAGCAAGAACAGGCAATCCATGGAACACCCTGGCCAAGCATTGCGCGGCATATGCTCGGTTTGCGCCATGGTCTGCCTGGTGCACGGCACTGGCGTCGGGTATGGAGTGACCACAGTCTCAAAGCCCTGCCGCCAGCGCAGGTGATGGCACTTGCGCGCGGTCAATAATATTGATTAAATTGACCTCTAGCCCTTTTATATATTGGGTATAAAGCTATATATTTAATAGTAATTTTGGAGTGTGGATTGTGAACTATTTTTGTCGACCGCTTGGCGCATGCCTGCTGGTGTTCCTGCTTTGTGCGTGCACCCATCAAGCCTGGTACGAGGGTTTCAAAACCGGCGCTGAAAACGAATGCAACAAGCAGCCGCCGGGGGCGCGGGAGGACTGCCTGAAGCGCGTGAACCGGGAATCGTATGACCGCTATGAAAAAGAGCGTGGCGCACGCCCTTGAGTTGGCCGCGCAATGCGCATCCGCCTGTGAGAGGGCAAGTTATCATCATGAACCTAGGGTGCAGCACTGAAAACGGCGGCTTGCTCCCGTTTCTTTTTCTGAAGTTTCCTAACTGTGCGTCTTAACTCTATCAAGCTCTCCGGGTTCAAATCGTTTGCCGAACCCACCAACTTTCTGCTGCCTGGCCAGTTGGTGGGCGTAGTGGGGCCCAACGGTTGTGGCAAGTCCAACATCATGGATGCGGTACGCTGGGTGCTGGGTGAGTCCAAGGCTTCAGAGTTGCGTGGCGAGTCCATGCAGGATGTCATTTTTAACGGCACCACCACGCGCAAACCGGCCAGTCGCGCCAGCGTGGAGCTGGTGTTTGACAACGATGACCACCGTGCGGGTGGTCAGTGGAGCCAGTTTGGTGAAATTGCCGTCAAGCGGGTGCTGACCCGCGACGGCAACAGCAGCTACTTCATCAACAACCAGCTGGTGCGTCGCCGTGACGTGCAAGACGTGTTTTTGGGCACCGGCCTGGGCCCGCGCGCCTACGCCATCATTGGCCAGGGCACCATCAGTCGCATCATCGAGAGCAAGCCAGAAGAACTGCGCCTGTTCCTGGAAGAGGCTGCCGGGGTCTCCAAATACAAAGAACGTCGTCGTGAAACCGAAAACCGCCTGAGCGACACGCGTGAAAACCTGACCCGGGTGCAAGACATTTTGCGCGAGCTCAATGCCAATCTTGACAAGCTTGAAAAACAGGCTGAGGTGGCGCAGAAATACCACGCGCTCAACGCCAGCGTCACGCTCAAACAACAGCAGCTATGGTTTTTGAAACGCGCCGAAGCACAGGCGGACCAGGCCCGTGTCCACACCGATTCCCTGGAGGCGGTGAATGCGCTGGAGTCGCGTATGGCCGATTTGCGGCACATCGAATCCGAGCTGGAAACCGTGCGCCAGGCTCATTACGCAGCGGGCGACCAAGTCAACCAGGCGCAAGGCTTGTTGTACGAAGCCAGTGCCGAAGTAGGGCGGCTGGAGGCAGAAATCCGCTTTGTGGTGGAGAGCCGCCAACGGGTCGAGTTGCGCCTGCAAACCCTCAAAGAGCAGGCCAGTCAGTGGGTCACACGCAGCCAGGACGCACAAGCTGAACTCGAACAGATGGCCGAGCTTGAGCTTTTGGGTGAAGAAAAAACAGAGTTGCTCGCGGCCCAGGTTGAAGAACAAGCCCTGGCCTTGCCCGATCTGGAAGAAGCCCTGCGCCAGGCACAGCGTGCCGCCACCGAGCAGCGCGTTGGCGTGTCACAAGTGCAGCAACAGCTCGGTGTACTGGCTGCCGAGCAGCGCAGCATGGACGAGCAAACGCGCCAGTTGGGTACGCGCCGCGAACGTCTTTTGAGCGATCGCAACGCACTGGCCGCACCTGATGAGCAACGTCTGATCAACCAGCAGCAGCAGCTGACCCAGGCGCAAGAGGCGGAACAGGAAGCGCAGGCACGTTTGTCCGATTTGCAAGACAGCGCCCCCGAACTGGACGACAACCGTCGCCATCAACAAGCCACGGTGAACACCGAGTCGGCCAAACTGGCAGATTTGTCGGCCCGGCTGGAAGCCCTCAAAACCCTGCAGGAAAAAGTCAAGACAGACGGCAAGTTGCAGCCCTGGTTGCAGCGCCATGGTCTGGACCATTTGCAAGGCTTGTGGAGTCGGCTGCACATCGAGCAGGGCTGGGAAAACGCCCTGGAAGGCGCACTGCGCGAGCGCTTGGGGGCTTTGGAAGTTAGCCGATTAGACCTGGTGCGTGCCTTTGCACAAGATGCCCCTCCGGCCAAGCTGGCGTTTTACACCCCGCCCATGGCGGCCAACGTCTCCTCACGCAATGGCATGGCGCGTTTGTCAGACTTGCTCAAAGTTCACGATGCCAGCCAAAAAGCTTTGCTCGATGACTGGCTGCAAGGCTGCTTTACGGCGGCCAGCCTGGAGGAAGCCTTGGCCAGCCGTGAGCAACTGCAGCCTGGCGAAGTCATCTACGTCAAATCTGGCCATGCGGTGGGGCGCTACAGCGTCAGTTTTTATGCGCAGGATTCCGAGCAGGCCGGCCTTCTGGCGCGTGCCCAAGACATCGAAAACCTGGAAAAACAACAACGTGCCCAGGTGCTGATCAGTGAGGAATCACGCTCGTCCCTGGTGCGGGCTGAAGCCGCCTATGCCGAGGTGTCGCAACGGCTGGTCAGCGCCCGAAGCGAAGCCACACAAGCGCAAAACCGCAGCCATGAACTGCAAGTGGAAACCCTGCGCCTGACACAGCTGGCCGAGCAAGCCCGCAGCCGCAGCGCCCAGATCGATGCCGACTTGGGCGAGGTGGATGCGCAACTGGGTGAACTGCAAGAGCGCCGTGTCGAGGCCGAAGCCCGCTTTGAAGCACTCGACATGCAGCTGGCCGACACCCAGGAGCAGCAGGCCCAGCTTGAAGACCACGTCATTCTGGCCGAGCGCAAACTTGCCGAATGCCGCGAGCAACAGCGCAGCCTGGAGCGCCAAGCCCAAGAAGCCACCTTTACCCTGCGCAGTTTGTCCGCACGTCGTGCAGAGCTTTCGCGTGCTATAGAAACTGCAGCACAACAGGCAGATTCTGTAGGGGCTGAAAGCCAAAGAGCGCAAGATGAATTAGCACGCTTGAATGATGCTGCAGCGCAAGGCGGCCTGCAGCAAGCGCTGGCTGCCAAGCTCGAGCGTGAAAAGCTGCTGGCAGCGCAGCGCAGCCAATACGATGACTTGAGCGCCAAACTGCGCGCCAGCGACGAGCGCCGCCTGCAACTCGAGCGCGAGCTTGACCCACTGCGCGCACGCATCACCGACTTCCAGCTCAAAGCGCAGGCCGCCCGCCTAGGCTTTGACCAGTACCACCAGCTGCTGGCCGATGCCCAGGCCGACTTGAACGCACTGGAAACCTCGGTGGCCGATGGGGCGGTGCGCCTGACCGGTCTACAAGCTGAAATTGACCGGATCAACCGCGAGATTGCCGCGTTGGGGGCGGTGAATCTGGCGGCTTTGGACGAGCTTGCCGCCGCGCGTGAACGCAAAACCTTCCTTGACGCGCAAAGCGCCGACCTGGTAGAGGCCATGACCACGCTGGAAGATGCCATCCGCAAAATCGACGGCGAAACCCGCGAACTGCTCTCGGGCACGTTCAACACCGTCAACGAGCACTTTGGCAAGATGTTCCCTGAGCTGTTCGGTGGCGGTAATGCGCGCTTGGTCATCACCGGCGACGAAATTCTGGACTCCGGCGTGCAGGTCATTGCCCAGCCGCCCGGCAAAAAGAACCAAAGCATTGCGCTGCTGTCCGGCGGCGAGAAAGCACTGACGGCGATTGCGCTGGTGTTTGCCATCTTTCAGCTCAACCCTGCGCCTTTCTGTCTGCTTGACGAAGTAGATGCACCGCTGGATGATGCCAACACCGAGCGCTATGCCAAACTGGTCTCCAGCATGAGTAAAGAAACACAGTTTTTGTTCATCAGCCACAACAAAATTGCCATGGAAATGGCCAAACAACTGATTGGTGTCACCATGCAGGAGCAAGGTGTTTCGCGGATTGTGGCGGTGGACATGGATGCGGCGCTTTCCATGACCGAAGCGGGGTAACACATGAGTCCATTGCAGTGGGGTTTGATCGCAACCGGTGTGCTGGTGTTGCTGGCCGTGCTGGTACAAAACTACTGGCTGGTGCGCCGCAACCAACCCCGTTTACCCGACCTGCCCACGCCCCAGACCGAGCCCGTGGTGGGTCTGAACGAGCCTACCCTGGATGCGGCTGCGTTTGACGACACTGGGTTTGCCTTGCCTGTGGCCGAGAAAAAACCGTCATTGGATGCCCTGATCGACACCATCGCAGGCATTGAGCTTGACGCACCGCTGTCCGGTGAAGCCGTGCTGGCCGCCATGCCACCGACGCGACGTGTGGGCAGCAAACCGTTCATGATCGAAGGACTCAACGCGGCTACCCAGCGTTGGGAATTCCCGACGGCGGGGCAACGCTACCGGCAATTGCAGGCCGGTGTCCAGCTGGCCAACCGTTCGGGTGCGCTCAATGACATTGAGTTTTCAGAATTTGTGGTTAAAAGCCAGACCTTTTGTGATGCCATCGGGGGCACGCCAGATTTTCCCGACATGCGCCAGGAAGTCGCCCGCGCCCGCGAGCTGGATCAATTTGCCAGCGACCACGATGCCCAGCTCAGTTTTGTGTTGCGCGCCCGTCGCGCAGCCTGGAGCCCCAGCTACATCCAGCAAATGGCGGCCAAATTGGGTTTTGTGCCCAGCGCCATGGCCGGGCGCATGGTGGTGCCCGCCAGCCTGGTGGGGTTGCCCCCGGTGTTGAGCCTGGGGTTTGAGCCCCAAGACGCGCTGGCCGACGACCCCACCCAATGCGCCTTGCGGCAGTTGAGTTTGAGTTTGGACGTGCCCCAGGTGGATCGGGGCGAACGACCCTTTGATCGCATGCGTGAAGCGGCCTTGTCGCTGGCGCGTGACATGGACGGCCTGGTCACCGATGACAACGAAGTGGCCTTGCCTGCCGAGGCCATGGACGTGATTGCAGCCGAGCTGGAGCAGTTGTATGCCGCCCTGGCACAACATGAATTCGCCGCCGGTTCTGCCTTGGCGCGGCGCCTTTTTTCCTGAACTTTTGTCAATGTCCACCTCTGATTTATTTGCATCGCCGCCTGATGCCGCCCTGATCGCCACGCTGCGCCAAACCCTGCACACCTGGGCGCACCAGTATTACGTGCAAGACGCGCCCAGCGTGCCCGATGCCGAGTACGACCGCCTGTTCAAAGAACTGCAAGCGTTGGAGGCTACGCACCCCGAGCTGGTCACGACCGATTCGCCCACCCAACGCGTCGGCGGCAAGTCGCTGGATGCGTTTGCCCAAGTACGCCACGCCGTGCCCATGCTCAGCATCCGCACCGAAACCGACACCAGCGCCAGCGGTGCAGAAAACTTTGATGCCCGCATGCGCCGTGAATTGGGCCTGATCGACACCGATCCCGCCATTGACTACGTGGCCGAGCCCAAATTTGACGGCCTGGCCATGAACCTGCGTTATGAACACGGTGTGCTGGTGCAGGCTGCTACCCGCGGCGACGGTGAAACCGGTGAAGACGTGACGCAAAACATCCGCACCATTGGTCAAATTCCCCTGAAGCTGCCCACCAGCGCACCCCCTGTGCTGGAAGTGCGCGGTGAGGTTTACATGCGCCGCGACGATTTTGAAGCCCTCAACGAACGCCAACGTCAACGCATTGCCGCTGGCGAGCGCGGTGAAAAAACCTTTGTCAACCCGCGCAACGCCGCAGCCGGTGCGGTGCGCCAGTTGGACCCGGCGATCGCCGCCCAGCGCCCGTTGAGCTTTTTTGCCTATGGGCTGGGTGAGATCACGCCGCCAGCGCAGGGTGGGCCGGTGTGGCACACCCATCTTGCGCTGCTGCACACCCTGAAATCTTGGGGTTTTCCGGTCTGCGCCCTTGTAAAACAAGCGCAAGGTGCTACTGAATTAGTAGCGTTTTATGAGGCTATTGGGCAACAGCGCGACGGCCTGGGGTTTGACATTGACGGTGTCGTTTACAAGGTCAACAGCCTGGCCTTGCAACGCCAGCTCGGCTTTGTCACCCGCGAGCCGCGTTGGGCGGTGGCGCACAAGTTTCCGGCACAAGAGATGCTGACCACCGTGCTGGCGATTGACGTGCAAGTGGGGCGCACCGGCAAGCTCACGCCAGTGGCCAAGCTTGCCCCGGTGTTTGTCGGCGGCGTCACGGTGACCAACGCCACCTTGCATAACGAAGACGAGGCCCGGCGCAAAGATGTGCGCGTGGGCGACACCGTGGTGGTGCGCCGCGCCGGTGATGTGATTCCTGAAGTGGTTAGCGTGGTGTTGCCAACGCATGCGCAAGCCATGGGCACAGCGTCAGCCGTTGCGCCGAGCCGCGGTGCCGTCTTCACCATGCCCACGCACTGCCCGGTGTGTGGCAGTGTGGCCGTGCGCGAGGAGGGCGAAGCCGACTACCGCTGCACCGGTGGCCTGTTTTGCAGCGCCCAGCGCAAGCAGGCTCTATTGCACTTTGCCCAGCGCAGAGCGGTCGAGGTAGAAGGTTTGGGCGAAAAATTGGTTGATCAGCTGGTCGATGCCGGCATCATCCACACCTTGCCAGACCTCTACCGGCTGGGCTTTACCGCCTTGGCTAATCTAGAGAGAATGGCCGACAAGTCGGCACAAAACATCGTTGATGCACTAGAAAAATCGAAGCAAACCACACTGCCACGTTTCCTCTTTGGCCTGGGCATTCGCCATGTGGGCGAGGCCACGGCCAAGGAACTGGCGCGCCATTTTGGCCAGTTGGATGCCATCATGGACGCGTCTGAAGAACAGCTGCTGCAGGTGGCCGACGTGGGTCCGATCGTCGCGCAAAGCATCCGCACCTTTTTTGACCAGCCGCACAACCGCGAGGTAGTCGAACAACTGCGCGCCTGCGGCATCACCTGGATTGAGGGCCCGCCCGCCGAGCGTGTCCCCACGCCGCTGAGCGGCAAAACCCTGGTGCTCACCGGCACCTTGCCCACCCTGGGGCGCGAAGAAGCCAAGGCATGGATTGAAGCCGCTGGCGGCAAGGTAGCCGGTTCAGTCAGCAAGAAAACCAGCTACGTGGTCGCCGGGTCAGAGGCGGGCAGCAAACTCGACCGGGCGCTGGAACTGGGCGTGCCGGTGCTGGATGAAGCGGGCTTGAAAGCCCTGCTGGGGAATTTGCAACCCACCCTTTGATACGGCTGCTGCGGGCGGGAGCCCCCGTTTGGCGCGATGGACATAGCTTGTGTCAAATTCTGTCTAGCCCTAATCCGAGATTGTCCATTGGGCGGTGCTTCGCACTTGTTTGGGCGCTGGCGGCAGCTTTGCGGTCATTTTGTGCGTCTGTTCGGTGTTCATAGCCATGCTATGAACGCCTCACAGCCCCCAAACTACCTCGCAAACCTGCTCGCCATCATTTCAAACCCCAATGAACAATCTCGGCTAATTTTTCTGGAGTCAGCCCATGAAAGCTGTTACCGTGTTTGAAGCCAAAAACCGTTTTTCTGAAATGATTGCCGCTGCAGAGCATGGGGAGGACATCACCATCACCCGGCACGGCCAGCCGGTGGCCAGGCTGGTGTCGATCCGTTCAACGGCGCAGGCTCCGCTGGGACAAAGTCAACGGGTGGCCAACGCCATGCTGGCGCTACGCCAGTTGGGTGCCGACGCCGCGCTGGGTTGCCCCCTGCCACAAGCGATTCAAGACGGGCGCGACTGATGTCTTTTGTGCTGGACAACACGGTGGGGACCGGCTGGTATCTGGGCGACCAGGCCAGTGCTTATACCGAAGCCATCGCTGTGCGCTTGCAAGAAGACAAGGCTTTGGTGCCCGCCCTGTGGCAAATGGAATTGGCCAACGTACTCAAAACCGCCTGCACCAGGGGCAAACTTCAACTGGCGCAGGCGCGCCAGATTCTGGACGTTCTGGCGCAGCTGCCCATTGAAGTGGACGGCGGGCCAGCACCGAACCAGCGGCAACTGTTTGAGCTTGCCATGCGCTATGGCTTGAGCAGCTACGACGCAGCCTACCTGGAATTGGCCATGCGCCATGGCCTGGCGCTTGCCACGCGTGATGACCCACTCCAGCGCGCGGCCGTAGCAGCAGGTGTCGATGTCGTTGCGGCAACGCCATAAGCCTGCTGCTGGAACGCACACGCGCGTTAAAACCACCTACGAAATGCGCGGTTTGCATATCAAAAATTTTGTCGAGCCAGTGGTTTGTGTGCAAAATAGCAGCATGACACACACTGAAATTCTTGAATCGGCTCGCAAGCTTCGTCCCGTGGAGCGTCTGCATTTGATTGATGCGCTGCTGGAGTCTTTGGACGAACCCGACCTGCGCATTGCGTCGGCGTGGCAAGTAGAGGCGCAAGATCGTCTGGCTGCCTTTGATCATGGGGAGTTGCATGCGGGTCCCATCGAAGAACTGTTTGCCAAAGTTCGGGCGCTGTGAAAGTTCGCCGACTGTCGCCGGTCGATGATGAAGTCATTGAGGCGGTTCAATATTACCGAGCCATCGACCCCAAGTTGAGCGATCGCTTGATCGCAGAACTTGAGGCGACTGTTTTGCGCTTGGTTCATTTTCCTGAAAGTGGCCGACCGCTGGCCAACGACTTGCGCCAGTGTGCATAAACCCAAATAATCCATTAGGCGGCACTTCGTGCCTGCATGATGCCTGGCAGGCGATTTGCGTTCATTTTGCCCGTCCGTTCGTCGTCCATAGCTACGGCTATGAACGCCTCTCGGCCAGCCAAACTGAATCGCAACTCGCCTCGCCATGCATTCATGCCCTAATGGATTGTTT
>Ga0100391_1001806_pt1 | contig 23312 bp, 12 predicted proteins | sample CryGeymeta201515_FD_81541 | JGI IMG/M metagenome (GOLD analysis project Ga0100391, IMG submission 81541) | Groundwater microbial communities from Crystal Geyser aquifers in Utah, USA - Crystal Geyser metaG 2015-15 | ecosystem: Environmental > Aquatic > Deep subsurface > Groundwater | place: USA... | reverse complement strand
TACTGTAGATAATCCATTTATAAGAGACAGTACTTAGGTGTCTATGGCCCACTGGTCGGGGATTGGTATCCCCAAGACCAACGCCATAGCACTGGAAGTCAGTTACACACACACACACACACAGAATAACAAATATAAGGCAGACATAACGTGATTTTTTACTACTACTAGACCCAGCCAGATCTTCGATCTTTCTTTTTTGTAAAATCAAAACTTGAATAATATCCTCGGAATCAATAGTAGCGTAGTGAGAACTAGTAATCCTGACGAGTAACGGATTCGTCGTAGCTGGCATGCAGAGTTGCAGATGCGCCGGTCGTAACACCCACATCTGCCTGGGACGGTAGGGAATAACTCGAATATTGGTTCCTATCTATTCAGAGGTTTCCGAAAGGGTAGAAATACAGCAATCCAGTGGAGGTTGATGAAAAGATTAACAGTAGTTCCGCTACCAATTTGAGCTTCAATGTTCTTCGCATGCAGGTACCCGCAATATGCCAAATTCAGTAATCAATGGCACTTACATGGAATTAAAAGCTTCTTTCTTGCATCTCTGACATGGCCATCTTCCTGGGTAGCACCCGCCCTTAACGGCAAGACCATTTTTCAGCATTTTCTTGGTGAAACATTTGGCGTCGGCAAAAACAAGGCCATTGACGGAAAGCATCTCGGTGAAAACAAGCCAAACACTCTGCTCTGGTCTTGACTTCCTTTCCTACCAGATTGTGGTGAGACTGGCGAGTATGTATGAGATTAAGAACCTCATCTACAAGGGTAGCCTGTCCGTTTGACTCTTTCATTGGACACCTCCTACGTAGTCCGACATTTTGTCTTCCTCCATAAATCCCATGCGCTCCACAGTCGATTCCATTGAGCCCAAGAGTCCTCCATCCCCCTTTTGGTGGAACTTAGCAAGAATGTAACCCCGGGCGGTACAGTCACGATGCCACATTTCTCGGCCAAATCCTGAAGCGTCGCGGCTTTTGTCTGGGGAACCCAATTCTCCATGCGTTGGATAAATTGTAGATAAATAGTCACCTCGTCCACGAGCATACAACACAATCCATGATAGCTTTTGGGACTCAACTGGTAAGAGGATGCCGTGCGATATTCTTCACTGCCGTGGGTTACATTCTTCATTTTGCTGCTATCACCATGATCATCCGATCCTCCCAAGTATCGATTCAAGGAGGCAAAGTCATGGGCCAAGTGTTCAGTCCGAATGCCGAGCCATTCCCTGGGAGGAGACGTGTATGACTGTAAAACATTAAATTGATAGTAATGATAATTGTACACAAGATGGGAAATGGGATGCATGGGCTCAAGTCCTAACAAAGCAGACCGTGCCAAATCAGAACAGGATTTCGATGTGAATCTATTATTTTTTTGCAACGCACTGGTAACAAAGAGTTCCATATCAGGATTGGGAAAGCATTCGTGAAATATTCGGTAGATTTGCTGCTGGTCTTGGAGCTGTTCCGGACTTTCTTGCTGTTGTCGTTTTGTGGTAGGGGTCGCAACAGCAGTTCCATTCTGCTGTCCCAAGTACATTTGAAGTAACCTATAATTTGTACACGCCCTCTTGGTAGAATCACGACGTCGTTCTTGCCCTACTCTATTTTTGCAGTTTCCGGGATGACTGTATTGATATGCGCTGATGACACGATCGATGGGATTTCGAAGCACGATCAACCAACTGGTGGCGGCTTGAAGTTGCACGACAGGAAGGGAACTCATGTGGACGTAGGCAACCGTTTGAAGGGCCAGGGGAAACGCTCGGGGATTTGTACTGCCAAAATTCTTCAGCAAGCACTTTTCGATACCACCGCATTTTAAACCCGTCATGGAACGTAGAGTCAAGCCCCCCGATTTTCCAATATGAATCAAGGCAATGGAACGATTGGGTTTGAATATAGGTGAGAGGGTTTGTGTATGGGCGTTAGAGTTCTCTCTCTTGTCATCACTGTCAATGGACGGATCTGCTTTTTCCATTAGAAGAATGGGGAGAATGGAGAAATATTTCGTCGAGAAAAGAATACCGTGGCTGATCAGCCCGATCAAACCCAAGAACATCATGAGACCACTGCAACGAGGCAACAGGACTGCCATTCCAGCCCCACTCCTGGAGCTGTAAGAAAACCGCTCAGTCCTCCGTTTCTTGACCATCTTGCAGACAACAAGTATAAAACATTCGCATAGACATCCTCCAGAAACAAAATTTCCCTCTATTTAGCTTGATGGTGTCAAGGCCATGGTGAAGTTGTGTTGAAGATGGCATCGTCAGATTCATCACAAAGAAAAATTGAATTGAAAAAATAATAATGGCTCCCTCTGCCAGTCACGTTTCACGAGTCGGGTATAAGTTCGAACGCACAGTAGCGCTACTCTACCTGATAGCTACAGTAGCACACTAAAATAAATAAATAATAGTAATACCAGGTACTACCAGGTAGACTAGACTACTCTACTAGTAACGCGGTAGGAGTAGACCTCTAGTAGTGTTCTGCTACTCTAGTAGAGTATCTATTATTACTCTACTACCAGTAGAACAGATAGCTACTACTAGCTAGTAGTGGTCTGCGCCCTGCAGAAAAGGCAAATGGACACGCCCTGAAAGCGGAGGTGCAAAAAGGAAGCCATAGTATGCGGGACCGCTGGAGGTGCGCCAAAATAGTCAGAAGTGAGAGCAATTGCTGCTCAAGCTGACACCATTGCCTCTATGAAAAATAATTTACAAGGGCTGCAGGAATGATCCTGCTTTCGACATTTTGCTACTCTGAGAGTCGTCGTACTCTAGCTGGAACTCCCGCATAGCGTAGCAGTAGTCCGGAGTGTATGTAGATTAACAAACAATCAACAGGATTCCATTTTGAAGCAATGATTGCTCGATTGACGGAACAGATCCGTTGACTTCCGCAACGAGTCGTGGCCTGACACATACAGACTACTAGGTACTCGAGTACTACCATACCGTTGCCTTCCGCAAAGCTTGCGTTGTTCGTTACAGTACTCAAATACTGGTAGTCCTCCTGCAGCATTGTTCGTTGTCGACTAAAATAATATTCCTCAGTCGAGAAAAACGGTCTTGGTTCATCGTGAGCCAATGATTTTACAAGATTGCCACCCGGACACCATCTACCTTGTCTCGTCACTTCAATATCATGGCACTCCGAGTGTGAGCTGGCAGTCTTGAATTGGTTTACTTAAGAACAAAATTTAACAAGATGCGACATTATCTCCTAAGTGATTTTGTTTTGAAATTACCGGCTCGTAGGAGTACGTAATGCACACACAAGCATGGGTGCAATGAAAACATCTGTACCCGCAAAGAGCAGCTGTGGATGTCCCAGCATACCTCGGAGTGGAATACGAAAATTTCAACTAGAACATTGGCTTTACCGGTTTGAGACACGCGGCAACTGCTAGATCTCGACGTACGTAAATGCGAGAAAAATAGGGGAGAAGCCTTCCGTCAAGATTCTAGAGTCGCTGCCAACAGGCTAGGCTGGCTGGACAAACGACTACTTTGCAGTAGTGAAATTTCCACGGAGTCTACAAAAAGAATAGTGCTGGTTTGCATGTTTACGTTGTCTAGCTAGTAGTCTACTACTCGTAGAAAAGAATCTCAAAACATAATACTCCCAATAACCACTAACAAAAGCACTTCTTTATCTTTTACCTATCTATCAATGAGCAATAACAAAGAATACTACTCTTCCAACACTCCATCCACTGATTCCGAAAGTCCCAACAGCAGCGTAATGAACAACCAAAACAACAACTCCGTCGACGAAGAAAAGGCATTTGAAGTTGTCAACAACATGAAGGCCTCCGCAGCTACCGGCGTCACCTTTTCAGAACCCAGTTTGGTCAAGCGTGGACTCACTGAAGTCTCCGCCATGTTCGATCGCAATGGTAAGGGCTACTTGGATGATACCGAACGCGCCTTGCGTCGCATGGATTCTCAGAATCAGGGATACTTAGGAATTGACAAGGTGTGTGTTATTTTCGAGAGTTTGCAGAACGAACAGGAGCGTTCCAGTGAACTCTTGGAGGCCCTGCGCGATGAGAGCAAGAAGAGCATGAACCTCAAGAAGGGTGTGATCGCACTGTCGATCTTCACCATCCTGTTGGCCTTGGCCAATGTTGGAACTTCCTTTGCTATTGCCAAACTCGTGAAGGACACACAGGTCGACAACGGAACTGACTTGACCTCCAAGGCCTCTGGAGAACGTATTGCAACGACCTCCAAGCTTGTCAGCTTTGAAATGAATAGCCTTGACGAGACCCGAAGACGCCATTTACAAACTATGTACCAAGACTTATCGACCTTTGTCTGCGTGGATAACAATCCCACAGGCGCCACATGCGAACTGTCTGGTGTCATGAACTACGAAAGAGCCAATGCCCTGCACAATCAGTTGGATTCTGTTGAGCGTGTGACCTTGAAGTGCAACGGCAGGACCAGCTCCATTGAGGGTGGTGCCCACCTTCAAGGGCAGCCTGGTGAAACCGCCATGTTGCCCGGATATGCCATCTTCCCCGATGCCTCCAACGACTACCGTTACCAGGCAACCCAATCCGTTCGTTCGCTTGGATCTTCCAACACGGAGAACGTATCCAGTGTCCGATCAAGTGGCAATTCCTTTTGCGATGCTCAATATGATCTTCAAATCATGTGTCCTCTCGCTGACAAAAATGCCGAATGTTTGGTCTTCACGGCCTACTTGCCCACCTTGGGATGTGCCACAACCCCCACTGTTTGTGGACCAAGGCCCCCTGCAACCGCTGTCGGTAACGGCAACTTGGGAACTCAGTTCGGAAAATAAACAGCGATGTTCTATCTTTTGAATTGACCAGGGCAATCGTGCTCCTACAGCATCTTCACGCACTCTTTCAGCTGTATTAGGAAGCAGGTTTGTTTTCACTTTCCTTGTATCTTCTAGCGATGTGTTGGAAGGATGCTATATCTCTACTATATAAACGATCAAAGTAAAGACACACTCATGTTCATCGTCTGTTGTGGATGGACCCCTTAAACTAAATAATCTAATTACAAAACATAAACACATCATTTTAATGTAGCAGAGGTACGCACCTCAATGCTACTATATAGAGTGGTAGGCTGTATGCTTGCAGACATTGAAGGTGCGTAAATAATTTGTTTCTTTTGTTTTTGCGGTGTTACACTCAAACAGTGAGCACGTGAGAATGAAAAGTACTCTGGAAAAATGTTCCGCCAAAGATGAGCCAAACTCTCGTTTGCTTTTCTCTCTCTCTCCTAGCTTTCGTATTAGCTATTAGCTTTTCCGGATACCTTAGCACGGGTTTGCTGAAAGCGATAAGCTTTGTATCGTTCTCGAAAAAAGAGTTCAATGGCCCACCTCAAGAGTTCTGAATTCTGAATAGCTTTGATAAGTGGTGTTAGCATTGCCTTGACGAGTAACTAGTGACGACGGCACATCTGCGAGATTCAGCACGACTTTAACTACACTTCTTAATATTCGTCCAGTGATGACGTTTTCGTCCTAAAACCAGAATCAGCGTTTTTACGGTTGATAGCACATGTAAATAATCATGATCCCAAAAACATGTCCCAGCTGTCTTGTCCGTAACGACGGCGACAATGATACACACCGCACTCCATGGCACACTGGTTAAGGATTGATATCCTTTCATTAACCAACGCCATGACGCTGGAGGACGTTTACAAACGAACAAACCGCACTCCAATTGTGATTGGGGCCCCACACAATTGTACTGTGATTTCGAACATCGAATACCAAGGCAAAGGATACGCCTTGGAACGCGAAGGAAACTCTACTAGCTGGCTCTCTGTCGTTCAAGGGCGGACACCTACTACTCCATAGCTAGTAGGTAGTAGACTACCACCTTGTCAACTCTATCAGCCAACAATAAATCTATCTAGACTCTAGTAGACCAGTAGTAGAACCAGGTAGCAATCAAGTCCACCTGGGCGAGCCTGACCGCACAAGGAAAGACGCACGACTAGACTATTCGGAGTAGACTAGAACTCCTGGTACCGTATTCCGTACTCGAGCGAGGACGGTCCACAATGCTTTCTCGCCCGACTTGCATCCAATTCGCCGATAAGAATATTAGTATCTAACAATTTTTTTTCTTTATTGGCACCAAAAATATCTGAGATTGCGAAAGCCATTGTTGAAACGTTTCAACAGAATAACATACCAGCAGTATTAGCTATCATGTTGCTTGCCATCACAACAACAACAACAAAAACGCTGTCAAAGCTATCATTCCATAAAACAGCATGTTGTCGACCTCGATGTCCACTGCGACCACCACTATCAATACTACAACTAATCAGAAGAAAAGGCGGATCCCAATATCGCTTTGGTGGTTGTTTATAGTGCAAGTTTTCTCGTTCACAATCTCTGCTCATCAACAAGAAGAAGACAAAGAGGCCAACATCGAGTACGGTGTCGACTGCTCTTTTCCCATTCACACACTAGAATTTCGAGACAAGACTGATGTTCGCTGTCACGAGGTTTCCTTCGGGGAGGATCGGACCTCGGTGTACCAAGCCTTTATGGAGGGATGTCGAGCCCAGTACGGCGAGAGATGCGATTTAACAGAACATCAACGCGTGAATCAAATGCTTCGACAAGTACCATCCCTGCGCAACTACACATCCACTGGATTTGCCAAAACTCGAGCTCCAACGGAATTGTTCGATCTGATCCATCAGCACTGGCTCCGTAATATGCAATCTAGTACTAACGATCCATCCTCGCAAGGAAAAGTCGACATGGAACGCTTGAACCATCCAGAACGAGTAGAAGCGTGGACCAAAGGACATACGTACGTCAATTACTGGACTCAGAATACGTCTTATTTTGGAATGGACAATCCCGAAACTTTTGGATCTTGGCAGTTGCATGATCGCATTATGCATTTGACGCAACCTCTCCTAGAAGAATGGACTGGCATGGAATTGCGACCGACGTCCCTCTACGGAATCCGAGTCTACCGGAAGGGTGCCATATTGAGTCCTCATGTCGATCGGAATCCATTGATTGCATCAGCCATTATAAATGTGGCACAAGATCCCACCATGACCGAAGATTGGCCTCTGGAAGTGATTGACCGTCGAGGCAAGGCAACCAATATCTCAATGGTTCCCGGGGACATGATTTTTTACGAGAGTGGTACTCTCATCCACGGACGGCCCTTTGCCTTGCTAGGGTCATATTACGCCAATGTCTTTGTCCATTTTGAACCGACCGGACGGAAACTGAAACACGTTCACAACGAGGATATGATGTACGACAGCGAAAATAATCCTGCCGGATACAGAAACGGTATTCTACTGCCTCCTTACATCTCACCTGATTCAGGAGAAGCTCTGGATTTTATTAATTATAATCCTCACGGATGGGAAATCGAAGTAGACGAAGATGAAGATGAAGACGACTTTGATGACGGCGATGACGAGTGGTATAGTACCAGTGATGACTACAGCTACAGTGAAAGCGATGACTACAGCTATGGCGAAAGCGATGATGAAGATGAAGCGTCTTTAGATAGAGAAGACTCCACGAGCGGGGAAGAAACGGGCATCATCGAGCGCAGTGACGATGTCAATGCTCCCAGCTGCCCACTTCTTGACGATTGGAATCCAGCACAATCACTGTCGGCGACAGAATGCCGAAAGGCAAAAATTCCTCTGCACAAAAAGATTCTTTCGCAGATTAATCAGACGCGAAAAAATCTTGTCAGGCTGGCACAGCTAAGCCAGTCTACAGTAATCTGAGCTTATATTTTACACATCCATCAAGCAAAAACAATTGTACTAGGAAAAAATTTACCCTGAGAGTACATGCAACTCTTATTACATCTAAAAATAATGATTTGCTTCGAAGAAAAATCCAAATCGATTGTCCATTATTTTCTTTGCACAGTTTTTCATGCTGTAGGACTCTTTCTCCCGCAGCAGTCATAGATGATGGGATTTCCGTCACCTACTATTGCACATCATGTAAAAGGAGCAATCGAACAACCTCAGGCGGTCAGCTTTGTGGTCAAATTCATGACGGCTTGTTCCACTCTTGATTGCTGCTCGACTCTCTCTTGATTGACCGTGTTACGCTTCAAAGACACTGTGCATTTTGAGCGTCACGGGACCAACGCGCGCAGTTGCATTTGGCACAAGCTTGCTTACGGACGCGATGTTATCTCCGAGAAAGCAAGGAACTGCTGTCATTCGCGACTGTTTGTGCGGCTTCGAGCACCACTACGAGTTCTCATAAAATCACACTAAGGAATGCGGGCGCATTTGTGTTAGCATCATTTGCTTGGATAGTTGTTACAAATGCACTTCTACTAGTAAGCCAAAGCATACAGAAATATATTCTGTCACAATAAGGAATAGATTAGGAATGTTATACTACACGTGACTCGTTCGATTTGCAATCAGCTTTGGTTGCTCAGAATATTCTATCTTTGTCGCCGCTTTAAGCATATCACTCCGCCTCTAGTTTCCACTTGAGAAAGTCGGTCGTCAGCTGTTCCCTCACGCATGCATTACCACGTTCAGGTTCAAACGGTAAGAAGTTGACTACCATTCTGCTTTGGTCAATCAAACCTTCACTCTCAGCATCCATGCAACTAAATTGCACGATTTGCTCCCGCCAGCTAATGCGGACCATTCATCAAGTCGCTAATACATATTTTGTAATTCTTGACTACGCGGCATTTATAAGCAGCCAAAGTGAAAGGCATGTATTGGGTGCCCCGAAGTTAGACATAGCCGCAACACAATCACAACACGTGCTCACCAAAAGAGTTCACAAGAAACTTACCTTCACTCTTTCATTGTTAATCAATCTAGGCCGAATTCTCAATACCAGAATTCTCCGAACTTGCAGGCTTGCAGTCCGATTCTGCCTCGCCTGCCTCTTGTTCAGTATCAAGGTTATAATTCTCGAATTCGACACCATCCTTCACAACCTCCTTTTCCTCTCCTTCCTCCTCCATCTCACCTTGCGTCGTATCATCAAAGGCTACAGGGATCAAAGGCTGACGGGCACGGTCGCCACGTACCTTGACGTCGATAAACGACACCAAGTATGTAAAAAATCCAGACATCAAAGGAGTTATAATGAAAGAAACCATAGTCTTGCTTCCACAAAGAGAACAGATGGCGCCATTGTCAAGCCAAAAGTAATCGAACAATCCACCTTCAGCATCATTGATAATACCATTGACCAACACAGTGGCAATTCCGGCGATGCATCCAGAAAACGCGCCCAGCTCGGTAGGCGCAACCAAAACACCAAAATCCTTGGTTTGCATACCCAGGAAGACGGGCAAGACACTCGTAGCACAGACCAGATCAGCCACCAAAAAGAGACTAATGACATCGTATTTGATGGATGCCATGTAGATTGCTGGAACGTTGACCACAACGAGCAAAAACCGAGAGATCCACTTGGGATGAATGCCTACCTTGACCAAATCGGCGCTAAAAATACTAGTGATACCATTCTGAAGTGAGTCTACAGAAGATGCTGCCAAGGCTGTGACCATTATCAAGACAACAATGTGCCATCCATTTTTCAAAGGCTCAAGCAAGTCAAAGAACGCAAGAAATGCATACTTTTCGTAGTTGTCGTAGGCTTCAGGATCATTCGCATACGCCAACATTCCCATAATACCAAAGAAAGCCATCAGCAGAAAAACCATGACAGATCCGACGGCAAAGCCGAGACGAAGTGCGCGTTCGTCCTCAGCCGCCCAAACACGCTGCCAGGTTGCCTGATTAAAAAGTTCGGCAGAAGAAATGGCAATGATCAAAGTCACGGCAGCCATCAGACCATCCGTGGTCCAGTTGCTGGCCAAAGCAAACTCGTCCCTGGTTACTTGATTATCTGGAAAGGAACAAACCGCAATCGTCAAGAGGAGTACTAAAAGGGCCATGATAATTCCCTGGAATTTGTCTGTGACGATGCTGGCAGGCAAGCCCGCTCCAGCAGTGTAGAGGATTGTCGCCACGCCCAGACTAATAGTCACAATGTTGCTAAAGGACTCGGTCATGTTTCCCACGAGCAGCGCGAAGACATTGCTAATGGAAGTTAGTTCTGCCACCAAATAGATGAACATGTAAAAGACACTGACGGCAGCTGTGGATAGTTGCATGATGCGTCCGTAGCGCTCGCGACCAAAATCGGTGGTGCAAAAGGCCTTTTGATTCTTGTTGGCGGGTGCCTCGTCCATGTAGGTTCGGACCTTGGGACCCAACCAACAAATCAAGACAGCTGGAAAAGCAGAGGCACTGGAATACCCAAGGACTCCCAACCAACTCAAAGAAGGCGTGGCACCCATCTCAGTAGTTCCATAGACGACCCAAGCACCCATGCCGGAAGCAAAAAAGGAGAGGGCAATCGAGGTAGCCTTGGCCGAGTTTCTCGCCGACAAGAAGTAATCGGTTGTCATGTTGAGGGACGGCGATCCTTCCTCATTCGACGTCGGTTTCAGAACAAAGCAGCGTCCAATAATATCGGGCAAGCAGCGATTAAGGAAACCCGTGCTGGCGATGGCCAAAAAGGAAAAGACAGCCAAGACGCTGTAAAGGACTGCGTACGCAGCTCCTTCCGACACGTTGTAGGTCATATTGCAGGTATGCGCTTAACTGAATTGCTTGTCTTGTCGAAGGCAAATAATCGTATTGGCAATATATCAATTAATTTTTAGTTTATGCGAGTTTTGAGTGGTTATCGTAGGCACATGTGTTACGTACTGTATTAGTCTAGTAATATTGGAGGGTTGTCGAAAGATTTTCGTTCATTCAATTCTTGGGATTCGAAACGATGATGATGTCATGCGAAAAAATGAGGACGCGGCTGGACCGCTGCCACATAAATATTGAACTGGGATCGAATTGAGTCGAATGGAATCTTACTATCACACGCTTCAGATAACATTGAGGGGTAAAGTCAGGCCTACTGCTACAGCATAATGGGCTATGATTTGTTTGGAACCAAGTTTGGCAATTTTGGGCAACCGCTGCAAGACAAGTCAAGAAGTTATTTCGTTGGACCAAAGCCTTGCCGCCTTTTTCTGTTCTCTCTCAAAGTAGTCGGTCTATCCGCTTTTCCGATGCAGCCACCTAGGCCTCTCATGATACAGGCTGCTTTGGCCTCGCTCACTCGTTCACCCGAGATACTCCTAAGAGAAAACATGCCAACTCAGAACACCCAGGGTAACAGCAGCAGGTCCTTGCTTATTCCGCCATTCGCAGGGCTTGCACTCATTTTGATGGTACGAACTTTATGATAACATCGAGCAAGTAAAAGAGGTCGGAAAGAGAGTTACTGATAGTCAGCAAGCGCTTGCTGCTTGACTTCCTATGGAACTTTGTGTACAAAACATTAGCTTCTTTCAACGAAAAGTAGGTGCGCTGTCTACACCATTTTTCTAGGAACCTAGGGTCAGCAGAACTTCTGCAACTTTGGTTGGATCCAGGCGTTTTGCCAATTCCCCATTATGATGCGGTTGCACCAGCGGAACGTCCAAAACTGAGATTCCCATATTGTGCTCAATTGTGCTTTTATCAATTTCCACACAATAGTCACAGTTCATTGTATCAACAAGGACAATTGTGAGAATCTCGTTCGCGCGAGTTTCCTCGCCGGTGTCTCGCCGCGTCATTTGAATAATCCAATGAATGCACTCCACTAAAGTGTATCCATGCATTTCAGGATCTGATCTAGTGTTGGGTATGTACACCTTGGGACAGTGTCGTTGAACAATAGCTCGTCCAACTCCTTTGGGAAGTAAATTAACCATGACACTACCGAAAAAGCTTCCCATAGGAAAGCAAATAATATCAGCGGTTGCTAGAAGCTCAGAACATACCCCATCAATATGACACGTTTCACATTCGACTGTCGAAGAATCATCTAGCGATTCGACGAGATCAATATTTGTAATCTTTCTCAATACTCCAGAATGATTCTTCTTCCCAAGTTTGTGCTGTCCAATTTCTACTGAACCGTCTTCGTAATGCGCTCGGATGTGTAGATTGGCACCTGTAATGGGGCGAACGATGCCACTAACACCCAACAATTTCCAAATAAGAAAAATTGCAATTACAATGTCTCGATCGTGCTCTAGAAAGCAGCCCGTAATGATGAGATTGCCCAACGAAGCACCACACAAATCAAAATCTGTTGGCATGCGACTGGCAAACCATCGAAGATGACTGAGAAAGATGCCTCGCATTGGCAGGCTAACATTTGCAATCCGTTCGTGTTGGCCGTTCAAAATTTCTTCAAACTCCATCCGCGCCAAGAGCGAATCGTTGGCCGACAGTCGGTAGGAAAAGAGGGCGGAAACCTCCGGATTGTAATTTAATGCCGATTCATCCGATAAAGCCATTAGTCGATTCCTTACATCACCGATGGAAAGCATGTTAAATTTTCTACGTATTTCAGCCGACGAGCCACCTGAATCAAAGGGTGTTATCAAATGAATGCTGTTGTGTGTGTAATGCTTCAATACTTCGCTGAGATTCCGCAAAGCCGATCCACCCGAAAGAAAAAGTAGCTTGGGTCCGTATTCTGGTAACCGATGACATCGATCCACTCGCACCATGTCGGGTATTTCGATACGTCTCGACACAATGATCGTCGAAACTTGAGGAGGATCGACGGCATTTGCATCAATTTCCCGTTGTCGTTGCGCTCGTTGCTCTCGATCCATGCTATCTGCAAACGACGAGTCACGAGACTTGGGCGAAGACAATAAAGGGTGTCTGGCATCCATTTTTCAGAAAGAGCGGAGAGCTTGACAACATAAACGATAAAGACACCCCAATATGAGTAGGGATTTCTTTTTTCCCTGTCCTGATGATGACATCATAATATTATTATTACGATCTTATCGTTTCTGCTGGTCCCAGCGATGTACAAGAACTCAGAGTTCTATTAGGGTTAAAGCACTTCTCTTCATTTAAATGCAAGTTGACGTCAGTCGACTACCAGGTACTAGTGTACCTACGTAGTACTGTACTGGACAAGAAAATAATGCCAGTCATTTGAAGAAAGGAATACCGGTAATAAGTGTGACAAGAAGACCACCAGGTGACGTGTTTTACTCCAGTATTACCAGGTACAGTACCGTAGTACTTGGATTGCTTTGTTGAGGTGTCTACGAAGTCACCGTGTCGTACAGTAGTACTGCAGTAGTCTACCGGTACTGATAGTACCTGGTTGGTGCCTACCAGTACCTGGTACCTGGTACTGTACGTACTACTAGCTAGACTAGTAGTCGTAACAGTAAAGTAATATGGTCCATTTCCAGGGTGTTCAAAAGCTCCTCTCCTCTTGACAGAAACCACTCTAAAAAAAGGATAATTGCTGCTTCCATCTTCTTTTAATTTTCTTCATGGCTCCTCGCAGGGCTGTGAATAAGATTCCGGAAGTGTCCCTACGGCATCGCCGCCGACGCAACGGACCTGGTGAGTCCAGCGATCCTCCTGTATCGCTATCGGTATTGGCTGGCACCCGAGCACCTGTACAAGCACCACCACTCGGTGAATCGTCGATTTTGTCGGGATCTTGCAGCAGGTTGGGCACCGATACTTACTCAGGCTCTGAATCGCGCACACCATCGACAGCTCGCAAGAGCAAGCACTCAAGCGGCAAAATGAAGAACACAACCACTGCGGCTGTCGATTATAGCAGTGACGACTCGGGTCTTCTTTCCGTGTCCGAGCTTGGAGAGGAAATAGACATTGACACGGTTGACAACATGGAAATGAGAGCTGTCCCTGCACGAACAGGATTTTCGACCGAGAAACATGATTGCAACAGCAGCATAGGTGGAATGAATGCTGACAAAATACCCGAAGTGGTGATTGCCCCAACCCGGTTAGAGTCCAAGGGACAGCTCATGAGCGATGACGATTTGGATTCTGTCGGACAATTTATCATCAAGGGAGCTGCCGTGGGATTTATCCTCTGGATCTTTTTGATGGCCAATATCTACCTGATTGCCCCCGCTGATAGTTACGAATACCTCACGGGCACCGAAAAGCAGGCGACTTGGACTCTTATCATTCTTTTGTTTGCTACCAATACGACACGCATTATTCCCTTGGCCTTCCAGAAAAATGGATTTCAATTCTCAAAGAGCGGTCTTGTTGGTACGTTCATGTGGGAAGCTATTTGCTCTGAACTTAAACGACTTCTTTTTCTTTGCACTCACAATCCCAATTTTACTCAGTTGGAAGTTTCACTGTCCAATTCATCGCTATCGTGAGCAATTGGATCTCTGTGGTATTTCCTACTCCCGTTATGATTGATCCTGTCAGTGGGTTGCGCATCCATTTGATGAGATTTGCTGTCTGGGCTCCCCTGGCTTTTCTCATGACCTTCCTGACAGAAGCCGTGGATCTCAACTGGCACTCGAACGCTCCGTTACAACAAGCCTTTCAGGCACACTCACCCCAAGTCGCTTGGTGGCATGCTGGCTTTATGGCACTCAGTACCATATGTGGAGCTTTGTTTCCGTTTACCAAAAGCAGAATTGTCTGGTGGGAAATTATGATCATCAGCTGGCTCTTGTACGCAACCATTTTCATTCGTTTGTATCAGAGATATTGCCGCTATAGATATCTTGAGCAACAGCAGAGGCGGCAAATTCCCAAACACACCCATCAGACGCGGGGACATAATTTTCTTCTCAATGAAGCAGTAGACCGCTCGAGAAGGAGCCTTCAGCTGATTCTCACGTGTTGCATTTGCTGGACGCTCATTGCTGGAAACTTCACCGTTTGCAGTTTTTTACCAAATTGGGCTGAAAAGAATTCAATCTGGGCTTCGCCAGAGCTCTCCTATGTCATCGGTACAGGGTTGGAAGCTATCAGTAAGGTATATTACCTTGTAATGCAGTTGAATGTCTACGATCAGGTTTTTGATACTAGCGCACGGTCGGCAAGGCGTTTAGAAGAAATGCGCACATTGATGTCAGCTCTCTGGGAGGCGAGCAGTAAGTGATATGTTGTCCTATTTTGTCATGCTAAAAATTTCTTAGCAATCTTGTGAACTGATTACTTAAACCGCCGTGACTTATTTTTGCAGCTGATGTCTTGGTCATTTGTGCCGAAACAGACTCTTTTATCCACGCTGTCGTGTCTCCTCACCCGCTCTTAGAGTCGGAGATTGCATCAGAAGACCCTGGTGATATTGGGAAAGCATACTCATCAACTATTCTTGAAATATCAAAATTTGATAATTCTTTCGTTAGTTTTCCAATGAACCTCTCAGAGCCAGGGTCGAAGCAGGAAGCCGACCACGTTCAGACACAACAGGGGCGAAACCAGAATTTCAACAGCGATTTCAAAGAGCGTGATACCACGAGAGGAAAAAATCTTGCAACTATCGCAAAGGTGGCAAAGAAAGCCTGTTACGACCAGCAGGCTTGGAAGGACAATGGAGCAAGCTGGTCACTGGTAGAAATGATGCAGCATGACCCAGATAGGGAAGAAGATATTCCTGTCACGTGCGAAGCAAAAGTCACAGGCATTGAATGTGGAGGCGTTCTGCTGGTGCTTCGAGACGTGTCTGAGCGATATCAGCGTTTTGAAGTAGAGAAGGCACTCCTGGAAGAAGTTATCGTTCGTAAGAAGGATGCTGAGTCGATTCGATTCACTCGCCACGAAGTCAAAAATGGTTTGCTCGCTGCCATGGGCATTGTCGATGTTCTGAAGGAACAGTTGCAGATAACGTCAGAGGAGGACGAGGACTCGCACATGCAGGATCTGGACGCTGCCCTGAAGGAAATTCTAGAGTCTATTCTCGACAATGCAATGATCCGAGAAGTCGTTTATGAAGGCTACGTGCCCCGAAACCAAAACTTAGATTTGACTCAATTATTAGACGCTAGGCAGCGCGAGCGCAGTGCCTGCGGAGGTGCCAGAGAAGGCAATGTGGCAAGAAAGTTTCCACTCTTTGCAACGCCAGACCCCTTTCCTCATTTGATGCTAGACCCTCAGCTTATCCGAAAAATTTACCAGAACGCAGTTTCGAATGCTTGTAAGTATGGCAAGAAAAACGGAGACGTCACGACATTTTTATCTTATGACATGGCGAGACATGTTTTCCGTATGAAGGTACACAATGAGCCTGGATACAACCACCGGGAACTATTGGAGCTGTCAGTAGATGAAGCGGGTCGTGTTTTTAAGGAAAGTACCCAGCTGGATGAGAACCAGCGTCTGGACACTGAAGAAGGTAGACTGAAATCAGCTAGGTCAGCTGGCGACGGCGCTTGGATTATGCAAAAGTGCGCTGTATGTTTGGGTGGTAGCTGCAAAATCGAGTACCTGGCAAATGGGACCACACTTACATTTGAATGTCCAGCTAAAATCTCTGACGAATGGAAGGAGCAGCATCAGGAGTTGTCTGCGACATCTTCGAATTTTGTTATTCCTCCTTCTACTTGGGCAATTGCAGTAGAAGACTCCCCGATTCAACAAAAGCTACTTGCAAAGTTTTTGCAACAGACTGGCTTCCAGGGCGACCATATTCTGATTTTGGGGAAAACAGCTGAAGAGATATATGATTTTACTGACATAATCTGCAAGAAAATGATGGAAAACCCTCAGGATAAATTTGTTCTTATAATTGACGAAAATTTGGACATCATGGAAGGTGGCGCGGTTACCGCAACTGTCTCCGGTTCGTTTTCCATCCACCAGCTACGAAAATCTCTTGGCGAGGACGAACAAAGGATGCTTGCGCTCATTCGTAGCGCAAATGATTCTGTCGAGGAAGTAGAACTGTACCAATCTCGGGCGCACGGATTTCTGCTCAAAGGACCTATGAAGAAAGGAGGGTTTCTTGAGGAAATCAGACCTTGGTGGATTCGCCGATTTGAGACGGTAAACCAAATAGCAAATCAAGAACCCTGTAGGAGCGAAACAGAGCGGAATGTTGTTGGGGCTCCTTCTGGACTTAGCAGGACAATGTTGACTTGTGGAGTTGATAGATTGAATAACGACGAGTGGCTCTACGCAAAAAAACGTATCGTTGATCTTGTCGACAGTATCGACAAGCTTACGTACGGCACGGGCCGTAACGAAGCTGTAGATTGGCAGCTTATTCGATACAAGCTGCTTTTGCTGAATATCGATCTAAAAATAAACTCGTCGAGGGACCGGCTGGCTCTAGCGGCCAGCGCGATCGATGACGTGACGAATTTTGCGGGAACGGATGGTGTGCCTGCGGAATTGCCAAACCGATGGCTAGAGATTCGAAGCATGTTGACAAAAGAGCTCGGTGCGGAATAGCCAATAAATTGCAGACACGGTGCTTTGAAAAGCATTGAAAGATGCCGTGGTATCGCTATGAGTGAAATATATCTTCAAGACCTTTGTGTGTACTACTTCTTAGTTTTCATGTTGGACGCCGCTTTGCTTTCAATACTGCTGGCACGTCGTTTTCGTAAGTTCGCGGCTAATGTTGTCTCCAAACAACCAGCTCCTGCTAGCAAGTCAAGAGCACCTGCACTACCAGAACCGCGCCGTTTTTCTTCCGATGAAGAGTTCAAAATGCTTTGCGCGACACGCTCCATTCTTTCGCCCACAAGCTGTCGCATGACTAGAGCCTCACCTTCAATGTGGAGTTCTCGGACAATTTGGTTAGCCCTCTGTTGGATGGCCGCCTTGGTCAATCCCATGGAAGCGAAGGAAGGACACGAGCGAGGACTCGTCGTGACGTATTTCTATGGAGAAGAAAATGTGCCATAAAACAGTCTGTTAAGGCAATCACTCTGGCATGACAATAAACAGGGCATGCAAACACTAAATATTACAAATCCTGCGTACCATTTCGAGAGGTAAATCATTTGTAGAAGCGGACACGCCAGGAAAACCACAGGTCAAGAGCCGATCGCACAGTATCATCTCACGACTGATAGAGGCGCCCTCTGAGGCACACCACGTTTTCGGTTGACTCTCCCAGCCCTCTCCTGCCGCATCCGCTTTCGCAACGGCAACTTCAATCATGTTGCGGAAACCAAGACCGGGGGTCCCCAGAACGACGGATCGAAGTCTCGTGAGGAGTGCCACTTGGTCCACCACGTCATCAGCAAGTTGAGGATCAAAGGCTGCCGTCGCTTTTATGGAGGGTTCAGCTTTGTAGCTTGGATGTTCGGTGACAAAATCAGTCGAAGAAAAGGGCACGGGACGTCCTGTTGGATCCGCAATGCCTAGAATCATGGCCCAACGTGACAGCTCCCGATCCAACCAAAGCGGCACTCGCATACCCAATCCACTCGATTGCTTGCGCTGTGTCATGCCTCCCGCACTACTATGTCGTCGAAGTTTCTCGACCAACATGATCGTCTTGGTGGCCAACTCACGAGGATCGGACAAGTATTGCTTTGTTGCCTCCAAAGCAATGGAGGCAACTTGATCTTCGTCCGAACCTGGCTTCATTTCCAAGGCATTCTGTTTCAGCAACTGGGAAAAGTCACACCAAGACCAGTCATATCGTTTCGCTGCAAAAGCAGGTACATCCACAAAAGCCTTGGTCTGGGCGTCTGGGCTCCAGACCGGCAGACCGCGGGAACACAAGGTGGAGACAATCAGCGTTTCTATCTGCGACAGCTCGAGGGATTCCAAAGGCGAGAAAGCTTCCGCCCGCTTCATGGCCTGGGCAATGCCAATCGCTCTTTCCCCCGCAGAAGCAGACTCGGAACCTCTGGGTCCCCGAGCGGTAGCGGTGGCAGCATCCGATGTCGACAGATTTCCTTCATTGGAAGTACAAGTATAGCCGATGGTTGATGCCCTTCGGCTTCCAGGGATACCCACGGCGGACCCAGAGAGACGTCGGGGGTCCAGTTGAGAGTCTAGCTGGACTTGTCTCAAAGCTTGCTCTTTTGCTGCTACAGCAGCCATCTGTTGCGCTTGCAGTTGCTGGGACTGCAATCGGTGAGCTTGCATTTGACGAAAATCCATACCTCCTGGGTTTGCCCCGCACATTGACCCTTGTATCATACGAAGCCTTTGCAATTCTTGTTCACGTTGCACCATTCCTGCCATGGTAGTGGGGGGAGTCAGTCCCACTGGAAGCCGCTGTGGATTGAAAGCTAGCATGTCATGCCCAGGACCTCTCACCATGGACATATCCAAGGAAGCAGCCATGCTAGAGCCATGCTGCACACCCCCAATACCCCCACTGAGGCGTCGCCCAGCTGCCACGGTCGCGCCCAATGGGGAAGCAGCAGCCGATGACTTCTCGAAGTTTACTGGCGATTTAATCTTTTTGTTCTTGGTGTTGGCGCCGCCCTTGTCTGACTTATCGCTACTAGCTTGCTTTCGGTCGAGTATTCCGGTACTCCTCGGAAGATTCAAGTCGGCACGGCGAATTTCTGGATCGTTACTGAGTCCGAGGGGGAGCTGGTTCGTAGCATCCTGGTGCTTAAAGCGCCCTTCGGTCGAGGCTTCGGCCTCCTTCTCACTTTCTGATGGAGGAGGAAGATCACTAATATCGTCCTTGTTTCGAAGGGCCTGTTTAACTTTTTGAACTTTGGTGTCTTCATCAACCAGCGCCCAAACCTCCTTGTAGCTAATGCCGGGAGGCACACCCAGCTGAACTATTTCGCTCCTGGATTCAACCTTGCGCAAGAACTTACCACCTCGTCTAGTAATTACGTCAAGGATCTCGCGAGCGATGGCATCCTTGCGAATGCGCTTCTCTGCAGCAATATATTCGGCCTTGCGATTTCGCACCAGACGACGAAACCGAACATTACCCTCGTTTTCCGCGCAGGGAGTTCCTCGGCCAAGGAGGACATCATTTTCACCGAGACTGGTGACGTAGGGAAGCGCGTGTTGCTGTTTGATGGTGTGCATCATGGCAGCAGAATTCGGAAGATTCGGTGAAAGGCCAGAATAAGAAGGATATCTGGAGGCGGATGCACCTGATTGTTGTTGTTGCTGCTGCTGTTGCCGAGCTTGCACCATCATTGCGATCATACGCTCATGTTGTGAATCACCGCTATATTGCATGATTGGCGTGAACCGGTTCATTTAGATACAGAGAAAAAACCAGGCCTATGACTCTTTTTCAATTCAATCTTCATCCAAAACGTGGAATGATTGTTTTCTATTGCTCCTGTTGTTTATTTATTTGAAGCGAACCTGCAAGGTAAGAACGGCTTGTTAATAATAAAGAGATTGGAAAATTCCGCCAGACAAAAGTATGCGGAGAGGGGATGGCGAAGCACTTGCAGCTTTTTCGTTGATAGTGTAGAGTGTAGAGTACTGCAGTTGCTTTCTTGTTGATAATGCAGAATACTCTGCTTGCTAAGGTCGCGCCTACGGTATGGTACTACCAATTCCAAAGGTGATCAACAAGCGAATTGAATAATTATGACATTTGAAGAGAGAATGTGAACTGATAAGAACGAAAGTCCCCCAAAATCCTTGATCATAAAAGGAAACTGTAACATGACATATTTGATTCGTTGACCAAGGAACTACTACCAGTAGTCTAGTACCACAGAATTGTTGGCGTTTTCGTTTTTAACCTACCACTACTACTCGGAGTACTGGCAAACCGTAGCTAGTAGCCCTACTAGGTACCGTAGTAGCTAGATCCCTGGATCATGAATTCTACTGTAGATGCTTACTTAATGCTGTGTAATTTTAAAATTAATATTCAAAAAAGTACTCCTAGTACCATACCAGGCACCAGGTAGACTACTAGGTGTACAGTAGGAGTACCTGGTATCAGTTGCTTCTCATGCGACGTACGGGTGTGGTACAGTAAAATAAATAATACCAGGTACCAGGTACTGTACCTGGTAATATGTCCCACATCAGGTCCCAGATGAATAGTACAGTAGAGAACAATAATACTTCTAATAGTACGGTATCTAAAACAATTCACTAGATAGTCACCCGAAGAACTTCTTAGAATTCACACTTTCTTGCACTAGGTGCTTGTTCAATAATTAAAATGTACAGTCCATCTAAATCTTAGCGTAGACTAGTATCCTTTACTACCACCCACTCGTACCTTGGTACACAGTGAGGTGCCGTGTCGTGGTTGTTCCATCTTTTACGGCTTGGGCATGTCACTGCATGGTTCCTGGTACCAGGTACCAGTACCACAGTACCAGTACCATTCGACTTTAGGACATCGGCATAGTACGCCACGAGTTCAGTTGGTCCCACTTTTGCCTAATTCTGATGCTGAAATACGCTGCTTCGTCCCTGTGAGCCCTTCAGGACGGTCGTCCAGGTAACTGCACTTCGTGACTGTCGAGTAATCCATTGTACTTGTATCTCATTAGCTGACTGTTAATACCTTCGAGACCTCCGCTGTGCACGTACATAACCTCTCGACCAGCTAGTGGGGCCTGATGACTAAAGGAAGAGTCCTCGTCGCTTGGCTCTATTCGAAAATGACGAAAGAGAATGGTCCAGGAAGGTGCGCCGTAAAGTAAGTCAACGGTGACGCCATATTCTTCTTGCAGTTCTCGAAAGGTTGCAAGGATGCACTTGCTTGGTTCCCCAAACCGGAAGTAATTCAGGTCATCTACAGACTGTCGCTGTCCGAAATATCGAGGCCCAGTCATAGGTATTGGCGGTAGTATGGTTGGAATATCTTCCTCGTCCAATTCCAATTCCAGTTCCAAGTTGTCACTCGTACTTTGCTGCAAAGAAAGCATTTGTCGCTGCGCGTACTTTTCGTCACCAACACATGGAATAACCACGACACGAATGTCCATTTTCGCCTCGTCTTTATTTGATGCTCTGTCCTTTAATATATCAAGCAGGGCAGCATGGACCAGAACAGCTGTCGAACAAGTTCCTCCTGGAATGCAAACAGAAAGAGGCTTTCCGTTGCCGCAATTGGACCAATAGTCCACGATTTCCGAAGCCAATTCCCATGCTCCTCTCAGTGCCACGCCACAGGCACCACCTTGCGGTACCCAGACAGAATCTCCCGGCACAGGTGCTGGAAGAGCAGGAGGTTCTGTTGGGCCACCCCATTCACCGCCGAACATATTGGCATATTCGTCATTGTTCACTTCTACTAGTTCCATCCCCAGTGCTTGTGCTCGAAACAAATTACCATTGGGCTGATTGCGAAGAAAGCGTGGCAACTTTTTGGTGTAATACACAAATCGCTTCAACGGAGTCGATGTTGATTCGCTTAACGAACGTTCAGCATCGGCAGATAGTACCGCCTGTAAATTCTGAAAGTAACAAATGGCGGCAAGTGCTAGCATAGCATTGCTTTGTGGTCCGCCAAAACTAACCACACAGGAAGGAAAATCTTCTGTAGATAGATCGTTAAGTGACACCATTTTTCGTGCCTTGTTGCCGGAAATAGGAGCGCCACCCGAAAGTTTCAATTGATCATCTCGCTTAAAGTGCACAAGTCGGTTTCGAATTAATATGCGTTCTACAGGTGATGGTGCGGTCATGGCATTGACGGTTGTTTGTTGTTGTTGTTGTTGTTGTTGTTGTTGTTGTTTTCTACGTTGGTTAAACAGAGCTTTCCAATCAATGTGCCTCCAGCCATTATTATCGTCGTCAGGTTTTGTGCCGGTAGGCTTACTTTCCAAAATCTTGATCATCTTGTCGTTTTGTTTTTCATTCTGTTCCAAAAGATCCCCAAGATTATCCAAAAAGTTTTCCGCTTCACTTTTGCTGCCGTGATAGCATTTGGAAAATCTTTTAGCCAGAACTTGATGCTGTTGTGACTTGCAGAGAAATGCCCGTGCAGTATGCTGAGTAGCTGTCAGCGAAAATGAAAACATCGTTATCATTACTATTCTTCGTCTCATTCCGCGGATTGTTATTTTCATAGCTATTGGCATATTACCCCCATTGAGATCATGGTATCCGTGAATGGTTGAGTGTTGAATCTCCTACCACTCAAAATATGAGAAAGATGTACTGTAGAACAATAGATAGATACGCAGGTAGAGAAGTCAAATATTGAAGTTCTTCGTACTCGTAAAGAAGAGGCTTGTGCTGTTTTAGGTTGTTAGTTACTCGGAGTACTTGTGCATATTCAAAAATCAAAGTGCCCAGTGGCAAGTCAAAGGCAAAAGTAGACCTAATGTACTACGAGCTCTAGTAGAGTAGTAGTAGTAGTCGACTACAGGAAGGTCCGCCAATTAGAGCTCATATCCTAAATAAATTTAGAGTGACGTTACTATTTTACATAAAATTTAAATAATATGCTAAATAATACCTCAATTAATCCCGTGTTGAAATATAGTCCCGCCTTTGAGTCGTGTTG
>Ga0100391_1001800_pt1 | contig 23358 bp, 14 predicted proteins | sample CryGeymeta201515_FD_81541 | JGI IMG/M metagenome (GOLD analysis project Ga0100391, IMG submission 81541) | Groundwater microbial communities from Crystal Geyser aquifers in Utah, USA - Crystal Geyser metaG 2015-15 | ecosystem: Environmental > Aquatic > Deep subsurface > Groundwater | place: USA... | reverse complement strand
TAGTAGTAGTAGTAGTAGTAGTAGTAGTAGTAGTAGTAGTAGTAGTAGTAGTAGTAGTAGTAGTAGTAGTAGTAGTAGTAGTAGTAGTAGTAGTAGTAGTAGTAGTAGTAGTAGGAGTAGTAGGAGTAGGAGTAGGAGTAGGAGTAGGAGTAGGAGTAGGAGTAGGAGTAGGAGTAGGAGTAGGAGTAGGAGTAGTAGTAGTAGTAGTAGTAGTAGTAGTAGTAGTAGTAGTAGTAGACTACTACTACTACTAGCTAGTAGTACCAGGTACCTACTACTAGCTAGTAGGCCTCCTACTAGCTGGTACTTCTAAAATAATAGAGGAGTACTACAGTACTACTAGCTAGACTACTAGTACTACTGCCTAGTAGCTAGAGTATCTACTACTCCTGCTGCTATCAAAAGACTACAATACCGATGATATCTTAATTAATAATAATAAGCCTCGTCCTGCAGAATCTATAAATCTACAACAACACAAAAAAATTATTATCTCCTTCAAGGCGACGATGACGATCCACTGACTTGTGTTTAAGCTAAATAAAGAGGAAACAATCATGAAATCCACAATCTACACTACGTTTTATTTCTTTTTGGTATTATTACTACAAGCCAGTGCCTTTGGAGCTTTCCCCATCTTCAGCAGATCTGCGAGCAACAACGATATCAAACTACGAACTACTACTTCTTCTACAAAATCCACTTCCACTACTAAAACAAATGATCCTATCGTTGATGAACTGCTGATCCGAGCTCGAAAAGCTGGCCCGGTCGGTTCCTTGGCCTCTGAAACGACACGGGCTGAATTACTGGAACTGGCGAAACAACTATCGAAACTGCGCAAGGGACGAATCAACAATCCAGCCAAACAATCGCTTCGTGGTGTTCACACCTTGGTCTACAGTGCAGCACCCGGAGCATCGTCCGGACGTTTATTTGGGCCTATTTACGGCAAGGTGACACAAGAATTTTTACGCGATGGCAAGGCCTTCATTAATGTCGTTCGGATTGGTCCCATTCAAATTTCTTTGCAAGCCGAATTGTCCACGAAGGATGCCACCACCAGCATCGTCGAATTCAAGAAATCCCGCTTCAAAATTTTTGGAAACACGGTTTCTGAAAAGGAAATAAGTGGTGAAGGGACTTGGAAATATTTATATATGGGGACATATGATGATGAGAACGGACAAACCAAGCTACTGCGAGTCATGGAGACGCCCAGTATCTTTATCATTGAACAGCCCATATCTCCATGAAATTAAATATAATCACACGTTTTTTTCGCTATCATATTTACAGTATACTCACTAAACGAACAATACCTATGATCGTTTTGTGACCTTACGTCGTGCTCGCCTTTCCTGTGACTTAAGGACGATGGCGGCCAATTTCGAGCGAAACGGACCAGGCAACTTCTTGGCGACATAGTTTGCTCGACCTGCTCCCCAAAGCTTGAGCGTACCCCAGACTTCTCCAAAACGAACTCGATTTTCGTCATCCTTGATATTGACTGAAGTTTTGTTGTTGCGGTTTAGTACCTTTCGGGCAATGGGAGCCCATTCCGAAGCCAGGCTTACGGGAAGGTCCAACCTAGACGACAATCCCTTCACTAAGATCGTTGATCTTCCCACCAAGACCAAATCTTGGGGAAACGATTTTAGTTCTCGGACGGGCGAATTTGGACTCAGCTCACCCGGATCATAACCCCCCGGCAACTTTTTGATCGAGCCATCAAACAACCACATACCGACGGCTGCGGCGGCTTCTGGTCGAGCATCGTCGTTGAGTTCCACGCCCAATTCCAATGCATACTTACCAATCTTTTCGAGATCCTCAGGTCGATTGTCACCTTCTCGTTCGTCCAAGGCTATCATAACTTTGCAAAGAGATTCGCGAGCGCGCCCCGAGATTTGTTTCACTTGACCAAAATCGATCAGACCAATGCTGCCATCTTCCAAAACAAAAATGTTTCCAGGATGCGGGTCGGCTGGTGCGGTGATTTACAACGGCACGAATTAAGGTAATTCTCGGTACTGAGTACAACTCCATAATTATCAGACAAATAAGAAACAACAAATATGCTTTACCATGAAAGAATCCCGTTTCCAAAATGTTTCTACCAAATACTTGTGTCAATGCATTCAATAGCTTTCGTCCAAACAATTTGGCTTCCGGGCCGTCCGGGTCGATACCCTTGCGCCCCATTTCTTCCCTCGCACGCGACAAGGGAACCCCGTGTAAATAATCCATCACCAAAACACGCTTGCTGACCAAGCCAGGTACCACTCTGGGTATGACCAGGGGTAATTCTGTCCGCGTCGATCCATCCATGGATCTTGCCAAGGATGTATAAATGCGATCCATATTGGTGGCTTCTGTCACAAAATCAAATTCTTGTACCAATTGGGATTCAAGTTCTGCAAAGACTGTGTAGTAGTCGAGTGGTAGAGCTTCGGCCTGCTGGAATTGTTTTGCAATGGCTTTGAGGTTGGCAATGTCTCCCATTAATTTGGATTCAATGGAAGGTCGTTGAATTTTGACGGCGACTTCCCGAGGTCCACCATACTTTTCAGACAAGACAGCTCTGTGGACTTGTGCCACGGATGCTGCTCCCAAGGGAGCGTCATCGAATTCCAGAAACATATCGTCGAATTTTTCTCCTGGCATCAACAATTCTTTGGCCACGACTGCTTTAGCCATGCTGACGGGCATGGGGTCTAAATTATCCGAAAAGCAACTCAATGCGTCTGTATACTGTTTAGGAAATAAATCTTCGCGGGCACTAATGATCTGCGCCGTCTTGACGTAAAAGCCTTTGAGATCGGAAATGGTGTCACATAATTTGGCAGCTCCATCTTTGTGTTGAGCGTCCCACATTTTGGCAATTTCTTCTTCACTGAGTGATTGTCCCATGAGTTCCTGCAATTTGGTCTTGCCAATGATACCGTAGTAATTCGCTACAATAGGAACCGCAGTGGACCAAAAGGTAGCGGCTCGGTGAATTCGATCCATAGTTGAAAGAGGCGGCGGAAATTCCACATCTTGATAGTCACTGCTGTCGTCTCGATTGGTGCTGTTAGAGCTCGTAGAAGAAGACGAAAAGGCTTCAATCGTAGCAGAGATTGGCTGAGACAGAGATGAGTATGATCGTTGACTTGCATAACTGGGGACGAATGCTAGGTTTTTAGGGGGGCTCTGGCCAGCCAGGAAGGCCATAAGGCATAGTGAGAGCCGCATTCTCTCGCTTAAAACAACACTCTGACTTTCTAGGGTACCGTAGTATGTAGTGTGTGTGTTGAAAGGCCAAGCAATTCTTCATTGTTATTTTATTTCTCATTGATGTGTATCCGAGTGTGCGTCCAGTCAAAGGAAATCTCACTGAAGCGGAGATTCGTCAGTTGATAAAGGACGAAGGACTCCACACCTGACACAGTTTCGTCTGACAGCAATCACCAGATCACCATAACAAAGGCCTAAGACATGTTACTTTGGTCAAATTTTGTCTGCTGGTCAAATCTTCGAGAATTTTTTGACATTATTTTTTAACTACCAGTACTCTAGCTAGTAGCTACTGTAGCTAGGTAGTCTAATTTACCTAATCACACTCCTTCGAGGAGCTACTACTAGTACTACTACTACTACTAGTACTGGTTGAACCGATAGCTGTCGCTTAAAGTATAATTATTCATTCAATCGTTTTGGCAATACTTTACAAACGAAGAGTCTGATCCCCGTCTCTCCACCATTGTTGTTTTTATCGTCATCGCATAAACCTGTCCTAAGATCATAATATATGATACGGACTGGCATTTGCCTTCAACCGGCTATCACATCTTCGACACAAAGAATGGTCATCTACTGATCTATGAAATCGGGCGTGGATCTCGTCAGGTACGGGATGGGGGCAACGGATAAATTCAAGGGTACAGGCGTCTTTTCGTCCATTGAGTTTCAACGTGAAGCTAAAGTTGGTGATACTGCAAGTAGTACTAATGCTGTAGGCAAACAAGCGGCTGAAGTTGCGAGCGAAAAGAAAAAGGACCCCACTTCAACCAAGTAAGAGGAACGAGGAAAGCCCCTATCCCCTATCCTTCAAGGCAGATGGAGAAAAATGTTCGATTGTGTGCCAATAAAGCTGATGCATGCAACAATATCACTGCAATTAAAGTTCATTACTAACCTTCTGAATGTTGAAAAGAGGACAACGACTACAGGCTTGCATGACGACATTAGATGGAGTGAGTGTCTGTAAATTACGTTTGCGAAATGAGCAAGTGGTAATTGACAGCTGAAACTTTTCGATCGATTGTCTGAGAAAAATATTGATGTGACTCATCTGCAATTGGACGGAACTACCTTTGCCCCCTTCCCCCAAGCCACTATTCCGTACAGAGAACGAGTCACATGTAAATGCTTGGTCTAGATTCTTTTCTGGATTTGAACTAATGTATCAAGGTTTTAGTTTACCGTTTTGTTCGCCTCACATAATTCCGTTCAGTACGCTGGAATCATTATTACGGTAGGTCGCAGTCACCATCATTTTCAAAAAGTAGGCTTGGCGAGAATCGGCTTCTCTACTATCCTGCTATCCTATTTCCTATTTGTCAAAAAGAAATTAATCAAGGAGGTGGCGTGTCCTCATCTTCTAGCATTGCTTCGTTCCAATCTCAAACCACGCCGGAAATGAATTGCTTTGCCTTGTTCTCCTCAATCCCGGCCCTGCTTCTTGCTGCTATTTTATTTCGTAGTTTCATTATTGTGCCGATGCGAGGGTTTCCGCGCAAAAAAAGGTTGATTATTTTTTTGGTCTGGGTCAAAAAATTCTCCAGTCAGTTTGACCACTGGACAAAACCGGACAAAAATAACACGTCTTTTTTGTGTTACTGATGTCATCACCGCTAGCTTACTACTAGTACCAGGTAGACTACTACTATTGTACTCTACCAGGTAGTACTACTGTACAATTACTACTACTCCTAGCTAGCTACTCTACTTGCTAGTAGCAGTAGCTACTACTCTAGCTAAGTACAGTAGCTACTACTAGTAGTACATTACTACTAGCGAGAAATCAGTTTTTGCGTGTTCGGGTGGACAAACTGCGTCTGAAAATGATCGGAAATGCAACAACAGCCAGAGCGTGAACAGCAATACAGATAAAACACACACAAAAACCCAAAAAACAGTAGTAACTTAATGGAGTACTCGAGTACTTGTAAACCACCAACCACAGCATAGCAAGAACATGACTACCGCGCACAGACCAACCTGGAAGGCCGCTGTAGGTCGCGCTCAAGAAGGAGGATGGACGGCGGGAGGAGCCGTTAGTACCCAAATCAGTGCGTTGGACGTGGCAGCCCATACCAAACTAAAAACTCGTCAAGGCGCTCAAGTTATCGACCAAAAGAAAGCACTGAAGGAGTCACTGCTGGCCTTGGAACAGGCCGAATCTAAATCATCATCCAAATCGAAATGGATTGGACGGCTGCCAGTGAATGAGGCTATAGAAAAGGAAGCCAAGCAGAAATTATTAAAGCAGACCGCGGAAGTCGATGATGTTCAGTTGAAGCGCAAGTACAATGATGAAGATGCGGATGACGATGAAGGCGACGGAGGAAAGGATTCGGGCGGTTGGTCAGATGTTGATCGAGATAATTTAGACGATTCAGATGACAGTGATTTGGATGCCTCGGATTCAGATGACGATAATGAGGACAGTAATAGCGACGATGAAGACGAAAAGGCGGCCTTGCAAGCCGAATTGGCCAAAATTCGAGCCGAACGAGAAGCTTCTAAGCAAAAGGCTGAACAAGAAGCAGCTGTTGAAGAGGAAGCCAGAATGGGAGAAGCTGCCATGATTGGAAACCCGTTGTTGGCAACGGGAGAAGAAGCAGATGGTAAACTCAAACGGCGCTGGAATGACGATGTGGTCTTTCGAAATCAAGCCAAAGGAGAACCGAAATTGAAAAAAAGATTTATCAATGACACTATTCGCAATGATTTTCATAAGCGTTTCTTGAACAAGTTTATTCGGTAACTTGTTGCTGGAAGAATGGAATGCAAGGTTGACCGTGAGTCAACTATAATTCTATTTGAGATGAAATTTGAAGTCTCACGAACTAATAAGACAATACAGTTTATGGCTTATACGTTGCTATACCAGTCAACGTATTCTTTTACCAACGAGGAGCACTGCCACCTCTATCGACCTGAGACCACTGTAGTGCTTGTTAAAAACCTCCGGATAACTTCTGACCAGACACTCGAGCATATTTTCTCTAACAGTGACCACCATCACATTGCTGTTTCGTCTCCAGTCGTAAAAAAACCTCTCTCCCACAAACGTGATGTGTTCTATCGTAACGAATAATTTTTGTATTGAGGCGCGCTAACGCGACTGCGACTGCAAATTGTATTGGCAAGGACACATGCGGTCGAAGTTTCTCCGACTACACAATCTGACTTTTTCGCCGGAACTTACCTTGGAAAATACTTGCATTCCAATAATTGTCTCTTGTACTTCGAGCCTGAGACCATTGGAATGAGGGCCCATACCCTATGCAACTTCACCCTGTGTTTGTGGAACGCCATGGTAGCGAATCAATATTAGCACAATGAGGCGGTTCCTGCTCACCGAGTGTAAAGTCCGAATAATGCTCTGTTGTATCAAGCACCATACTATTGTCAATCCATGGATCCAATGCATTTCTTCTCACTTTAGAAGCCACGCACAAAGCTTGTCGAATAAAATCGGCAAGTCAATTGACCTGAAGTACATACATTTCTGCGAATTCTTTAGTTGTAAGTTTCAGTGGCGTTTTGGTAGACCGCGGCGTGTTCGAATGGCTGTCGAAGATTTCCCAGCTCGTTGCATGAAACTACGAAACGAGCTATTGTGATATGTTGCCAACAATTCATCTTAAAGAGTCCGCTGAAAGAATCGTCTGATTTTATGCTGCAAGAAGAGAAATCCAACCTTATAACAATCTGCTCACAATTGCACGACAACTCTGATAGAAGGAAGATAGGATTAAGATTTAGGGTTCTCGTTATGGTAGCGCTTTTAAATAGGAGTGGGTAGGGTCTAGTGCTGCGCTGGCAATAATAGTGCGATGAAGTCCAACTAAATCCGGTGACGAATCAAAGATGTGAAAGCCATGATGCCAGGATCCAGGATGACATGCATACAACATAAAACATGAAAGACGCGAGCACAGAGCACAGAGCAGAGCAAATTGCACACGAAATAGCACAACAGAACACACAATTTCGGCATTGTCAGAAGGACAGAATCATATCAAAATGTCGCTTGCAGCACTGGTAAGCTTGTTCTTGTTTGTGCAGGTACTACTAGCAGTAGAAGGATTCAATATCCAAAGGTTGGCGAATCCAGACGATTGTTTCGGGGACAGGACTTTGATTACAACTGCTAGAATAAGTATTCGTGCTACTCCATCACATCTCTTATACGAACGAAAGACGCCTCTTTACCTGTCAAAGGACGAAAATCCTGACGAAAAGGATATGGGATCGATTACAGGAACGGATCAAGGCGTCTGGTTGCTGGGGCTCGCCGTGATTTGCAGTGTTTGGTTTTTTACTATACCTACTGAATTTCGACGTTCGCGTTTGTGCGATGCTGAACAAGTCAAACTTTATCCAGAGTCCAAGTGTATTACACCTAGTGGATGGTGGAGTGGGGTGACGGGCTATTATGCGAATGGCGGGGGAATATCATGGGACTTCTCGTTGGAAGAGAATCAGCAATTGGAGTAGAGTAGCAGTCATAGCAGGGCGGTAGCAATATATAATATTAATTTAGGATGGCGCGAATAGCGAATGTTCATTCTAGTTGCTTTTTAACTAGCTTTTTTGTGCGATGCTGGATTCGGTCGATTGCAGATTGAGCGAATTCAATTTCTCAATGATAGCACATATGGAAAGTCTGCTGCTTTGCCGCAGTAAACACTAGCAACATATGTATGGTGACTAGGTCTACCCTCAATTATTTCCATAACGAAATTTCGCCCTTGTCATTAAAAAAACACTTCTGTATCTTTTACTGTAAGACTACTCTACTAGTCTACTACTACTATAGCTAGTAGCTGGGTCTACAGCACTTCTAGTAGTACTAGTCGTACTTTACATCAGTAGTACTCAGACGAGGAATATCGCCAGGAGTTGTACCTACTAGCTAGCTAGTAGTAGCTAGAGTAGCTACCGTAGCTAGCTAGTAGTAGTACCGTAGTACTCTACTTGTAGCTAGCTACTCGAGGAGCATTAGAGTTTCCCTCTACTTCTCGATGCACACTTGCATCCAAAGATTGTCATCTGCGAAAGTTGCTTACTGTAGCTACAGAACTTCGTGTACAAAACACAACACACTTGAACAAACCCAACACAACCAACCAGCTGTTAATGCTAACGATGAACGACACCAGCGGAAAGATCAATATATATGCTCCTACTTTGAATGAAGTTGAAGAGTCTGCGGTTCTTAAGTCTCTTCTGGGGCATGAGAGCAACTCCAATGGTGGTGGACAAATTTCGTTATTTTTCAAAACGATTTGGCAGGAGCAGTGTGCCAAGTTCCTGTGGAAAAATCGGCAAAGTTTGTTACAGGATAGCACCAAGTATAATCCCACAAATGTTGAATGTAATTTCTGGAATGATAGAGCTGTCAAAGAGAGTCCCCACGAAGAACTAGTACACCAAGGATGGCATGCACTGATTCAGTTGCTGGAAGCCGCTGGTTCCGACTTGACAGACGCGCCTCACACGGCACCCCTTCTTTTCAAAGAACAGACCAGTGTAACAAGTGAGCTGCAATCAACCTACCGCAATAATTTATTTGCTGCCTACCTTGATGGATGCTCTGTTGTACTGAACCATGCTGATTGGCGAAGTCCTTGGATTGCAGCCCTGTGCCAAGACTTACAACAAAGTTTCCCTCATGCCTACGCCAATGTTTACATAACACCTCCAGGATCTCAAGCCGTTGATGCACACGCCGATGATCGGGATGTTTTTGTCATTCAGGTTGCGGGGAAGAAATCCTGGAAGATATACGAACGTATTCCTATTCCCTATCCATATCCCGAGGAACAAGTGGGAAAGGCAGGCCTGGAAGTGCCAAAGGAGGTGTTAGATGGACCGTCTCTGATCGAAACAACGCTAACGCCAGGAGATGTCATATATATGCCGAGAGGATACGTACACGAGGCGCGAGCAGTTGCCGACGACTTTAGTTTTCATGTGACCGTTGCCTTGGCCACCCACGACTGGACATTGGCTGGAATCATGACGACTGCTACTCAACAAATATTGCACAGCGTAATTGACTACCGGAAAGCTATTCCTCACCGCATAGGGATGGGTGGTCCTCCGATGATTTTAGCGCAATCCATGGAGGCATTGCAACGGGAAATCCAAGATGCCTTCCAGTTGCTGCAAGAAAAGATCAACAGTGAAACTATTGCGAGCAACCAAGAGCTGAAATTCAAGAGGCACAATCAGCGAGTTTTCTCTGTGAGAATGAATCTGATGCACAACATGCGCTTTCCCACTACAAAGAATGGTAACACCAGCTTTAGTGTGGTAGGACCACAGGCTGCCATGCTCGTAGGACTGCATTCACGCATTCGACCTGCCAAGGACGATGAAAAGTTATCTGTCATGATGGATCAACCGCGAGGTTTACTAGTACGAGAGGAAGTAGCAGACGATATCATCCAGATCCTTACGGCGCTAAAAATGGCAAAGGATAGTACCGGGGTGGCAGTCAAGGATTTAAGGTCGATGCTTGATGCACGCAAGGGTGGCGGAAATTTGATTTGTCAGTTGACACTCTTGAGCTTCGTGAAAGTATGTGTCGCGCAAGGTGCCTTGGCTGTGGCCCGTCTAGCCTAACTTTTTCAACTACTGGAAGATTTGGTATAACAGGAGATACTACTAGCTAGTAGCCATCTACTCAACTTCTGTTAGCTACTCCCTCGGGTGGTACCTACTACTTAGCCAGAAGAGTACTCGGAGTAGTACTCCGCGCACGGAGTACTAGTAGTACTACTTCTAGCTACTACTACTACTACTCGTACAGTAGTACACTATGTAGTCGTTTGATACGTACTACTAGTAGTACAGTAGTACCAACAAATCGAAATAAATAATGTCGTGGTCGTGACAGTCGGGTTCAATGCAAGCTCTATGTCTGGCCGTCTGACCTGGCCTCAAAATTATTATGATTGTGTAGGGAGTGTTATTTTTTACACAAGTGCCACAATCATACTTTGTCAGTATTATTATTACACATCCACATCCTCCTAATCCATTGCGTCCCAAACCACACCTCTGCAATAGACTCTAGATCTGCAGTTGCAAAGCCAGGATAAAAGTCATCGACAACTACACAGCTCAGCAAAACATGTCCTCAGCACTTCTGACCGCTGCACGAAGTGGCCGATCGCTGGCCTCGACAGCCACTCGGTCCATGTGTCTGACAACAAATTTAGTTGAGTGGAAGCAAACGGCACCGGTCCATCGCACCCTTTCCACCAATACCGAACCGATTGTTGATGAAGATAAGTCATATAGTGGCAATAAGCAAAGCTTTGTCGAGAGTACAATCAACCCAGGCGAGTGGGATGCTAGTCGAACTGATCCTCTTCATCGCCCCAAGTACAATAGCAGAGCTAAAATCATCTCAAAGGAAGACTACATGCATCAACCCTCCGTCAGTTTTGAAGAACAGTACGACAGTTTTGCAGATGCCATGGTTACGTTGAGCTGGATTGATCACGACCAGCAAAAGCAAATTTACAGTCTCTACTTGACTTGGATGAAGAGAACCCAAGAAACACACGGCACAACAAGCCATGAATACGTCTGCCGCTTGTTGGGTCAGCGTTTCGATATTACGCCCTTTCGAGCGGCAGCTATCATTCAACTACAGCACAACGAGGAACAGTACAAGTTGAATGAGCCAGACCGACTGTTGTGTACCGAAGAGGCCAAGCTTATGGATGCCTACGTGAAGCATACCATTCAGGATGCGTATCGGAGTACAGGGGAAATTCCACCTGATAAATTTGTGGAACCGGTGGATCCCGATGGTGGTATGGAGTCTTACAAGACAATTGCTGTAGATGATTTGATGGACGTGGATCAACTGACCCGCGATGCCAATATCCGTGAACAAGAGCAGGCTCGATTGCTGATAAACGAACACCTTTACATTGAAGATAAAGACGACGAAGCACAAGTGATTCCTCTTTCCAAAGATACAAAGCGATGGGTAAAACAAAACGAAGAACTTGCTCAAAAGGCTAAGTCTGCGAAGCATTCGCCTACAGCCGAAGCAGCCGCCAAGCAAAAGGATAGTCCTCGGCCAAGGTGGAAGTTTGTCGCTCAAACCATTGATACCAAAGAGCTGGACCCCAGAAGCAAGTTTAGTCATTACAAGGACGGAAAGCGTCTTAGAGGACGTAAGCATCGTATGCGCTTCCAGCAGAATTGGGCGGAAAACACTATTATCGAAGAGGATGGCAAATTGCGGGCAGCCAATTTAGCTGAAGTCAAGCAGACGTCTTGGAAACCTGTACGACACGTCCAAGAATTCACCTACGGGACGCTTAAGAAAGGATGGTTGGATAAGACAGTGCGTAACAAAGAAAATGCTTGGGGGAAAAAAGACACTGTGGCTGAACTTCTAAAGCCTGAGGAAGCAGAAGAAGATGGTAGGAAGGGTAAAGAGGTCAAGGCCGTCGTTCTAGAGGAAAGTGGCGCAGAAGACAAGGACGACACAGACTTGTCCAGTAGTGATAGTGATGGCGTTGGAGGTGATGATATTTCCTCAAACAATGAAAGTGGTAATGATAACGGCAGTGAAAGGGAGGAGTCATCGGATGAATCGGATGATGATTCTGCCAAGAAGGAGGAGGACTCCAAAGATGGAGAAAAGAAGTAAATAAATATAAGCTCGTGTGCCACTATTGAGTACAGTGTCTTCACTTTTCTTAGTTTCGTAATAATTGTCTCAAATTGATCATTGATCGGTGCGAGAGTGCTTGCGACAAGTGACGGTTGGCTTAGCGACGACGTCCATTCCCGTGGCCACCAGCATTGCCGTAATGGCGACAGTTTCTGTGATTTTGGTTGGCATGGGGGCCTTCTCCATCCGACCCTGAAAGAGGCGGTGATCCTTCCTCCTCGATAACATTTCTCACTTATTCCCACAAAACGATAGAAATACGGCCTTTTCCATCTTGTTCCGAAGGTGGCAAAGCATTTATGCTGTGTTTCCAACTAATGTTGACATCCCGATCACAGGTGAAGACAACCTTGTTCGTCTGGCGCCTGGGGAAAGGATACGCGGACCGGTGGTGCTGTCGAAGGAGGAGGTTTCTCATCCGACGCACAGATAAACGCCAACTCTCGCGCGGCTCCGAAAGAGACTCTAACGGCAATGTTTTGATTCTTGGCATGCTTGGGGTAAAAAAGCCGCCGAATCATGGTGAAATGGTTTCCAATCACTGCTGTCTTCGTACCGGTTGAACCGCGTTCCAGCCGTTTCGGAATCGATATAAAAGTAGTCGCACAATTTTGTTAATGCTTTCTTGAATTTTTTTTATTCTTGCGGCGCCTTGCAAATCGAATGCGCTCCCTCGTGTTAGGAAATAAAGTCACTGCCTTTGACTCTCTTTTCCTGCATTTGAATGAGCTCTGAATAGTGGTGGAATGTGCTTAAAAGAATAAGCAGAAAGTCAGCTAGTGCTACATGTAGCATGTAGAGACCAAGACAAACAACTGTGACGTTACCCATTCCCAACTGGTAATAGATGTCCTAACTATCTTCTGAACCAAACAACTCAGAAACCACGATGACATCGTCGTGCGTGACAGGTTTGTCGAAGGTTGGGGCGTGGGGATTACCTACCGAGACACGCATGTCAGGTCTTATGAGGGTTGAGGCTGGGTCAAAGGGTCAAAGCCTGCCGTGTTGCGGCCAGCTCAATGCGACGAGGCCTTCTTTGTAATACGATTGGTAGGATCTTCGACACGGGGGTCCTTGCCAACGTCGGGAGGCAGATTTTCATTTTGGGTTGCTCTGCCACTAGTAAGGTCTGCTGCTTTCGTTCCTGCGGATGACGACGTTGGTTGTAGGTTGTAGGTACTGTTGTTGTCTCGACCATTAAATTCTCAACGGTCACCATTATCGAATAAAGCGAGCGAGATCGAAAATCTTTGATTAATTCTTCTAGCCGGTGACGATTATATCCTCGGCCGTAGTGGTTGCTGTATCGGCCGCTATTAAAGGAATCACGGTCTCGTGGATGATCATAGTGGCGCCGCCTGGAATCCTCAGGACTCAGGACATCTGCTGCCGATGCAGTAGTAGTCGTCCTCTCTGCGTCTATCACGCGGCGGCTGCTCGTAGCCACGATCACACACGCCTCAGGCGGAGTGATTCGGCATCTAATTTTCCCTTATCGAAGTTTGTGTGAAGAACTTACAGTATTATTTTATGAAGAATTGTCATTTATTTATTTATTTTCCCTTCTACTAGTAGGGTCTAGTCTACTACTAGCTAGTAGCCTATCTGGTACTAGTCCAAATTAAAATGTAGCGTTAAGGGTTACCCTCTTCGTCAACATGAAAACAACAACGAGAAAACACCTACTCGGAGTACTACTAGCTAGTAGACTACTACTTCTTCTACTACTAGCTACTTTTAGTAGTAGCTAGCAGTACCAGTACTACGTAGCTAGACAAACTCCTCCGATTGTAACCTAATATGAGAGCACACACAATAAAAAAGCTTAATGCGAGTTGTCTACCATAGCTAGCTAGTCTATGTTCTCATGATAAAAACGCGGGTGCGTGCACGTTTAGATTCCACGGTCTGCATGTTGACCATTCAAGAATCGTAGATGCTCCCTCTGCAGATCTTAAGTCCCGTGCAATAATCCAGTCACTACCGTTAATCAGTTTGATTTGATAGGTTAGCATTAACGAGCTTGAGATTTCCGATTAAGAAAGAGGAAAGTTTGAATCGGCCCGCTCGCAGAATCTTGAAAGCTCGTAATAACTTGGGGCAACAAACCAGTGAAAAATAATATCTTCTCCCGGGCAATCCTTTGGGCCAGGGCCGCAAGCCGCAACCACGTAGCCAGCTCATAATTCAGGATTAGTTTTCAGTTTTCATTCAACATGAAGCTTTCTACCGCCATTTTCACTCTGTCTGCCTTGGAATCTGCCTTGGCTGCTGCCCCGACCAGCGTTTACCATCCGGTTCGGGTGGACTACTACTCCATAGTGAACTCGGGGAGAGATCTTTCCGAAATGATGGAAACTCTATCCGGGGTTGGTTTGGTCTCCGTTACCAACTTCCCATCTTCCTTCAAGCAGTATAAGAAGGAAATACAGGCCTGGACTCATGCTTGCGCCACAAAATCTGCAGCCACCAAGGTCCATACGTTTGAGGACGGCACCAAGCGCTCGACAAGTAAGTTATTGGGTAGCAAGTAGGTGTCCTTTAAAGTTTACTACATTCTATTTTGCAATACTAATTCGTACGTATTTGCTCCTTCTTTACCTGCTTGCTTATCGACAGTGGCAACCCACAGTATCCCAGGGCCCGGTGGTATCCAGGACATCTTCCATGGAGATGCTACCGAGTGCACCAACTTCGACAAGGCCAGCAAGGGATTCCGTGCGGAAGTCGACCATGTTACCCGTGCGTTTGCCTCACGTATCAGTGATGGGTGTCTTCCTGATCAAACGAAGAACCTGCTTGAAACCAAGAGTGAAGCCCATACATTCCGTACGGTCTTCGATGTCGTGGACAATGGAGAGCATCTTGAGCACTTCCATGATTATCAGGGATCCTCCGCTCCCAATGAGACAACTGTCGAGTGGCACACGGACCAAGGTCTCTTCTTGGCCTTTACACCCGGTGTCTTGACTGAACAGGGCAAGCTTCTCGAAGAGACGGAGGGTTTCTACATTGAGTTGGCCGACAAAAGTCAGCATCTAGTGCAGTTCGGCAAGGACGATGACTTGATCTTCATGCTGGGAGACGGGATGAATCAAGTAGTGAATCCGAGCCTTAATGGACGTCATCTTCGTGCTGTTCCTCACGCCCTTCTTATGCCAACTCATGGCGAGAACCAGTCTCGTGTCTGGTACGGTCGCATGGTGCTCCCTCCTGTTGACGCGGTTCACCCACAGCACGGCGAGACCTTTGGTCGGCTCCGTCAACTCCTTATTGAGTCTACAACATCTGCAGCTACGGATGATGAAGCTCTGGCTCTTGGGTGCTCCTCCTCTTCGATCTTTACTCATGCCCGTCAGCTCGAGGAGGCTTCGTGTGAGGAAGGCACTCTTTTCTGCTGGCATCGTTGCATGGTAACTGCTGATCACGAAGTGTCCGAGGATATTTGCTCCGAGGAAAACCTCGACTTGAGCTGCGTTAATCCTCGGGGTCAACTTTGGGACGATTCCCATGGCGATTGGTTCGTACAAAATTTCTGTCGTGATGTGATCTCGTCTATGTTGTGATTTTGCGAAAGATTTAAAGCTTACACTCTCTGAAACGTTTCTCTCGTATAGGTTCCCCGGCTGCGTCAATGCCTCTGAGGCGGTAATTGGAACACCCTTTGACCCCTTGCCTGACTACCCTCGTAGCGAGGAAGAGTGCACGGAGATTGCTCACAGTACTTTTGTGGAGCGTAATGCTGCCAATTACGAGTTTGCGAGTGACCTCACCAATGGTGGGACGTTCTACTGGTCCGTTAATGGAGATAAAATCAAAGGAATGATTTCCTACAATGGCCTTCTCGGTTATCTTGGCTGGGGATTTTCTGGAAATGGTTCTCACAATGAGATGCAACGCGCCATTATCATGATGGCCAGTCCTAGTTCCGTCTATTCTGCCAAGACCGGTTTCGACTTTGATTTTGAGCCTAGCGTTGATGAATACATGATCGGAATGGAATTGGCGTTCCGTCACTGGCAGACGCCTGTTACCTCTACCGCTCGTAATACTGGCGCTAGCGCTTCAGGATCCTACCAAGTTGTAGAATCGGATTGTTTCACTTCCGTTACCTTTGAAACTCCCGGTATCTACAATACTACCTTTAACATCAACGGAACTGACCGTTTGATTTGGGCCGCCAACGGCGAAGACATGTTTGCTGGATACCACGGTGACTCGCGCGGCATTTTCGAAGTCAACTGGAAAACTGGTGCGCTCAAGATGATCAACAAAGCCGAAAAGGAGACCGCAGAGGAGAAGGAAGTAGAGGACCACGAAGGACACGATCACTCTGAAGAATCCTTGAACGAAGCTTCGGCTGGTACTGTTGCTGCCTCCTTGGCTTCATCGGTCCTGTTTTTTGGCATTTTCTCTGTGCTTTAAAAAAATGCCGAGTTTACCCATCCTCCGGGACGGTTCGTCTTCGATTCGTACACTGTATAGAATATAGAGAACTAATCCGCGTGATGATGTAGTTGAAAAAAATTATGTTGAAATAAATTCACTTGTTTGGACACCGCATCTTCTATCGTCAGTCGCATGAGATAAACAATCAGTATACTATGAGCTCTTCAGCCACAGCTAATTCTACTACTATTACGGTGGGTGTAAAAGGTTGTCCGGGACTGTTTGATATAATAATATGAAGTCGAGTGCGAGTGCTACATTACTCTAGTAAAAATTCCTCAAGTCGTGCTGTACGTTACACCGATTTCGTACTGTAGCTAGCTACTACTCGAGTAGTAGGTACTCCTACTGCGTAGAGTAGTCTACTCCTAGTAGTAGTAGACTACTAGCTAGTGGCTAGCTAGTAGCTAGTAGCTAGAGTAGTACGAGTACTTCGTGGTAGCAGTCCACCACCAAATTGCACAAAGAGTTTGGTAGTACAGTAGCTACCAGAAGTACAGTAGTCGTAGCTACTCGTTCTACTAGTACTAGTACTACTAGCTGCTACTAGCTAGAGTAGTAGTAGAGTAGTCTACTACCGTACTACTAACAATCCTGCCTACTAGAGTACGACTTACTACTCTAGAGTACTTCTTAGTATTACTAGTACTACTACTACTACTAGTAGTAGCTAGCTAAGACTAAACTAATAGAGTAATAGTGTACTTCTAGCTAGTAGTAGGCAGTACCGCCCAGGTAGTAGTAGTAGTACAGTAGTAGTACTAGTTCTAGCTACAGTAGTACCAGGTAGAGGTAGGAGTAGGAGTAGGAGTCTACTCGTCTAGCTCTAGCTAGCTAGCTAGTAGTAGTAGAGGGTACCAGGTAGTAGTACTAGTAGTACTACTACTCTACTACTACTACTACTATTACTACTGTAGCTAGTAGTCTAGTACCGGTAGTAGTACTAAAAGAGGTTATGGATCCATATGTCAAACTTTAAGAAAAGCACAACTGACTTGAAACTTCTCGTGAATTCAGAATACAGTCTTGCTGAAATGAGATTACCAGTATTACAGTACGGGAGCAAATTTGAATTCTGCCTCACTTCCTCTTCACTCAAATACAGCATGCTTTGAGCTTTGAGCCTACGCGCACTGTACAACTCAACAAGATAAAAACATATCAGCCTAGTATAATGTTCTCCAACTACTTTTCCAACAAGCCTGTTTCGGAAGTCTCGCCAATGCTGGCTAGACGTGCTGTCCGCCAGCAAACTTACAGAGTTGCTCCATCTCTGAACGCGCAGGGAATCACTCAAACAACCCAAGATGTCGTCCAACACACCTTCCGAAATTTACAACGATTGAACGAAAGTGCCCCCTACAGCTTTCGTGTTTTGGGGTTGATTGGAGGTGTGGCAATGATAACTTCCAACGCTGTCTTACTGCCGGGTCGGCTATTAACGCTGTACTGGACCGATGCCATTTTAAGCTTGTACAGTCTTCTGTTTGGAGTAATTGTGGTAATTCTGGAGTTGGAAGCACCTCAGCCACCTTCTCCCACCGCGGAAGCCTACAGTTCACTACAACAGGGAATTCGGACGTACGCCAAGTTTTTGGAATTCACCTGGGGAAAAGGGGCCTTGTACATATTTGTGGGGTCTCTGCAAGCGGCCAAATCCAATTTGGTAGACGTGATCGTTGGAAGCTTTTTAATGATAGTGGGAATGATCACAGTTGCGGCTGGTATTAAAACAGCTCACAATTTGGGCCAATTTCGCATGACCATTGACAATGAAAGCGATTTGAGGCGAAAGTTTGACACGTATTCAAATGGCAAGGCACACTTGACCTTGGCAGAATTACAGTTGTGGATGAAGGATGCTGGCTTTGTCATGTCGGGCAATGAAAGTGTAAGTGCGTATCTCGCGATCAACAAAAAGTTTGATGATCACTTGTCTTACGATGAAATGGTGGAATGGTGTATTCTACCTCAATGTGGGAATTTGGTTTAGACAAATACTCCGTTTAGAGTTTGGGTGTTGCATCATTGGCGATTATGATCAGCCAGGAATTGATTCAGTAATAGAGTACAGGAAATGTAAATTCTAGCTTGTTCCTTTAGAATCTTATTGCGATGATAGCTTTGCCACACCTGCTAATTAATCACTGTCCTCCGGAATAACTCGCTTTTTGCTGGAAGAGGGCGAAGCCTTCTTGGTCGAGTTGCTGGGCGCCTCCAACGCTTGTTCCATAGAAGCAACATCCGAGTCAGAATCTTCTTGAGATTCCTTGGATATACCGACTGAAACTTTACGCCAAGCTTTCCGCTTTTTCTCTGGCGTCTTCATAGACGTCCGCCATTTCTTGTTGCGAATACCGGCTATCCAGTAGTCCTCTTCTGACTCGGAATCGTCCTGCATTCCTTCCGGAATGTAAACATCATCTTGCTCGCTCACTTCGTCGTCACTGGACCGATAAGAACCACAGATCTCACCTGCCATCTGTCGATAGCGTGCGGCCAGTGCTTCGTCGTATTGACGATCGGCTGCAGCTTCTTTTCGGTCAAAATTGAAGTGTGCGCTTGGCTTTTCGCTCTCCTCGTCACTGTCGTCAGCCAAGAAATCGTTCAAATCGTCGCCCGTTGATTTGGAAAATGGGCTTACAATGACACGCCATAAATTCTCAGCTTGGTCCTGAAATGAGCGAAAATACACTTCCGCTGCCTCCAACGGATTATCATCGTCGAGCCCACTACGTTGTAGGGGATGTTCTCGGTAATACTCTGGATGCTGCATGTGGTACAAGAGGTAGTTAAAACGTGCACTATTTCCATCGTACCAGTACCGTCGCATATCTCCTTGTTTTGTTCTACCGTACGTTCTATCGTTGGCCAAGAATCTTTGTAGGAGTCCATCTTGGGTCCGAACCTGCAGTGCCATTTGGAAAATGGGGTAGAAGCTAAGAAAGTCGAGAGGAGAAGTACACGGTTCCGGCAGAGCAAGGCCGACAACGCACCTTGTATCTCATAAATACCTGATTGTCAATATTGGCAGTTTTACACTGGTGGTCTTGTCTCAAGTGCTGCTTGACTTGTGATATTCGCTTGAAACAAAAGGCCGCCGCAATGTCAAAGTCGTCATTATCCACACTTCCCAAGACTGTCATCGGGTCATATAAAAACTCATGCGGTATTTCAATTTTTTGGACATTCCTTGACTCTGCTATACGGTGATGGGCGACACAATAACACAGAGGACAGGGATACACATCTTGGCTGCCCATACTGCGAACCATAAATTCATTCAAGTTTTCCATGAATCCGGCAGAGTCGTCATGAGCTTCAGTAAAATTGACAAAATACTCTCGAGTGTTCCCGTCGTTCTCCTCGTCGTCACTACTAGTGGATGTTACCTTTGTGGTGACCTTGGATATTTTACGTCGCTTATAAAAATCTCCGTTCAAATCCAATGCCGCGCGACCAAATCTGGAGGCCACTTGATCCAAGAGTTCATCGGACATGGCAGAGCGGAAATGAGGTGGTTGGAGAAAGGTTAACTGCTTCTCATTGCTCAAATAATCTTTTCTGTATTGAGGGTGCTGGCTCGCGGTAGCAATTTTGTGTAAAGTCTCTAGTGCAAAGCAGTGACGGGATTTGCCATCGGGCACAATGAAACAAACGTGAATGTGAGGCAGCGGTTCTGCCGTGATTACATCATGAGTGCTTGGACAGAGCGATAAAATTGGTCGCGATTTTATTTTCAGTTGACCATCGGTAGATCGTTCTTCGCGGCTAAGCCGAGCTTTTGTCGGAGTTGGTTTGATCTCTGCATCACTATCGCTGTCGAAATGATCGTTAGCAGTTGCACTCTTCCGTCTCAATGGACTTTGTTGTGCCGATTCTATATTGTTTTGGTAGTCGTCATCGTCAGAAGAATCACTTTGCTCGTCTGCACCAAAATCATTATCATCAACCTTTCCAATAGAAAAATTCGTCTTCTTCGTGTTGGCATCAGTGGCAATATCTATGGAGTCGTCAGCTGAAAAATCAACAAATTCGCTATCCATCGTGGCGTCATCATTTTCTTGAATTTCATCACCAGGTCGGAATTCTTCATCATCGGAATCAGCCTTCTTCTGATTTCGCCTCTTAGGCTTTGTTTTCCGCAAAAAGTTAGATTCATCATCGTCTTGGCTATCATCATCTTTGTCTTCTGCTGCCTCTTTATCTTGTCGATATCGAAGTTGATTGATTTTGGCGGTCGCTTTGGCGGCCGATGCTCTAGCGCGAGAAGTTGAAAACGGAGTAGATACAGACTGGTTCAAATAACTACTTTCATCGCTTTCACTATCATTAAATTCAGAATCGCTACTGCCTTTGTCAACGTAAGTTTTAGTCACTCGACTCGCTCGTTGGCTTCGCTGTGATGATCTAGAGATCTCACCGGCATCATTTCGGGGCTTGGACTCGGCAGTGTTCTGCTCTTCGCTCTCTTCTTCATCATGATTACTGCTTTCATCGGCACTATCATACTTTCGAACAGGTTTACGAGCGCGAGAAGGAGCTCTTGGCGTCTTCTTTGCCTTGAGTCTCCCATGTTTCTTGGCAGGAGCTGCCTTTCGTTTTTTTGAGGTTTTGCCTAAATCTTCGTCGTCTCCTTCGTCAAATGATTCGTCTTCGTCGTCATCTCCTTCCTGGTAGTCGTCATCGTCATCTTTTGGCTCTGGTTCGGACTCATCGCTGCTTGGGAGCTCGGCTAATTCTTCCTCGTCTAATACGGCCTTCATTTTTTTCTTTACAGGAGATTTCTTCTTGGGCGACGATCGTATCTTGGGCTTGATTTCCTCGTAGTAGTCTACTTTTTTTGCTTCGCCTTCGACATCAGCATTGTCGTCCTCCGATGATTCAATAATCGGATCCCTTGTCTGGCTTCGTCCACGGTCAATCTTGGCACGCAGAGACGACATGGCTTATCTCCGCGAAAGAACTGCAGCTTCTTAACTAAGCCCACGGCTAATCAATTGAATGAGGCCTATTGATGGATTCGATCTCACAGCACGAAGGCCAGTCGTATGGTTCAGGACCAAGTGGTCGTGTTTTGGATCGTAAAAGAAGCGCAGAAATATGAGATCTTTAACAGCCGATTCGAACGTAGATTTTGGTTGTTTGTTGTTGCTTGCTGCTCTGGTAGGGATTGACCAAGTCACGATCACAACATCGTCATTTTTTGTCATCACCAAAACCCAGGGGATGTGTTGTCACCAATCGAGGGATATCCCTACCCCGGGATTTCCAAAACTGCCCCAGAATGGGGGAAAACACAATCCCAGGGTTGTTTTTGGAAGTAGCATTTGTTGGGCTTGAGTAATATGAACCGTTATTTTTAACAGCATGTGATCTACTAATTACTATCATCTCAGTGCGATTTTATTAAATAATGGCCCATTGGCTGCCAATAAAAATAAAATGGCCAAGAAGAAGCACTTTTAAGCTAGCATTTAACAGGTAGCTGCTGAACCCCTTTTATTTAATTCCAATAAACGTATTTATTCAATTATTCTAGTGTACTGTTTTACCTACTGTAAACTTATTCTCAATTGTATGTATCATTAAACTAAAATGGTCAAGCCCTTTTGAGCTAGTATTTAACAGGTAGCTGCTGAACCGCTTTAACTTAATTCATTTGCAAATTATTCGAATAAACATATTAGTCTATACGTGTATTAAAATAAAATGGTCAAGCCCTTTTAAGCTAGTGCACTAGTATTTCACAGGTAGCTGCTGAACCACTTGTTTAATTTAATTCATTCGAATAAACGTATTCTTTATTCAATTATTCTAGTGTACTGTTTTAACTACAGTAAACTTCTTATTCTCAATCGTATAAAAAAATGTATTAAAATAAAATGGTCAAGCCCTTTTAAGCTAGCATTTAACCAGTAGCTGCTGTGCAGCTGAACCACTTTAATTTAATTCATTACTAGTAGTTAAGCTGTTTGGTTTGAAAATCGTACCGTTATTGCTAGTAGTTGTATTAAAATAAAATGGTCAAGCCCTTTTAAGCTAGCATTTAGCCAGTAGATGCTGAACCACTTTAATTTAATGCTACACAAATTCCAATAAACATACGTTTATTCGTCTTTCTTGTGTATTAAAATAAAATGGTCAAGTGCACAAGCCCTTTTAAGCTAGCATTTAACAGGAGCCAGGTAGCTGCTGAACCCCTTTAAGAATTTAATTCATTCGAATAAACGTATTACTAGTAGTTAAGCTGTTTGGTGTGACGAAAATCGTACCGATATTGCCAGTTGTAGTATTTTGTTTGTGTATTAAAATAAAATGGTCAAGCCCTTTTAAGAAGCTTATATTTAACAGGTAGCTGCTAAACCACTTTAATTTAACTCATTTATTCCAATAATATTCGTTGGTGTATTAAAATAAAAATGGTCAAGCCCTTTTAAGCTAGTAGCATTTAACAGGTAGGTGCTGAACCACTTTAATTTAATTCATCTAAATACAATGTAGCTAACATTAAACTATTCATTCCGAATATAAGCATCAAATACATCCCGTGATTTTTCAATATCCCGGAATTGGTGATCATCACTAAATCGTCAAACAAGCCCGGGATTTGGATATCCCGGGAAATTGGTGCACAGCCCCGGGAATTTTCCATATCCCGGGAATGGTGATAACAGATGGCTGCTACCCCGGGAGATTTGGGACAGGGTAGTCTTAGATATTTCCAAGGAGAATTTTGATACTTTTGCCTCAGTATTGAGGACAGTTATTTTAACTGCTTTTAAATGTAAAAGTTACTAAATAGTGCAATACACCACTTTTACTACGGGTTAAAAGCCGTACAGCGAACAACTGTGCGTCCCTAAGCGGTCGGCATACAGCCGTCCACGTCAGCTAGCGTCAAGGGTTTTCCCCTACTAGGG
>Ga0100391_1001789_pt1 | contig 23417 bp, 27 predicted proteins | sample CryGeymeta201515_FD_81541 | JGI IMG/M metagenome (GOLD analysis project Ga0100391, IMG submission 81541) | Groundwater microbial communities from Crystal Geyser aquifers in Utah, USA - Crystal Geyser metaG 2015-15 | ecosystem: Environmental > Aquatic > Deep subsurface > Groundwater | place: USA... | reverse complement strand
GGGGGGGGGGGGGGGCGGGCCCTCCCACCCCCCCAACACATGGACAGGCCCGGCTGACCGCGCACTCAGGCCGCCACAAGCACCCCGTGCTCCATCCGCACCACGCGGTCCATCCGGGCGGCCAGCGCATGGTTGTGGGTCGCGATCAGGGCCGACAGGCCGGTTCCCCGCACCAGATCCATCAACACGTCGAACACCGTGTCGGAGGTCGCGGGATCAAGGTTGCCGGTCGGCTCGTCGGCCAGCAAAAGCGCGGGCGCATTGGCCAGCGCCCGGCAGAAGGCCACGCGTTGCTGCTCGCCTCCGGACAGTTCCGCCGGACGATGCGTCGCGCGGTCCGCCATGCCGACGCGCGACAGCAGATCTTGCGCGCGGGCCTCCGCCTCCGCCCCGCCGATCCCGTGGGCCAGTTGCGGCAGAACGATATTTTCCGCCGCCGTGAATTCCGGCAACAGGTGGTGGAACTGGTAGACGAAGCCCACCTTGCCCCGCCGCGCCGCCGTGCGCGCCCGGTCGGAGGCCCCGCTCAGGTCCTCTCCCGCGATCACGACCCGCCCCGCATCGGCGCTGTCGAGCAGCCCCGCGATATGCAGCAGGGTCGATTTGCCCGCACCCGACGGTGCGATCAGGCCCACGATCTCTCCCGCCGCGATGGTGATGTTCGCTCCGCGCAGCACCGCGATCCGGTTCGGCTTGCCGCGATTGTAGACCTTCTCGATCCCCTCCAGCACCAGCGCCGGGTCCCGCGACGCCTCATTCATAGCGCAACGCCTCCACCGGGTTCATCCGCGCCGCGCGCCGCGCCGGGAAGATCGTCACCCCGAAACTCAGCCCCAGCGACAGGATCACCGCACTCAGCACATCGGCCCATTCCAGCCGTGCGGGCAAGGCCGAAATCAACCGCACCGACGGGTCCCACACGCCCCCCCCGGCGATGAAATTCACCAGGCTGAAAATCGGATCGATCCAGATCGCGAAGGCGCAGCCCAACGCCACCCCCGCCAGCGTCCCCGCCACCCCGATGGCCGAGCCGCACAGGAAGAAGATCCGCAGGATCGAGCCTTCGCTCAATCCGATGGTGCGCAGGATGCCGATATCTCTGCTCTTGTTCTTCACCAGCATGATCAGCCCCGACACGATGTTCATCGTCGCGATCAGCACAAGGATCGACAGGATGATGAACATGATGTTGTCCTCCATCTGCAAGGCCGTCAGGAAGGCGCCGGAACTGTCCTCCCATGTCCAGACCTGCACATCGCCGCCCGCCTGCAACAGCGGCAGGATGTATTGGCTGATCTGCTCCGGGTCGGCCACCGTCACCTGCACCTCGTCGGCCACGCCGTCGCGGTTGAAATAGCTCTGCGCCTCACCGAAGGGCAGGTAGACACGGGTGCGGTCGATGTCCCAGCGCCCGACCTGGAAGATGTAGACAATCTCGTAGGTGGACACGCGCGGCGAGGTGCCGAAGGGCGTGCGCGCCCCATCGGGCGAGATCAGGCGGATGCGATCGCCCACCGTGGCGCCCAATTCGCGCGCCACGCCCGATCCGATGGCGATGCCCGGCCCCATGCCCTCGCCCGTTTCCAGACCGAATTCGCTCAACAGGCCCTGGCGGAACTCCGGTTCCGCCACCAGCGGCACGGTCACAAGGTCCTGAGGCTCGATGCCGATCACCTCGACGGCCGAGTTGCGGCCATTGTAGCTCGCCAGCACCTGCCCCCGGATCACGGCGGCGGCATGCGCGACCCCGTCGACCGCGCGCACCGCATCGGCCACGGCCGCGTAATCCTCCAGCGTCCGATCCACCCTGCCAGCCTCGTTGACCTCGGCGATGTCGTAGATCGCCACGTGGGGGTTGGCGCCAAGGATGATGCCGACGAATTCATGCCGGAAGCCCGATCGCACGGCCAGCGTCGCGATCAGCGCCATGACCGCCAGCGCGATGCCGATGAAGCTGATCCATGTCATCGCCGACACGCCCCCGTCGGTGCGGCGCGCGCGCAGGTAGCGCCAGGCGATGAGGACTTCGAAATTCGAGAAGGGCACGGGCGTTCCATCTGGTCTGGGGCGGCGGCGCCAATCCATCAGGGTTGGCGGCGAACCGCAACCACCTGATGGCGCCGATGGCCCCACTTCGGCGGAAAAGGCACCTTGCAGCGGCGCGGGCAGTGGTGAAAACTGAAGTCATGGGACACGCCTTTCGCTGGCTGATCGCGCATCGCCTCCGGGTCTTCGGCCTCTACGCGCTCGTGTTGGGCGCGCTGGCATTGTCCTATCCCGTGCTCAGCCCCCTCGGCTGGGGTGAGGTGGCGATCTTCACCGCCATAGTCGTGATCGTGGGCACGGAATTCGGGCAAGTGATCCACAACGCCCGCGACCGCGCGGCGCGCGGCGTCAGCCTGATCGACCGGGTGGTGGCGGAAAAGACCCGCGCGGCGCAGGCGAAACCCGCCGCGTCGGCACCTGCCATGATCGACCATACCGGCGTGAGCGTGCGGGATTTCGCCCGCGCCAAGGCCTTCTACACCGCCGCCCTCGCGCCACTTGGCCATGGCTACCTGCACACCGTTCCGCCCGAACAGACCGGCGGCGTCGCAGTCGGCGGGTTCGGCCGGGAGCGTCCGCAATTCTGGATCTCCGAAGGCGCGCAGCAGACACCACCGATCCACCTCGCCTTCGGCGCGTCCACGCGCGCGCAGGTCGATGCGTTCCACGCCGCGGCGCTGGCTGCGGGTGGCACCGACAACGGCGCGCCGGGCCTGCGCCCACACTACCACGCCGACTACTACGGCGCCTTCGTGCGCGACCCCGACGGCCACAATATCGAGGCCGTCTGCCACGGCCCCGCCCCGTCCTGAGGCCGCCGCCCTTGACGCCCGCGCCGTTTCGCGCGCATCAAACCCGAGCCGGAGGAACCGCACGCCATGCACAATGCCATCATTACCGGATCGGGCCTGTTCACGCCTGATCAAAGCATCTCCAACGATGAGCTCGTGGTGGCCTTCAACGCCTATGCCGACCGCTGGAACGCCACCCATGCCGCCGCCATCGCCGCCGGAACGGCCGAGGCGATGGCCCATTCCTCGTCCGACTTCATCCGCGACGCCTCCGGGATCGAGCGGCGCTTCGTGCTCGACAAGGCCGGCATCCTCGACCCCGAAACCATGCATCCCCGCCTGCCCGAACGCGCCGATGATACCCTCTGCGTGATGGCCGAAATCGGCGTGGATGCCTGCCGCAAGGCGCTGGCCATGGCGCATGTCGCCGCCGCCGACGTGGACGCCGTCATCTGCGCGGCCTCCAACCACGAACGCGCCTATCCCGCCATCGCGATCGAGATCCAGCAGGCGCTGGGAACCAGCGGCTTCGGCTTCGACATGAACGTCGCGTGCTCTTCCGCCACCTTCGGCATCCAGGCGGCGGCGGACATGATCCGCGCGGGTTCCATCCGCCGCGCCCTTGTGGTGAACCCCGAGATCTGCTCGGCCCATCTCGAATGGCGCGACCGCGATTGCCACTTCATCTTCGGCGATGTCGCCACCGCCCTCCTGCTTGAACGCGACGATCTTTCGCAAACCCGCGGCTTCACCATCCGCTCCACCCGCTGCGCCACCCAGTTCTCCAACAACATCCGCAACAACAACGGCTTCCTGCGCCGCACCCGCGAGGGCCACATGGCCGACCGGCGCGACATGCTGTTCATGCAGAACGGGCGCAAGGTGTTCAAGGAAGTGCTGCCGCTGGTCTCTCAGCACATTGCCGCACATCTCAAGGACGAGGGCGTCCAGCCCGACCATCTCAAACGCCTCTGGCTGCACCAGGCCAACAAGGCGATGAACGACTACATCGGCAAGCGCGTGCTGGGGCGCGATCCTGCGCCCGGCGAACAGCCCAACATCCTGCAGGACTATGCCAACACCTCCTCCGCCGGGTCCATCATCGCCTTCGCGAAGCATTCGGACGACCTCGCCCCCGGCGATCTGGGGCTGATCTGTTCTTTCGGCGCGGGCTATTCCGTCGGCTCCGTCATCGTCGAGCGGCGCGCCTGATCCACCGCAAAGCGCCGGTTACGCTGGCGCCCGCGCCCTGCTAAGCTCGTCCAAGATGCGCGAACGCCCCTCGGACCCGAACCCCTACAGATCATTCATGACCAAAGCGAAACCGAAAAAGAAGCCGCTGATCCTGATCGGCTGGCAGGAACGCATCGACCTGCCGGTGCTTGGCCTGACCAACATGATCGCCAAGATCGACACCGGCGCGCGCACCTCGGCGCTGCACGCGACCGACATCACCCGTTTCGACAAGGACGGCGCGGCCTGGGTGCGCTTCCATACCCGCTTCGATGACGATGTCCGCGACACATGGGTGGAATGCAGGATCCACGAAACCCGCCATATCAAGAACACCAGCGGCGTGCCCCAGGACCGCATCGTGATCCGCACCAAGTTCCGCATCGCGGGCCATCTGTGGAGCATCGACCTGTCCCTGACCGACCGCGAGAACATGCGCTTTCGCATGATCGTCGGCCGCTCGGCGCTGCGCAATCACCCCATCGCGGTGCACACCCAGCGCCGCCTGCTCACCGACCGCGACCGCCTGACCCTGACCCCGACGCCCCCCTCGACAGCAAGGATCGCCCCATGAAGATCGCCATGCTCGCCCGCAATCCGAACCTCTATTCCCATATCCGCCTGAAGCAGGCAGCCGAGGAGCGGGGGCACGAGTTGAACATCATCAACACCCTGCGCTGCTACATGAACATCGCCGCGCGCCGCCCCGAGATCTATTACAACGGCGAAAAGCTGACAGGCTATGACGCCGTGATCCCGCGCATCGGCGCTTCGGTCACCTTCTACGGCACGGCGGTCCTGCGCCAGTTCGAGATGGCGGGCGTCTATCCGCTGAACGAATCCGTCGCCATAGGCCGGTCGCGCGACAAGCTGCGCTCCTTGCAGTTGCTGTCGCGCGAAGGCATCGGCCTGCCGGTGACGACCTTCGCCCACGATCCCAAGCAGACGGAAGAGGTGCTGAAACTGGCCGGCGGCGCGCCCATCGTCATCAAGCTGCTGGAAGGCACGCAGGGCATCGGCGTGGTTCTGGCCGATACCAACCGTTCCGCCAAATCGGTGGTAGAGGCGTTTCGCGGCGCGGGCGTGAACATTCTGCTGCAGGAATTCATCAAGGAAGCGGGCGGCACCGATATCCGCGCCATCGTGGTTGGCGGCAAGGTCATCGCCGCGATGAAGCGCACCGGCGCAGAGGGCGATTTCCGCTCCAACCTGCACCGGGGCGGCTCGGCCCAGGTCATCAAGCTCTCGCCGGAAGAACGCTCCATCGCGACCCGCTCCGCCAAGGCGATGGGGCTGAATGTCTGCGGTGTGGACATGCTGCGCGCCAACCATGGCCCCGTGGTGATGGAGGTCAATTCCTCCCCCGGTCTGGAGGGGGTGGAAAAGGCCACCGGCCTCGACATCGCGGGCAAGATCATCGAATTCATCGAAAAGAACGCCAAGCCGAACGCCACCAGGACCAAGGGCAAGGGCTGATCCATGCCGGGCAGTCGGCCAGCTTTCCAAATCGGAACCCACAGCGTCGCTGCGGGGACACGGGCCACCGTGGACCTGCCCGTCAGCACGCTGTCCGACCACACGCCCGTGTCGATGTCCGTCCATGTCATCCATGGCAAGCAACCGGGGCCGACCGTCTTTGTCAGCGCGGGCGTGCATGGCGACGAGATCATCGGGATCGAGATCCTGCGCCGGGTTCTGAAGACGCCCACGCTCAAGACCCTGCGCGGCACCTTGCTGGTGATCCCCATCGTCAACGCCTTCGGCTTCATCAACAAGTCGCGTTACCTGCCCGACCGCCGCGACCTGAACCGGTTCTTTCCGGGAACCGAGGGCGGCTCGCTCGCCTCGCGCCTCGCGCATCACTTCATGGCCAATATCGTGGAGCGCAGCGATCTGGGCATCGACCTGCACTCCGCCGCCATCCACCGCATCAACTATCCCCAGATCCGCGTCTCGCCCAAAAGCTCGCGCGCGCGCGACCTGGCCGAGGTCTTCGGCGCACCCGTCATCATGGAAAGCCCGGTGCGCGACGGAAGCCTGCGCGGCTCGGCCGAGGCCGTCGGGACCGAGATCCTGCTCTACGAGGCGGGCGAAGGCCTGCGCTTCGACGATTTCGCGGTGCGCGTGGGCCATGCCGGTATCCTGCGCGTGCTGCGCCAGATGGGCATGATCTCGGCCAAGGGCGTGGCCCATGCCAAGACCAAGCCGCAATTCTGCCCCGCCAGCAAATGGCTCCGCGCGCCGATGGGCGGCCTGCTGCGCACCTACCGCACCGATGGCGACCTTGCCCATGAGGGCGATCTGCTCGGCTCCGTCTCCGACCCCTTCGGCGACACCGACAAGGACATCGTGGCGCCCTTCGACGGCATCATCGTGGGCCGCGCCACGATGCCGGTGGTGAACGAGGGCGACGCGGTCTTCCACCTCGCGCGGGTCGCATCGGTCCGACACGCCGAAACCGCGATGGAGGATCTGACGACGCAACTGGCCGACGATCCGATGTTCGACGAGGACGAGATCCTGTGATTTCGGGGGCGCACCAAGCGGGCCATCGGCCCTGATCAAATCCTTGCAAATTGGTTAAGATTTTTTTATATTGCAATAAAATCAATAGCTTGAGAAGCTTATCACGCGTGATAACTCGCGATCAGCGGCGGCTATCCGCCTCCAGCCGCAACTTCATTTCCACCAGCACCTTCTGCAGCGCCAGCGTCTCCTCCAGCAACTTGCGCGCCTCGTTGATGGAGATGACACCGTCTTCGATCGAGACGTGGTATTCCCCCATCAACAGCGCGAACCGCTGGCTCAACTCGATCACGTTGGTATTCACGCTTCCCTTGGTATCGTTCCGCATCGAATTGCGCCGATCCGACCCATAGGACATCTGCCCTCCGTTCAACTCGGCCAGCGCCGCCGTAACGTGGGGAAACGACGCCGCCGCCTCCAACGCCGCCACCGCATCGACCGGCATGAAACGGTCGGCATGCTCGTCGGCCTCCGAGAAATAGCGGCCCAACGTGGCCTTCGATCGCCCCGTCAATTCGCACGCCTTCGCGTAACCCACATCCTTGATCAACCGCTCCGTATGGCGCTTGAGGTAACCCTTCGCCGCGTCGCCCATGCCCGATCCCTTCGTTTGCGCAACAAAACCCGCTTTGTGCCGACCCGTCAACGCCTTGCCAGATGCGCCGTCTTGGGCCAAACCTCCCGCCATGGCCAAGCTGTACTTCCATTATTCGACGATGAACGCGGGCAAATCGACCCTGCTGTTGCAAGCCTCCTACAACTACATCGAACGTGGGATGCAAACTTACCTGCTGACGGCGAATTTCGATGACCGGGCGGGCGCGGGCCGGATCGGCAGCCGCATCGGGATCGAGGCCGAGGCCGATACCTATACCCAGCGCGACGATCTTTTCGCCCGGATCTCCGCGCGGCTGGACGCCGGCCCCTGCGCCTGCGTCATGGTTGACGAGGCGCAATGGATGACGCGCGCGCAGGTCTGGCAACTGGCCCGCGTCGTTGACGATCTTGGCGTCCCGGTGATGTGTTACGGGCTGCGCGTGGATTTCCGGGGCGCGCTGTTTCCCGGCTCCGCCGCCCTCCTCGCGCTTGCCGACGAAATGCGTGAGGTCCGCACCATCTGCCATTGCGGGCGCAAGGCCACCATGGTGATCCGCGTCGATGCGAACGGCATCGCCCTGACCGAAGGCGCACAGGTGGAAGTAGGCGGGAATGACCGCTACGTTTCCTTATGCCGACGCCATTTCCGCGAAGCCGTGGGCGACGATACCATGCCGGTCTAGCGACCGCGGGTCGCTCAGACCGGATTGGGCAGTGGGCGGCCTGCGCTGAACGCGATGACGTTCCCAAGCGCCATCCGCCCCATATCCTCGCGCACCTCCAGCGCCGCCGTGCCCAGATGCGGCAGAAGTGTCACGTTCTCCATTGCGCGCAAGGCATCGGGCACGACCGGTTCGAACTCGTAGACATCCAGTCCCGCCCCCGCGATCCTGCCCGCCTGCAAGGCGTCGATCAACGCGGCCTCATCCACCACGTCCCCGCGACTGATATTCACGAGGATCGCATGGGGTTGCATCATCGCGAATTCGTCTGTCCCCATCAGGTGCCGCGTCGCCGCCCCGCCCGGCGTGGCCATCACCACGACATCCGCACCCGCCAACGCGCTCGACATGGGCAATTGCTCGGCTGGGAAGTCTACGGGCTTGGCCGACCGGTTCACGTAGACGATCCTGCAGCTGAACCCGAAATGGCAGCGGCGCGCGATGGCCTGCCCGATCCGCCCCATGCCGATGACGCACACGGTCTTTCCCGACAGGTGCATCCCCAGCATCTGCGTCGGGTGCCAACCCTGCCATTTATGCGCGCGCACCAGCCGCTCCCCCTCGCCCGCACGGCGCGCAGTCATCAGGATCAGCGTCACGGCGATATCGGCGGTCGCATCCGTGACAGCACCGGGAGTGTTGGAGACCGCAACCCCCGCCCCGCGTGCGGCGGCAACGTCGATATGGTTGTAGCCGACCCCGAAATTTGCCAGCAACTTGCAGCGGATCTCTTCCGCTTCCGCGAAGGCATCGGCGGTGAAGGCGTCGCCAAGCGTGGGCAGGATCACATCCGTATCGCGTAGCGCCGCGACGCATTCGGCATGAACCATCGGCTGCGTGGTGTCACGGCAGGTCACGTCGAACAGCGCCTCGGCCTCCGCCATGACGCTGTCGGGCAGACGGCGAGAGATCAGCAGTTTCAGCACATGCGCGCTCCGTTCGGGACCTGATGATCGGGGGCCAGAAGAACGATGCCACCCTCGGCATCACGTAGCCCAAGGATCAAAACCTCTGACATCACGGGGCCGATCTGCCGCGGTGGGAAATTGACCACACCGATGACCTGTTTGCCGACAAGGCGGTCCGGCCTGTAATGAGCGGTGATCTGAGCGGAGGACTTTAGCACGCCGACCTCGTCACCGAAATCAACCCAGAGCTTGATGGCGGGCTTACGGGCTTCGGGGAAGTCCTCGGCCCGGGTGATGGTTCCGGCGCGGATATCGACGGCAAGAAACTGGTCGAAGGTGATCTCGCCCGGCCGGTCCGCCCCGCTCACTTGCGCAACTCACGCGACCGGTGCGTGGCCGCCGCGACCGTACGGCGCACCAACTGAGCGAGGCCGTTTTCGCCCATCAGAACCTCCAGCCCGGCCTGCGTGGTGCCGTTGGGCGAGGTCACGTTGATGCGCAATTGTTCTGGCGTCTCGCTCGATTGTTCGGCAAGTGCCCCCGCCCCCGCGACCGTCGCCTTGGCCAGCCGCATCGCCATGTCGGCAGGAAGGCCCTCGGCGCGGGCGGCGGCGGCCAGCGTGTCGATCATGTAGAAGACATAGGCCGGGCCGGAGCCGGAAATTCCGGTCACGGCGTCGATCTGATCCTCCGTCCTGAGGCGCACGACCTGACCGATGGCTGACAGCAATCCCTCGGCGAGGTCCAGATCCTCGGGCGTGGAGGCGGCATTGCCCACGATGGCAGTAATCGCCTTGCCGACCGCTGCGGGCGTGTTGGGCATCGATCGGACAATGTGACTGTCGCGCCCGAAGGCGGCTTCGTATGTGGCGATGGGCGTGCCTGCGGCAACAGACAGGATCAGGGTTCCGGACGCGCCATATTCCGCCACCTGCGGCAGCGCCTCGGCCATGGCTTGCGGCTTGACGGCAATCATCAGCACCGCGGGCGTGTCAGGCAGATCGCGGTTGATCCGGACGCCGGTCTCTTGCACCCAGTCCGAGGGCTTTGGGTCGATTACGTAGACAGCCCCCGCCCGCAACCCACCATGCAGCCAGCCGTCCAACATGGCCGACCCCATCTTGCCGCAGCCAAGCATCACCAGCCCGCGCCGGTTCACATCCGACAGATCCATACGCAAGTATCCCCCAAGCCCGTGTCACCGAATCGACTTAACCGAAAAGGACCAGATTGCCAGCCCTCTGGCCGATTGCGCCAGCAGAGTGAGACGCCAAAGTCGCACTGACGCCATCGCGCATCGCCGCGTGCATCGCCGCAAGAGCGAAACGCACCCCGATCAGACGGGCGCGCTTCAGGCAGTGACGATGCATTTTTTCTTCAGGCGCGGCCGTAGCCTTCCGAAATCGCGACCTTCATTGCTTCTTCCGGGCTGCGGTCGGACCAGAGCGCCAGTTGGAAGGCCGGGTAATAGCGTTCGGCCGCCAGCACGGCGGTTTCGACCATGCAGGCGATCTGGTCGGGCGTGGCCAGTTGCTCGCCTGCCAGCACCAGACCGTAGCGATAGACCATCAGCTTCTGCGCCGCCCAAAAGGTGAAGGCCCCGGCCCAACAGCGGTCGTTCACGAGGTTCATCGTCTCGTAGAGCTTGGGCGCGGTGTCAACGGGGGGCTCCAGATCGAATGTGCAGATCATCCGCAGGGTCTCGTCATAAGAGGACCAGGCGAGGGTCACGGAATAGGTCCGCCACTGCCCCTCGATCGCCATGGCGATCTGGTCATCGGCGACACGGTCGAAATCCCATTCGTGATGCGCCGCGAGGGTTTCGACGATGTCGATCGGATGCAATTCGTCGATATCGATATATTGTTCGGCGTGTGACATGGCCCCAGACCCTTTTCGGTTGCCAGCCTGCGGGGCCTTGGTGGTTCAGTCCCAAGTTGCCCACAATTGGCTGGGTGTCTTTCCTAGGGCTTGGCTGCTCTGCCTCAATCCCTACGAAATATGGTGATGCGTTGGCTGCATCCTGTAAAGGAATATTTTTATGACGAAAATGGGGGTGATGCGTATTTGCAGTCGTTACCCACAAGATATTGCGGTTGGGGATGACTCGGCTGCTATTACCGGACAGACGATGCCGAAGCGCGATGCGATCATTCTGCTGCGATGCGATGCGCCCGCCCAATGGATTGCAGGACAGCGGCCCGTTGTGCCGGCTGAACGCCCTCGGCCGGCACTTCGATGAAAGCGATCCCCGCGCGATGGCAGGCGATGCGCTTCGCCTGATCGCGGTCGTAGGCGCTGCCCTGGTAGTGATCCTCACCTTGGTATTCGACCACCGCAACGGGATAACCGCGCCAGTCCACGATGAGGAAATCGACGTGTTTTCGATGAAGGACATGGCCTGCGTCAGCCGCCACGGAGGGTTTGGCGGGAGTTGGAGCGGGCTGCAAGAAGGCGCTGCACGCGACTTGAGAAAAGAGCAGATGCTTCGTGTCGGCTTCTCTCAAGATCGCCTGAAGTTCGAGATAGACGCGATACTCCGATCCGCCCATGATCTTGGTTCTTCGCCAAGCCACTTGCTGTGCCAGTTCGGTTCCGGCTGAATAGAGCTTCTCGACCTTGGCCTGCGCTTCCGCAAGCTCCGACAAGGCCGAGGTCTTCAATGCGTCCGCCGCAGACCGGTGGGATTCGGCGATGCCTTGCTGCTTGCGCGCCTCTTCCGCCTCCTCCCGGGCCTTGTCCCGGTCGGCCTCCGCCTCTTTCCGCCAAGAACTGTGCTTTTTTGCAAGCTCCGCGCATAGCACGCAAATGGCGATCATCGCACCGTACACGCCGACGGTGATGATGTTGGCAACGTTCGCAACTGTTGTCAGCATTTCCATAGCCGACGGCTAAAGGACAATCCGCCCATGCCAAAGGCTGGACTGTGGCAATACGGTGGCGGCAACGCCTATTTCGGCGCGCCAGCCTCCAGCGCGGCAACGCGGGCCTTCAGCACTTCGTTCTCTTCGCGGGCCTTCTGGGCCATGGCGCGGACGGCGTCGAATTCCTCGCGCGTCACGAGGTTCCGGTTCGCCAGCCAGCGGTCCATCATCGAGTTCATGGCCGTCTCCGCCTCGTCCTTGGCGCCTTGGGCCACACCCATAGCGTTCGTCATCAGCTGACTGATATCATCCATGATCTTGTTTCGGGTCTGCATGTGCGGGCTCCTGTCAGTAACGAATGTGATATGGGGAGCGTGGTGCCCGGATCAAGGTTGACTTCGTCGCAGCCGCCCCGCACCCAAGGGGAAAATCCCGATGAATGCCCCAGTGTCGAGGCCCCATGATGCACGCGATCCTTGCCATTCCCTTCCCGAACCTCTCTCCCGAGTTGTTCGCGATTGAGCTTGGCAGCTTCCGCTTCGCCCTGCGCTGGTACGCGCTGGCCTACCTTGCAGGGCTCGGCCTTGGCTGGTGGGTGATCTCGAAGGCGGTTGCACGGCCGGGATTGTGGCCCCGCGGCGTTGCGCCGATGCGGCCCGAGCAGGTGGAGGGGTTGCTGACAGCGGTGGTGCTTGGCGTCATCCTGGGCGGGCGCATGGGCTATGTGCTGTTCTACCAGCCCGCGGTCTACCTGGAGAATCCGTTGCTGATCCTGCGCCTGTGGGAAGGCGGCATGTCCTTCCATGGCGGGCTTCTGGGGGTCGCTCTCGCCGCGTGGATCTTCTGCCGACGCACTGGCGCACCACCGCTTCAGGTGGCGGATGCGATGTCGATGGTGATCGGCTTCGGCCTGTTCTTCGGGCGACTGGCGAATTTCGTGAATGCGGAATTGTGGGGGCGGGCGTCCGATGTGCCCTGGGCGGTGATCTTTCCCGGCGCGGCGGCGCAGGATTGCGCCGGACCGGAGGGGATTGTCGATTACCTGGGCGCCATGGTCTGCGCCCGCCACCCGTCGCAACTCTACGAGGCGGCGCTCGAAGGGCTGTTGTTGGCCAGCGTTGTCATGGTGCTGGCGTGGCGCCGGGGATGGTTGCGGCGGCCCGGGGCGATCACGGGAATGTTCCTTCTGATCTATGGCACCTCGCGTTTCGTGGTGGAGTTCTTCCGCCAACCCGACGCGCAATTCACCGGGCCGGATAATCCGATCGGTTTCGCGCTGGCGCTGTCGCCCGAAGTCGGGCTGACCATGGGACAGATCCTGACGGTTCCGATGGTGCTGATCGGGCTTTGGCTGATCGTCCGGGCAAATGGGCGTGCCGCCCGTGTCGCTTGAGGCACGCCTGGCCCGGCGTATCGCGCGGTTGGGGCCCATGAGTGTGGCCGACTACATGGCTGAATGTCTGCATGATCCGCAGGACGGCTACTATGCCACGCGCGATCCGTTCGGCGAGCGCGGCGATTTCGTGACAGCGCCCGAGATTTCCCAGATGTTCGGAGAGCTGTTAGGCTTGTGGATGGCGCAAGTCTGGATGGACCAGGGCCGACCCCAGGGTCTGTTGGCCGAGCTTGGCCCGGGACGCGGGACGTTGATGGCAGACGCGATGCGCGCCACGCGCGGGGTGCCGGGGTTCCACGCAGCGCTAAGGTTGCATTTGGTGGAGGCCTCGCCGGTCCTGCGCGCATTGCAGGCGAAGACATTGGCGTCGCATGAGCCAACGTTCCACGACAGCATCGCGGAGTTGCCGGAGGGCCCCCTGTTCCTGCTGGCCAACGAGTTCTTCGATGCCTTGCCAATCCGACAGTTCCAGATGAACGGCTCCGACACTTGGCAGGAAAGGCAGATCGGACTGGCGCAGGATCGCCTGATATGGGGCCTTGCGCCGCCCGCCCCGCTGGCGGTCCGCCACGGCTTTAATCCCGGCATGATCGTGGAGACCTGCGCACCGGGCGAAGCCGTGGCGCAGGAGATCGGGCGGCGCATCGCATCCCACGGCGGCACGGCGCTGATCGTGGATTATGGCGATGCCGAAAGCCGCGGCGATACTTTGCAGGCGGTAATGGCCCATGGTTACGCCGACCCGCTCGAGTCCCCCGGCAGCGCTGACCTGACGGCACATGTCGCCTTTGGCCCGCTGACGCGCGCGTCGGCTCCAGCGCGCGCCTCGGCTCTCGTTCCGCAAGGTGTGTTTCTCGAGCGGCTTGGGATAACCGCACGCGCGCAGGCGCTGGCGCAGGGATTGGACGGCGCTGCGCTGGACGCTCATATCGCCGCACACCGGCGGTTGACGCATCCGCAGGAAATGGGAAACCTGTTCAAGGTGCTTGCCCTGTCGCCCCCCGACGCCCCGACGCCCCCTGCCCTGGAGACCGCACCTTGAGCCTGGTGAATCTGTGCCCCGTGACCTCTCCTTCGCTGGACGGCGTGGCGCATGGATTCTTCACACGGGTGGGCGGAGCCTCCACCGGCGTGTTCGCAGGATTGAATTGCGGGTCGGGGTCCACTGACTTGGCAGAGGTCGTGGCGCTGAACCGCGCCCGTGTGGCCGACGCAATGGGTGTCAACGTGCAGGCGTTGGTCGGCGTGCAGCAAGTGCACTCCAGCGATGTGGTGGTGGTGAACCGGCCCGGCACGGACCGCCCGCGCGCCGACGCGTTGGTGACGGCGGTGGAGGGCCTGGCGCTCAGTGTACTGACCGCCGACTGCCAGCCGGTGCTGTTCGCGGACCGCAACGTCGGCGTGATCGGGGCGGCCCATGCCGGCTGGCGCGGTGCGCTGGATGGGGTGCTGGAGGCAACGCTCGATGCGATGGAGGGGCTGGGCGCAAAGCGGAGCCGTATCTCAGCTGTCATCGGCCCCTCGATCAGCCAGCGCGCCTATGAAGTCGGCCAGGAATTCCTGGAACGGTTCATGGACGAAGACCCCGATAGCGCGCGGTTCTTCATCAACGGAACGGCAGACAAATACCAGTTCGACCTTGTCGGCCATGGCCTGTCTCGGTTGCGCGCGGCGGGGGTGGGCGATGCGCAATGGACCGGCCATTGCACCTATTCCGACCCGGCGCGGTTCTACTCCTACCGGCGGGCCACCCATCTGGGAGAAGCCGACTACGGCCGCATGATCGCCGCGATTCGCCTATAGGCCCTGCGCGACTGGTTCCGATTGGGACACAATGGCGGCAAGGTGCGCCGCACTATGTGCACAATTCGTGTCGCATTTTCCACAATGCCCTGTGAAACATACCAACCATGCACCGCATCCTGCCCTGAAAACGCCCAGAAGATTTACCGCTTCTTAGCGTTTTTGCCCCAAGACTGCCTGAAACCGAAGCCACTTTGATTGCAATGAAGGACACAGCAATCGGCTAGAGGGACAGGCAAATGAAAACGCGTCGCTGGATGGAAACCGTCCTCAAGGAAGCGAAAAAAGAGCAGATCGAAATGCCGTGGTCGCGCAAGTTGCGCACCGTGCGGCGCGCGGAGAAGCCGCGTCAGATCAAGGCCGCCGGATAAGGCGGAAGTCCCCGGACGAAGAGACCGAGGCCCCGAACACGAACGCTTGCAAGAAGGCGGCCAGAACGGCCGCCTTTCGTGTGTCCGGGGGACAGAAAGGCGTTGCCTCGGCGGCGGGCGGCGGGGTGAATTACGTCCTACGGTGTCAGATCGACCGTGGTTTCCAGCGCGGCAAAAAGAGGTGCGAGGTCGGCCTCGTAGCGCCGCCATCCCGCCACGGCCCTGCGCCCGATGGGCTGACGGGCCTGCGCGAAGCTGAGCGTCTGGATACGGCGGCCTGAGGCTTCAGGTGCAAGACAGGCCGCATCCCAAGGCAGGCCGACAGCGTCGAGCATGACACGGATCTGCGGCTCGGGCTCGGCCGTCAAGGCCTCGTAATCCACAACATGCACGCGGTCGGGCAGCGCATCGCGCCATAACGCGGTGATTGCATCATGCAGGCGGATATAGCGGCCTATGGCGGTCAGATCGTTGGCGTAGCGGTGCAGCCCCTCGGGAAACATGTTGCGATAGAGCGACAGGCCCACATCGCGGGGATCGCGTTTCACCAGCACGAAACGCGCGCCGGGCAGTGCCCGGGCGGCATGACCGATACGCGAGAACGTGGCGATGGCCTTGTCAGTCGGGATCAGCGAACCGGTGCGGCGGCGCACCGAGGACAGGTAACGATCGCCCGCCTGCGCCAGCCTGTCCGCGGACAAGACGCCGTGGCGCAGGGTTTCCAGGACCGGAGAAAGGGCGCGCCCAAGGAATTGCATCTCGCCCCCGGCGGCCACCAGAGGGTGGGCCGCGAGGATTGTCTCCACCAGCGTGGTGCCCGATCGCGGCAGGCCGGTGACGAAGATGACGGGATCATCGGGGCCGGTGGCAGCGATGGGTTCGAGGATCTTCCAATCGGCAAGCAGCGCGCGCGATTCGGCGAGGTCCGCGTCGAACCCATAGGGATGAGCCTTGGCCAGCAGACGGTTCGCCGTATGCAGATGCGGGAAGACGCCGACGTGGTTGCCAAGATCCCCCTGCGCCTTGGCCGCAGCGAAGTGCAGCGTCACGCGATCTGCCGCTTTCAGGTCGGGCCGGGCCAGGGCCGCTTCGAGGCGCGGCAAAAGCGGATCATCGGCGGTGATCGTGTGCCCGTTCATATGGGCGCGAAACGCCTCCCCATAATTCGGCGCGATATCGATAGCGCGAGCCAACAGCGCCTTCGCCTTTGGGAAATCGCCTGCGGACTGGTGCAATTGCGCGCGGTGGGTCAGCAGGGCCGCGGATTGCGTTTGGGCCAGCGCGGCGTCAAGTATCGCCTCCGCCCCGGCGATATCGCCTGCGGCCTCCGCCGCGACGGCGGTGGCGCGCAGAAGATCGACATGCGCACCATCCCGGATCGCCATACGGGCCGCTGTCAGCGCATCCTCCCCCTGCCCTGCCTGCGCCTGCGACAGCGCCAGTTCTGACATCCAGCGCGCGCCTTTGCCTTTGCCGCGCAGCAGCGCCACCGCCTCCTCGGGCCGTGCCATGTCGCGGTAGAGGCGCGCAAGATGCAGCGCCGCTTCAGGTGGCATGGCCGGTCCGGTCAACAGGGCCTCGGCCCGCAGAGGTCGCCCCCCCGCCATGCAGGCGCGGGCCAAAGCCAGACGCGCGCCCGGATGAAACGGATCGCGGGCATGGGCGGCCTCCAGCGGGCCGAGGGCAGGCTTGCCCATGGCAAGCCAGACCTGCCCAAGCGCAAAAGCAGGCCAGAAGGCGACCGGGGCAAGCTTGGTCAATCGAAGGGCGGCGGCTTCGGCCTGTTCAAGCCGCCCTTGGGCCAGAGCCGCAAGGATGGGTTTGGCGTCCCCTTCGGACCCGAGCGGGATTGCAGCGCGCGCGGCCTCCTTCTCCAGCTTGACGCGCGCGGGGCCGGTCAGCACGCCGTGGAGGCCCTGCCAGATCGCGGCCTCCTTTGGCTTCAGGGCCATGGCACGGCGGAAGGCGTCCTCCGCCGCAGTCGGGTCGGTGTCCGACAGGCAGCGGGCAAGCTGGAACAGAACTTCGGGAATGCCAGGTTTGGCAACAAGGATCGCGCGGTAGAGGGCCAGCGCCTCGTCCACCCGACCGGCTTGTTGATGGGCCAGCCCCTGCCGATAAAGCTGTGTCAGATCAGGGGACTGCATCGGCTCAGGCGCTTTGCGCCAACCGGTCTTCCATCACGTCGAAGGGCACGCCCGGCACGTCCTTGGCCCCCCGGATCACCAGCGAGGTGCGGACCGACGCCACATTGGGGGCCGAGGTCAGATGGCCGGTCAGAAACGACTGGAACGACGACAGGTCGGGCGCCACGCATTTCAGGATGAAATCGATTTCGCCATTGAGCATGTGACATTCACGCACCAGTGGCCACCCCCTGCATCGCTCCTCGAAGGCGACAAGATCGGACTCGGCCTGGCTCGCAAGGCCCACCATGGCGAACACCTGCACTTCGAATCCCAGTTGGCGGGCATCGACATCTGCATGGTATCCCTTGATGAACCCCGCTTCCTCCAAAGTGCGGACCCGGCGCAGGCAAGGCGGCGCGGAAATGCCGACGCGTTTGGCCAGTTCCACATTCGTCATGCGACCGTCCCCTTGCAACTCCGCGAGGATCTTGCGGTCGATCGGATCGAGTTTTGCCTGCTGCATTGTGTCAGTCCCCGGGGGCAGGATTGGACGCGATTTTCAGATGAACCGCTGCGCCCGCCCGTCGCGCAACTTTATTTCACGGTTGCGCAAGAAATGGAATAGCCGACATGACGATGGTCTGCCCCCCCGTGATGCGTTGCGGGGGTTACATCGGTGCGGTCGCGGGGATATATCGGTTCGGACTTCCCCCTGCTTTTCCGAGGCCGCCCATGTCCGAGACCCGCCACACCCGCCTGCTCATCATTGGCTCTGGACCCGCCGGATATACCGCCGGCGTCTATGCCAGCCGCGCCATGCTGGAGCCGATCCTTGTTCAAGGGATACAGCCGGGCGGCCAATTGACGATCACGACGGATGTGGAGAACTGGCCCGGCGATGCAAGCGTCATGGGCCCCGACCTGATGGTGCGGATGGAGGCCCATGCCAAGGAGATGGGCACCAAGATCATCGGCGATCACATCATGTCACTGGACCTTTCTGCACGGCCCTTCACGGCGGTGGGCGACAGCGGGATGACCTATTCGGCAGATGCGGTCATCCTTGCGACGGGCGCACAGGCCAAGTGGCTTGGGCTTGCGTCGGAGGAACACTTCAAGGGCTTCGGAGTCTCGGCCTGCGCCACGTGCGACGGCTTCTTCTATCGCGGGCAGGAAATCGTCGTCGTGGGAGGCGGCAACACGGCGGTGGAAGAGGCACTGTTCCTGACCAATTTTGCCTCCAAGGTCACGCTGATCCACCGCCGCGACAGCCTGCGCGCCGAGAAAATCATGCAGGACCGCCTGTTCAAGAACCCAAAGGTCGCGGTCCTTTGGAACCACGAGATCGACGAGGTTGTCGGCGCGACCGAGCCGCGCGGCGTCGAAGGCGTGCGCGCGCGCCATGTGGAGACTGGCGAGATCACCGAAATACCTTGCAAAGGCTTCTTCGTTGCCATCGGCCATGCCCCGGCGACCGAATTGGTCAAGGACCAACTGGAGATGCACAATGGCGGTTATGTAAAGGTTCAGCCCGGAAGCACGCGGACCTCCATCCCCGGCGTCTTCGCGGCAGGCGACCTGACCGATCATGTCTATCGGCAGGCGGTGACGAGTGCGGGCATGGGCTGCATGGCCGCGCTCGATGCCGAAAAGTTTCTTGCTGAGTTGGAGGGCGAGGACGTCGCCGAAGCGGGCGCCTATGCGGCGCCGGTCGACGCGGCGGAGTAGCGGTTACTTCGCAACCTCACATCGAGGTTATTCGTCGTAAAGCCGATATTCAGGTTGCCTTCCGTGAACCGCTCGACCTCTTCCAGAGGCACGGCCAGATCGCCGTGATCTTTGAGCGTGCATCCGCAGGTTGGCAGCCCCGCCACCGAAACCGCTTTTTCCGGATGCCGAAGGTTCGACCTGATCACGCGTTTGCTGCATTGACAGAACGCCTCTTCGACATGCACGGCAATGGCGAAATCCGGGACCTTTCCGTCAACCGCCACGCTGACGCATAGTTGCGCGTCACGCACCGCCCGAGCCCGGCCGCCAACCCGAACCACTTCCAACCGGTTGGGAACCAGGACCAGCAGACCGACCCGGCCGGTTTCAAGAATGTCCAGGACACTGTCGAAACGATGGTTTCCGGGGCGATCTGGAATGGCCAACGTGGAGTCGTCGAACATCTTCACATGCCCTGCCGCATCTCGCTTGGGCGACACATCCACGGCGCCGCTCGACGCATGGGTCGCCATGGTCATGGAGGGCGACCTTTCGATCACTGCGGGGATTACGGTGCGACCTTCGGCGTCGGTTGTGACAACGCACTTTGGCTCATACATGCAATCGGGCCTTGTGTGTCGCGCTGGCTGCCAGTGAACCTGGAGGGACGCGCGGCGGTCTGCCTGTCGCATCGCGATGCCTTTCAAGATGCCCCCTGTCTCGATCGGCGACGTCCGACCACTTACTGCAAAACCGACGGCACATCCTGGACGCAAGCGCAGCCCTCGCGGGGCTGACCTTCTTACAATTGGCACCCCGGTCTGTTGGCGCCGCGGGCAAGGCGCTGCGAGGCGTCGTTTGTCGGATGGGTGTCGACTCCGCAACAATCTGTTCAGCCGTGAACAAATGCCTTTGCCGCAAGTGCGCACTATGGCATACGTTCACGTGTGAACAAACCCTGAGTCGCAATGCCCCTCGCCGAGACCACCGCCATCAGCTTGCCGGACGACGATCTGTTGTTCCGCCTCCTGCGGCAGATCGATGCCGCGCCCGAGGCGTCGCAAAGGGTCACTGCCGAGGCGATCGGCGTCAGCCTCGGACGGCTCAACGGGTTGCTCCGGGCCGCCTCCGAGGCCGGGCTGATTCACGTGACAGACAGTACCGGCACCGACAAGCGTCACCGCTTCTCGTATGGCCTGACGGCGAAGGGCGCGGCCGCCAAAGCCCGGCTCGTCGATGCCTTCCTTGCCAGAAAATTGAACGAATACAACGCACTGCACGCCGAGCTTACCGGCCGGGGCGCAAAACTCTCTCTCTCCAGAAGGACGTCTCCCATGGCCGCGCCGCTGCATGCCCCGATCCCCGAACTCTACGTCTCCTACGACAGCGCCCAGAAACTCAAGGGGGAGGCGGCCGAGCTTCCGTCCTGGGATCTGACCCCGCGCCAGGTCTGCGATCTGGAACTGCTGATGAACGGAGGGTTCAATCCGCTGAAGGGTTTCATGTCGCGCGCCGATTACGACGGCGTGGTCGAAACCATGCGCCTCGCCGATGGCGCGCTTTGGCCGATGCCGATCACGCTCGACGTGTCGGAGGCCTTCGCCGGGCAGGTCGAACCCGGCCAGGACATTGCGCTGCGGGACGCGGAGGGCGTGATCCTTGCGATCCTGTCGGTCAGCGACAAGTGGAGCCCCGACAAGGCGCGCGAAGCGGCAATGGTCTACGGTGCCGACGATCTGGCGCACCCCGCCGTCAACTACCTGCACCACGTCGCGGGCCCGGTCTACCTGGGCGGCGCGATCACCGGCATCCAGCAGCCCGTGCACTACGATTTCCGCGCCCGCCGCGACACGCCCAACGAGTTGCGTGCTTATTTCCGCAAACTCGGCTGGCGCAAGATCGTGGCCTTCCAGACCCGCAATCCGCTGCACCGCGCGCATCAGGAACTGACTTTCCGGGCAGCGAAAGAAGCGCAGGCCAACCTGCTGATCCACCCGGTCGTGGGCCTTACCAAGCCGGGCGACGTGGACCATTTTACCCGCGTGCGGTGCTACGAGGCGGTGCTGGACCAGTATCCCACCGCCACCACGACCATGAGCCTGTTGAACCTTGCCATGCGCATGGCAGGCCCGCGCGAGGCCGTGTGGCATGGCCTGATCCGCAAGAACCACGGCTGCACCCATTTCATCGTCGGCCGCGACCATGCTGGCCCGGGCAAGAACAGCGCGGGCGTGGATTTCTACGGCCCCTATGACGCGCAGACGCTCTTCAAGGAGCATGAGGCCGAGATCGGACTGGAGATGGTCGATTTCAAGCACATGGTCTACGTTCAGGAAAAGGCGCAATACTATCCCGCCAACGAGGTTCCCGAGGGCGATACGATACTAGACATTTCCGGCACCGAGTTGCGCCGCCGCCTGCGCGAAGGGCTGGAGATACCGGAATGGTTCTCGTTCCCCGAAGTGGTCAAGGAACTGCGTCGCACCTCGCCACCGCGCAACATGCAGGGCTTCACGGTGTTCTTCACCGGCCTCAGCGGGTCGGGCAAATCGACGATCGCCAACGCGATGATGGTCAAGCTGATGGAGCAGGGCGGGCGTCCGACGACGTTGCTGGACGGCGATGTGGTGCGCAAGCATCTGTCGAGTGAGCTTGGCTTTTCCAAGGAGCACCGCGACATCAACATCCGGCGCATCGGCTATGTGGCAAGCGAAATCACCAAGAACGGCGGCATCGCGATCTGTGCGCCGATTGCGCCTTACACTGCGACGCGGCGGGCGGTGCGGGAGATGATCGAGGTCTTTGGCGCCTTCATCGAGGTGCATGTCGCAACATCGCTGGAGGAATGCGAACGCCGCGACCGCAAGGGGCTCTACAAACTGGCGCGGGAAGGAAAGATCAAGGAATTCACCGGTATTTCAGACCCTTACGAGGCACCAACGGCGGCCGAACTGGTCGTCGACACGGAAGGCATGGACGTGGATTACTGCGCGCAGCAGGTGCTTCTGAAGCTCGAATCCATGGGCCTGATCACGGCCTGAGACGGGCAAGCGGATCGTCCCGACTGGCCCCTGACCGGTCCCGAACGGGACGATAAGCCTTCGAACCGGCGCGGCCGGGCCTGCCCTGGGCCCGGCGTCCCGTTCGTTCGGCCCGGTGTCGGTCCCGAACGCGGCGCCACCCCGCGACCCCGTCAGCGCCGCACCGCCGCGGCGCGCAGGTCGCCTGGGACTGCGTCGAAGCGCTTGCGGAAGGCGCGGTTGAAATAGCTGATATCCCCGAAGCCGCACCCGAGCGCCATGGCGCTGATCGGGCGGCCTGCCTGCGAGGGGTCGCACAGGGCGGCGTGGGCAGCCATTGGGTGCTGAAGCGGTTGATGGCCGTGGGATCGGCGGGGTCTGGCGGGCTCGACGTCAGGGCACGAATCTCTTTCATGGGCCGATCTTGGCGGATCGCCCACAGGCTCCGCGTCAGGCGTTATCGTTTTCATCGAGGAAGCCGCAGAAATCGCGGTCGCTGGCCTCGTCATCGGACACGTCGGTCAAGGTGCGGCACTCGCCCGGTCCACTGTCCGGATTGAAATTGTGCGGCGTGTAGGACCACGTGGTGCAGCCCTCGGTATCGCGGCTGAACTGTTCGCAGGCGGCCGGGCCGATCTGTTCGTAACTGATCCCGGCGGAGGTGGCGCCGGGCAGAAAGCGGCAAGTCTCGTGGTCCTGCGCGGCGGCGGGCAGGGCGATACAGGCAAGTGCGGCGGTGGCGGTCAGAAAACGGGTCAGGAATATTTCCTTTTTCACGTGGTCGAACGGGGTCCGGTCAGCGGTCGATCCGGCCGCAAACGGCACGGTCGGACGCCTCGGTTTGGTAGATGTCGCCCAGAAGCTGGCAGTGGCCGGGGCTGGCGGCATCGAAGGAATGCGGGCGGAAGGTCCAGCCTGCGCAATCGGGATCGGCCCGGCACGCGGCGAGGCAGGTGGCGAGGCAGGTGGCGTATTCGGTGTGGGTCTCGGTATCATTGGCGAGGATCGTCGAGACGGCGGATTGCCAGCAATTCCCGGGCTCCTGCGCCGCCAGCGGCACCGGCAGCCCGATCAGGCAGGCAGCGGCAAGGGTTTGAAATCGGTTCATCGATTTCCTCGGTCACAAGCGGAGATATGCGGCCAGGTTAGACAAGGCCCGGCGGTCCCGTCCCGGACCAGGCGCGCCCTTGTCTTGGACCAGGGCCGGACAGGAATTGCCCGGCCCACGCCCAGACCACCGATCCTCCGGAGAGGCGGGGCAGACCCGGTTCTGCGCCCGGTTCTGCGCCCGGTTCTGCGCC